>Ga0129333_10000182_pt1 | contig 43801 bp, 28 predicted proteins | sample CPB6_08_DNA_FD_94474 | JGI IMG/M metagenome (GOLD analysis project Ga0129333, IMG submission 94474) | Freshwater to marine salinity gradient microbial communities from Chesapeake Bay, USA - CPBay_Sum_0.6_0.8_DNA | ecosystem: Environmental > Aquatic > Marine > Coastal | place: USA: Chesapeake... | reverse complement strand
TTCATCCGAGGCAGCTCTTCCTAATTTGATGAATAAGCTTGAGAAAATGGGTTGCCACCGTTCAGTTGTTGGGCTTGTTGTTCCAACTGGGTATTCTTTTAATTTGGATGGCACTTCTATTTACTTGTCAATGGCGATCATTTTTTTGGCGCAGGTCTTTCATGTTGATTTATCGTGGGGTCAAATCGCAACAATTTTTGGTGTGCTAATGATTACCTCTAAAGGTGCCGCAGGAGTAACAGGAAGTGGGTTCATAATTTTAGCGTCTACATTAAATGCTGTCAAAGTAATTCCAATGGAAGGTTTAGCACTCTTGTTAGGAGTTGACCGATTTATGTCGGAAGCAAGAGCAATCACTAATTTTATCGGTAACGCAGTGGCTACTATATTTCTTTCAAACCAGGAGGGCCTTTTTGATTCTCAAGAGGACAAAAAGGAAGTTTAAATTCCTGAAAATCAGTGTTTAAGAATTTATTTTTGACAATCCCCTTCAAGAAATCTTTCAGATTTTTTTCTTTTGTGAAAAAATTGTTAAGTTTACAAGCAGCTTTTTAACGCAATTATTTGCCCACAGTAAGTAATTTGTGTTTCATTGCTAATTGACTAAACTAAAACTAAAAACAGTCGCTAATGAGAAAAGGATTTCTTTTACTTGTTTCGCTGGTACTATTCTGCAGCTCCACTTTATTGGCGCAGCAGTCAGTAACTGGTAAGGTCCTTGATGACAAAGGAGCACCTGTAGCAGGAGCTTCCGTTGTTCAAAAGACCAATCGCAAGAACGGTACATCTACCGATGCCAATGGTAGCTTTACCCTAAGTGTTCCTAATTCCAGCACCGTGTTGGTAATTTCCAGTGTGGGTTTTGCCCCTGCAGAAATTGCTGCATCAAATGCAGCTAAGGTCACACTTGCCGCTTCCTCTGAGACAATCTCTGAGGTTGTTGTAACATCTTTAGGTATTAAACGTGAAAAAAAGGCACTAGGTTATGCAGTTGCCTCGGTTGACAAAAAGCAATTGGAATTGCGTCCTGACGGAGATCCTATGCGTTTGTTACAAGGTAAGGCACCTGGTGTAAACATTTTAAACAGTAGTGGTATCTCCGGTTCAGGTACTAATATTACTATTAGGGGCGTGTCTACGATTAGTGGTAACTCACAGCCATTATTTGTAGTAGATGGGGTGCCTTTTGACGGTTCTACCAATGCGCAAGGAGGCTTTTTATATGGTAACCAAACTGGTAGTCGCTTTTTTGATATTGATCCTAACAACATTGAAAGCGTAAGCGTGTTAAAAGGTCTGAGTGCGACTACTCAATATGGATCTTTGGGTCGTAATGGTGTTGTTCTTATTACTACAAAGAATGGTGCAGTTACCCGTGGAGTTCGTAAGAAAACTGAGATTACTGTTAGCCAGTCCGTTTTCACCAACGAAGTAGCAAATATTCCTACGTATACTGATAAATATGGTAATGGTTTTAATAATGCAGTTGGAAATTTCTTTAGTAACTGGTCATCCATAGCATTTACAAACCCGCCTATGAGACTTCCTCACCCATATGACAGACCGGCATTGAATGGAGCATTTCCTGAATTAAGAGGGGCTAAGTATGATTACAAATTCTATCCTTCAGTAAAGGATTTCTTCCGTACTGGCATGGTGTCTAACTCTGCTATCAATATTAATGGCGGAGGTCCTGGCCTAGCTATGAATGCTAACTTCAGTACTTTGAGTGACAAAGGATTTACTCCAGGTAATGACGTAGTGCGTCATACATTTGGAGTGGGGGGTAATGCAAAACTGACAAATAACTTTACCCTCACTTCATCATTAAATTTCACGAGCACAAAATTTAACACACCTCCTACTGCAAGTAGCACAGGAAGTGGTTCCGATAATGGAGTTTCCGTATTTGGAGATTTGATTTATACCCCAACCTCAGTGGATTTGATGAATTGGCCCTATCAAAACCCGGCTGATGGTTCTTCCGTTTATTATCGCTCTGGAAATGACATAACTAACCCACGTTGGACAATTGCAAATTCTCGAGTTAAGCAAAATACGAATCGTGCTTATGGAAATGTGCAGTTGCGCTATGATTTAGGTAAGTCTTTGAACTTAACTTACAAAATTGGTTTTGATAACTACGCAGAAGAGCATATCCATGAACACAACAAGGGTGCAGCTGAGTTTCCACTTGGTTTCTATCGTACTACCTACGTTAATCGTGCAATCTGGGATCATTCAATGCTTGCCAGCTATAACACCCGCTTAAATGATGATATCAGTTTAAATGTGGAGGCTGGTGCAAATGCATACATTAATAACTACAAGCAATTTGGACAATACAGTTCTCAACAGTTGGTTTTTGATTTGTTTGACCACTCAAACTTTATCACGCAGAACAAGACTGGTGACAGCGGAAATGACCTTGATTATAAAGTGGAGCAGATGCTATTGGGTGCTTTCGGATTTGCATCCTTCGGTTATAAAGATTACCTCTATGTTAACTTAGGTGCTAGAAGTGACTGGTCCTCCAAATTTGAGTCTGCTAATCGCAATAAGGTATATCCTAATGTAACTGCATCTTTCATTCCTTCCACTGCAATAGATGCCCTCCGCAATAGCAAAGTAGTAAACTACTTGAAAATGCGTTTGGGATATTCAACCAGTGCCTCTTTTGGAGATGCATATCAAACTCGTGCTATTCTTGGTATTCAGGCAAACCGTTTTATTACATCATCTGGAACGGTTGTTAATTCCAACACATTGGGTGGACGTCGCCCAAATCCGACGCTTCGTCCTGAATTGTCAAAAGAAACTGAGTTCGGAATTGAGGGTCGTCTTTTTAATAGTCGTGTGAATCTTGATCTTACTATCTATCGTCGTGTAAACCCTGATCAGATTCTGGATAAGGATTTGGATCCTTCTTCTGGGTATACAGTTCAAAGTATCAATGCCGCTACTGTAGAGAACAAGGGTATTGAGTTGGGATTAGGTTACACAATTATCCGTAATAAGAACTTCAACTGGGATATTAACACGAATTTTACGTTGAATCGTAACAAAGCGTATGATTTCCCTGCCGAAATCCAGCAAATTGGATTAGCTGGATACAGCGATTTGGGATTATTTGCTTTCCCTAACCAGCCTTTGGGTATGATTTATGGCTCGCGTGTTTTGCGTGATCCAAACAAGGGTAACCAGCCTGTAGTTGGTCCCGATGGAAACTATCTAGTTGATCCAACACTTGGAGTACTTGGAGATTCTAACCCTGACTTTCAGATGACTGGAATTACTAACTTCTCTTATAAGCGTCTCTCATTCCGTATGCAATGGGATTATTCCCGCGGTGGAGATATGTTCGCCATGACTCCTTTGATTCTCTTATCCCGTGGTGTTACCAAGGACACAGAGGTTGACCGTCAGCAGATGTGGATTATACCTGGTGTAAATCAGCAGGGAGAGCCTAATAACGTCCAGATTTCAGTTTCTGATGTTTTCTTTAACAATCGTCTAGTTTCTGCTGATGAGTTTGGTGTGTGGGATGCCACTGTAATTCGTTTACGTGAGGCTTCTCTTTCTTACTCAATTCCTGAAACAATCTTGAAGAAGTCTCCATTTGGAAGCGCTTCATTGACTGTTTCTGGACAGAATCTATGGTACAAGGCCCCAAGCTTCCCTGAGTACACTAATTTTGATCCTGAGACTTCAACATTGGGTGTAAGTAGCTTTGCCCGTGGTTTTGAATTGATGACTGCTCCTTCCTCTCGTCGTATGGGTGTGAGCTTAAGATTAACCTTTTAAAATCAGCAACCATGTATAAAAATAAAATTATTCTGATAGCTGTTGCAGCCTCACTGCTTACACTATCATCCTGTAAGAAAAGATTGGATGATATGTTGGCAAATCCGAATGTTCCTACTTTGGATAAGGCTGACACTGATCTTTATTTAAACGCAGCTCAGCTGAGTTTCAAAGATGTTTTTAGTACCCTATCTGACCGTGGTATGGAAATGTCCCGTCTCTGGAACATGGGGGGTAGTATTTATCTAAATTCTTATCGCCCTGAAACTTTTAATGGAGTTTGGGCAAATGCCTACAGAAACGTATTAACTCAGATCAATGCCATGGAGCCACTGGCTCGTGCGCAAAATCGTTTCTTCCACCTTGGCATTGGACAGGTGTTGAAAGCATATACTGGCATGGCTATGGTAGATTTCTTTGGAGATATTCCATGGACAGAGGCCTCTAATCCTGCCAACTCAGTAATCAATCCTAAAATTGATAAGGGTGCAGATGTGTACGCCAATTGTATTGTTCTTTTAGATTCAGCTCTAGGAAATTTTGCAAAAACTGCCGCTTCTAATCCTACCAATGACCTTTATTACGGGGGTAACAAAGCACGCTGGATAACATTGGCAAATACATTAAAGCTTAAGGCTTTTATGACAACACGCCTGGTGGACGCCTCGGCTGGAGCTAAGATTGCAGCCATTGTTGCTGGAGGAAATATAATTGATACTGAAGCCGAGGATTTTGTATTCCGATTTGGTACTCAGTTGGAGAATCCCAATTCGCGTCACCCAAAATACAATGATTGTTATCGTGCTGCTGGCGGTGTAGGAATATATATATCAACCTATTTAGCTTGGGAAATGGTAACTGAAAAAGGTATTGTTGATCCACGTACGCGTTATTATTTCCGCCGTCAAATCAATGCTAGAAATGGTCAGACCATTTCTGGTCAATTTGCTATTCCTGCAACTGCCCTAGCTTGTCAGGGCGCTTTGAGTCCTGGCCACTATCCAGCTGGTATGGCTTATTGTATGGCGGGAGACGGATATTTTGGACGTGATCATGGTGATCCGTCTGGAATTCCACCAGACGGTCAACACAGAACTGCTTGGGGGATTTATCCTGCAGGTGGGGATTTTGATGCGCTTCGAGTTAATACGGGCTCTTCAAGTGTACAGGCTAGCATAGTAACATTGAATGGTACACCTGGTGCGCGTGGTGCTGGTATCCATCCTATTTGGCTCTCCTCTTTCACTCATTTTCTACTAGCGGAAGCAGAATTAGTTTTGGGTGGTTCCGCGGCTACTGCTCGCACGCTACTCGATGCGGGGGTACGTCAATCCATTGCTAAGGTGATTGCTTTCCCCGGAACCATGAGTGTCACTCCTGATCCAATATATGTTCCTGGCACTTCAGAGGTAACTCAATACGTAAGTACAGTTCTAGCTGGTTTTGATGCTGCGGCTTCTAATGCTGCCAAGCTGAATGTAGTAATGAAAGAGTATCATATTGCGGCGCTAGGCAATGGTATTGAACCTTATAATAGTTATCGCCGTACTGGTATGCCTACTAATCTACAACCCATGTTGAATCCTCAGCCTGGTCCTTTCATCCGTAGTGTTTGGTATCCCACTGATCACGTGACCCTTAACTTAAATGCAAAGCAAAAGACTGACAATACCGTAAAAGTATTCTGGGATAACGGTTCAGCCACTTGTTTCTAAACGTTTAAACAATTTCAAATGAAAGCTAAAATTTCTGTACTTGTTTCAGCTCTGGTAGCCCTTGTTTGGTTGTCAGGTTGTACCAAGAAAACTGAAAACGACTTCGACCGTTTTATGTCTGGGCTGTCTACTGGTTCTTACCTTAAGGGTAAGGCTAGCTTTGATCCAGGAACAAATACATGGACAGACCAAAGTGTATTAGGAAACACTTTAGATGCCGGAAATCTGGCCACTACAAGAGTTGGAGTACGTGTTCGCTCATGGGGTAATGATCCTGTTGTTACCGCCAATGTATACGTAGTAAGAAATACGAATGCCAATCAAACTGCTTGGCGATTTATTAAGAAGTATACCATTGCCGATGGCGATACGAGTTATTTTGACATCTATGTTTCTGCTCAAGAAATTGCTACCGCTTTGGGTTTACAACTCAATGTTAGTGCAGGTAATTTTCCTCCTGGCAGTATTTTTACTTGCTATGTTGAAGCTGTAACAAAGTCTGGTAAAAAGTACACAATCAATAACTCTAATTTCTCAGGAAGTGGAGCTAACTTCTACTACTCTGTATTCTCTTTCCGTGGAAGCGTGGTTTGTCCTTTCACTCCAGCGTCTATGCCTGGCAACTATGTTGTAGTTACTGATCAGTGGGAAGATTGGGCGCCTGGTGATATTATTCCAAATCCTATTACTGCTACCACTGCCTCATCGATGACAACTTTTGGAATCTATCCAAATATGGCTTACCCAGGTGCTAATAGCCCTCAGCCTGTTGTGATCAATGTGAACTCCTCTACTGGTGTTGCAACTGTAACTAATCAGTACTATGGAAAGTATAGCTCCAGCCCTACTGCTACGCAATATGCAGTTAGTACAGTGGGTACTGGTAACTTTATTTTCTCTTGTACTACTCCAGTTGTGATGACTATGTTGTTAAACCACCACGTATTTGGTGCTCCAACAGTATCGGCAGGTCAATACCAATTAACATTGCGTAAGCAATAAAATAATTGATCAAATAATTAATAGGCCCTCAAGAATGTGAGGGCCTATTTTTTGACATTAATTATTTAGGAAATTTTGCGCGATAATCTTTTTGATTTAGGACAGTCCCTTTAACGCGCAGGACGTAGGTATTTTCGATTTCTTTAAACTTCAGATATACTTCTTTCAAAAAGCTTTCCTCGGCGCCCGCATTGTAGGTTACCGCTAACTGTATAGTTTGACCGGGAAGAATAGATGGGGCTGAGGGCTTGGGTGTGGTACAGCCGCAACCCGCCCAAGTCTTTTCAATTATAATTTTCTTTTTTCCATTGTTAGTGACTAAAAATTTTCCTGTTGTAGGTTTTCCCAGTTCTAAATAGCCAAAATTATATACTCCTCTGTTGAAGCTGACCTGTGCCAAACTAAACTGTATAGATCCAATACCTGCGACTAATAGGATTGCAATGATATTTTTTAAACCCTTTTGCATGATTAAGTGGAGTCGATGTTTGTTAAATCAACTATTTATTTTCCGGGATATGTGGCTAATGCGTGCTCTAAACAATCCATCGCGTTATTAATAGAGTCAAGGTTTAAAACATAGGCGAGTCTCACTTCTTGTTTTCCAAGACCGGGTGTGCCATAGAACCCTGTTGCAGGGGCTAACATTAGTGTTTGATTATTATAAGAGAATGATTCTAGCAGCCATTGACAGAATTTGTCGCTATCATCGATAGGTAATTTCGCAATTGCATAAAAGGCGCCCCCTGGGTTGGGACAGAATACGCCTGGCATTTTATTCAATCGACTTACTAAGAGGTCTCTGCGTTGTTGGTATTCTTTTTTTGGGGCGTCAAAGAAATTATCAGGAAGATCTACAGCTGCCTCTGCCAACAATTGGGCTAGGCCAGGAGGGCTAAGGCGCGCTTGTGCAAACTTCATAGCCGCATCATAAACCTTCGCATTACGGGTGATAAAGGCGCCAATCCTTGCTCCACAAGCGCTATATCTTTTTGAAATGGTATCCATCACAATCACCTGCTGCTCTAATCCTTTTAATTCAAGCGCGCTCATTGCTTTTCCGTGGTATGAAAATTCTCTATACGCCTCATCGCTAAATAAATAAAGATCATGTTTTAGGCATAAGCTTCCTAGTGCTTCCATCTCTTCTTTGCTATAGAGATAGCCTGTTGGATTATTTGGATTGCAAATCAGTATTGCTTTTGTTTTTGGAGAGATTACTTTTTCAAATTTTACTATAGGAGGTAGTGCAAATCCTGATTCAATGGTTGAAGTGATGGGCACTACTTTAACTCCGGCTGCGCAGGCAAATCCGTTATAGTTTGCATAGAAGGGCTCAGGAACAATAACCTCATCGCCTGGGTTTAAACATGTAAAAAACCCAAATAAAATAGCCTCGCTGCCTCCTGTAGTAATAATTATCTGCTGTGGTGTAAGCGCGATATCAGATTTTGCGTAATACTCCACCAGTTTTTTTCTGTACGATTCATTCCCAGCACTATGACTATATTCCAAGACAGGGATGTTTGCATTTTTGACTGCATCTAAAATTGCAGGTGGTGTTTCAATATCTGGCTGACCGATGTTTAGATGATAAACGGTTATACCCTTTTTTTTCGCAGCTTCTGCAAAGGGTACTAATTTTCTTATGGGCGAGGGAGGCATCTGCTCCCCCCTAATTGATAAAGATGGCATGTTGCAAAGGTAATTATCTCTCCATCGAATTAGGTTACATTTGCACGTGACTTTTAAGAGTTTATTCAAGAACTATTTACTTTTTTTATTACTTGGGTCTGTATTGCTTTTTGTGTCTACAAGCACAGTTGCGCAATTGTGTACAGGTAGTTTAGGAGACCCTGTTGTTAATATAAATTTTGGAACAGGAACTTCTTCTTACTCATTTACAGCGCCGGGTTATCGTTTGACAACAAACTCTTGCCCTAACGATGGGGAATATAGCATCACCACTTATCAATCCTCTTGCGGTAGACAATGGCACTCCGTTCCTGCAGATCACACCGGAGGAGGGGCTTTCATGATGGTGAATGCATCAAATAATCCTGGCGACTTTTTTGTGCAAACGGTTTCAAATCTTTGCCCGAATACTACTTATGAATTTTCCGCATGGGTATTGAATGTTGTTAGCAATTCCGGCTTAATTAAACCCAACCTTAGTTTTAAGGTAGAAACCGTTGGCGGGGTGATTCTCAATCAATATGCAACGGGTGATATTGGAGTGGCCCCACAAGCAACCTGGGAGCAGGTCGGCTTCTTCTTTACCACAGGATCAGGTAATACTAGTGTTGTGTTGAGAATTACCAATAATTCACCAGGAGGAAATGGTAATGACTTGGCGCTAGATGATATAACATTTCGTCCCTGTGGGCCAGCAATTCGTTCAATTGCATCAACTGGATTTGATACAGCCCGCTTTTGCGAGGACCAACAGCAGCCAATTCGCTACCTGGCAACTGTTTCATCAGGGTTTGCCTCACCGGTATATCAATGGCAGTTAAGTGTGGATACTGGCAGAAATTGGGTTGATATAACTGGTGCAAATGGGTTGCAACTCAACCGGTCTATTAGCACTCCGGGTTATTATGCTTATCGTCTGACTGTTGCGGAGGCTGGTTCAATGTCTATTACGACTTGTCGCATTGCTTCAAATGTGCATATAGCTGCAGTCTACCCTAAACCTATTATCAATGCGGGGCCTGATCGTACTATCCTTGGTGGACGTTTCGTTCAAATTAGGGCTACTTCAGATGGGGTATTGGGTAATCTTTATCAATGGGTGCCCTCATCATATTTAAGTGATGCAACTCTATTAAATCCTGTTGCATCGCCACCTTCAACACAGACCTACACGGTCCAAGTAACTTCCACAAATAATTGTATTAATTCAGATCAAGTAGTGGTGTCTGTTATTGAAAAGTTGTATGTTCCTACTGCATTTACACCCAACGGTGATGGTAAAAATGATCAATGGATTATTCCAAATTTGGATCTCTCAGACGGTACACAGGTGCATGTTTTTGATCGATCTGGATCAATGGTGTTTAACGCATACGGGTCTGCGGTCAATTGGGATGGCACTTACAAAGGGGTGCCCGTGCAAACCGGTGTTTTAATTTTTGTGATTAAATATCCCGATGGGTTCATACAAAAGGGAAAGCTCACATTGATTCGTTAGGCAATAAAAAAACCTCCAAAAGGAGGTTTAAGAATTTAGCAATGAATTTCTAGATGTTTATGATTTTTTTACTGGCGCTGGTTTTGATGTTTGCTTTTGTAACTCAAGATATGCTTCAGAGCTCAGCACTTCTCCAGTGATCTTTACTGTTTTTACTTCGTCTATTCCAGCAAATTTGATATTTACATCCTTTGTGAAAGGAGCTACTGCTGCTGCGTTGTATTGAACTTTAAGCTTAGCAGAAGTCCCAGGTTGAATAGGCTCGGCAATACGCTCAGGAGTAGTGCAACCGCAACTTGCCCAACTATTTTCAACTACAATTGGCTTATCGCTTATGTTTTTGATTTCAAATGAGTAGGTCACTGGCTCGCCTTGTTTGATCTTTCCGAAATCATACTTTTCTGTATTCATTTTAATAACGGCATCAACTTTAGTTTGTGCTACTACGGCAAGGGATAGGAAGCTTAGAAACGTACCAAATAATATAGTTTTCATGGTATAATATTTTAAGACAAATATACTTAAAATCAAACCTAATAAAAGTCATTTCACAGGGAGTTTCAATTTTTAGCATTTTGCTAACCCCCAGGTATTCTTCCTATTTTTGTCCCCATGGAAGCTACAATGAGCCAGGAAAAGTTGTCTTTTGAGCTTTTTAAATCCAGCGTACTTCGCGATTACCGAATTGCCTTTTTGAGCCGAGAAATTAGCTTATTAGGACGTAAAGAGGTACTTGGTGGAAAGGCCAAATTTGGCATTTTTGGCGATGGAAAAGAAGTGGCTCAGGTTGCTATGGCAAAGTTCTTTAAACCGGGAGATTTTCGAAGTGGCTATTACCGTGACCAGACATTTGTTTTAGCCGCTGAAATGGGTACTGGAGAACAATTATTTGCACAGCTCTATGCGGATGCTGATTTAGGCCGCGAGCCGTTTAGTGGCGGTCGTCAAATGAATAATTTTTTTGCGACACCATTTGTAGATGGAACGGGAGAGTGGCTTACACTTACCAATACAAAAAATAGTTCTAGCGACATTGCCCCCACAGCTGGGCAAATGCCTCGTGCACTGGGATTAGCGCATGCCTCTCGCATTTTTAGGGATTTAAAGGAACTGCATTCGTTGTCTCATCTTTCTAATCAGGGCAATGAAGTTTGTTTTGCAACTATTGGAGATGCTTCAACGAGCGAGGGCCATTTTTGGGAAACAATGAATGCTGCAGCCGTTTTACAAGTTCCATTAGCCGTTTTTGTTTGGGACGACGGATATGGAATTTCTGTTCCCAAACAATATCAAACTGCAAAGGGATCAATTTCTGCCGCATTGGAAGGAATGCAGCGAACAGAAGAAGAATCCGGTATTCAGATTTATAAAGTTAAAGGTTGGGATTATGCGGGCATGTGTGAAGCTTTTGAAGAAGGTATCGGTCTTGCCAGAGAAAAGCACATCCCTGTGCTTTTTCATGTCGAAGAATTGACACAGCCGCAAGGACATTCTACTTCTGGTAGTCACGAGCGTTACAAAACACCAGAACGGTTAGAGTGGGAAAAGGAGTGGGATGGATTAGTGAAAATGAAGGAGTGGCTTCTTTCAAATGGCTTGGCATCCGCTTCTGAATTGGATGAGATAGCCACACATGCCAAAGAGGAGGCGAAAGCTAGTCGTGATAAAGCCTGGAGTGAGTATTTGGAGCCCCTACGCCAATTATCTATTCATGCTGTTGCGTTACTTAACGAGACTGCATCTTCCGTTACTAATAGGCAGGCGGATTTGAATGCGTTAGTCAATGAGTTGGAGGGTATTCGAAGTCCTTTGCGCAGAGATATTCTTCGCATTTTGTATCGAGCTATTCAGCTTTGTAATGATAAGGAAGCCGGTTCGACACTCAAGGAGTTTTATCAAAATTTAAAATTAGAAGGTCAGCGAATCTATAATTCTTATTTATACGACGAGGGTCCTAAAAGCGCATTGAAAGTAAAACCAGTTGCGCCACAATTTTTTGGGGAGGCTCCTTTGGTAAATGGGTTCGAAGTCATCAACCGTTTTTTTGAAACACAGTTCAATGCTAATCCAAAATTGGTTGCATTCGGAGAAGATTTGGGGCAGATTGGAGATGTGAACCAGGGCTTTAGTGGATTACAAGAGAAGTTTGGCAAAACCCGCATTTTTGATACTGGAATTCGCGAGTTAACTATCATGGGAAGCGGTATCGGACTAGCCATGAGAGGACTTCGACCCATTGCAGAAATTCAATACTTGGATTATCTCTTATATGGTTTGCAGCCCTTGAGTGATGATGTGTCTACTTTGCAATACAGAACCTGTGGTAAACAGGCTTGCCCGATAATTGTTCGTACGCGTGGTCACCGCTTGGAAGGTATCTGGCATAGCGGATCACCAATGGGAATGATCATTAATGCATTACGTGGAATGCATATTTGTGTACCCCGCAATATGACGCAGGCGATTGGCATGTACAACACGTTATTGCAAAGCAATGATCCAGGTTTAGTGATTGAATGTCTGAATGGATACAGGCTTAAAGAAAAACTTCCTTCTAATTTACTCGAGTTTTCAGTGCCACTTGGTGAACCTGAAATTATTAGAGAGGGAACAGACATTACAATTGTTTCGTATGGTTCAACACTTCGAATTATACAAGAAGCAGCGCAATCACTTGAACTTTCTGGTATCAGTTGTGAGATTGTAGACGTGCAGACCTTAGTTCCCTTTGATCTTTCACAACGCACCGTAAAATCGCTGCAAAAAACAAATCGCATTTTATTTGTAGATGAAGATGTTCCCGGTGGAGCAGCCGCTTATCTGTTCAATAAAGTAATGGAGGAACAAGGCGGGTATCGCTATCTGGATATAGCACCACGTACGCTTACTGCAAAGGCACACCGTCCAGCTTATGGTAGTGATGGGGACTATTTTAGCAAACCTAATGCCGAGGAAATTGAGGAGGTGGTACGAGAAATGATGTGTGAATAAGCTGTTGCTCAGGCCATATTATGGAAAACCTTTTGCACATCATCATCCTGCTCTAATTTTTCAATTAGTTTACTAACCTCTTCTGCTTGCGTATCAGATACCGGCACAGTTACCGAGGGTATCCACTCAACCTCCGCACTCAAAGGTGTGATAGAGCGATCTTCCAGTGCTTTTTGCATATTTCCAAAATCAGTGAATCCGCAACGAATCACTACAAGCTCTTCTCCGTTTTCTCCGGTACTTTCACCAAGCTCCTCTAAGCCAAAATCAATTAATTCCAATTCCAGATCCTCTGTGTTAACGCCCTCAGGCTTTAACTTAAAGACGCCCATTTTTTTAAATTGGAATGCAACACTTCCGCTATTACCCAGGCTTCCCCCTCCTTTATTGAAATGAGATTTTACATTCGCTACAGTACGAACATGGTTGTCTGTGGCAGTTTCTACTAAAATGGCCACTCCATGAGGGGCATATCCCTCATAAAGAATCTCATCGTAATTCGCCATTTCCTTTCCCAGTGCTCTCTTAATGGCGGCCTCTACTCGGTCTTTAGGCATGTTTACGCTTTTGGCGTTTTGCATGCACCTACGAAGAGCAGGGTTGGTGTTGGGGTCTGTACCGCCAGCCTTTACGGCGATTACAATCTCTTTACCAATTCTGGTAAATTGTTTGGCCATGCGGTCCCACCGGGCAAACATGGTTGATTTGCGAACTTCAAAAATACGTCCCATGAAATTTCATTCAGGGCTGCAAGCTACTACATCTTTAGCTTTTAAGCTTACTGTGGTGGCGACTATATGTAAAATAAACGACCAAGCCAATGAGCATCCAAATCAAGGCTACTTTTAAGGTTTGTTGATCAAGCCCAACGATCATAGCCGTACAGATAATAGCACCGAGGCTACATACTACCGGTACAAGCGGTGTCTTAAATGGCCTTTCTAGTTGAGGTGATTTAACACGTAATATCCATACGCCAATGCTAACTAATACAAAGGCGAATAGCGTTCCAAAACTAGTCAGATCTCCTGCAACATGCCCTGGTACAAAAGCGGCAAATGCTCCGACAAAAACAAATAAAATCCAATTGGCTTTATACGGCGTTTTGAATTTTGGATGTAAGTCGCCAAATGCTTTTGGAATCAATCCGTCGTTACTCATGGTATAGAAAATCCGGCTTTGTCCCATTAGCATCACTAGAATCACAGACGAGAATCCAGCAAGAATGGCAATAGTTACGGCATTAGCCAACCATTGATAATTGGTCATGTAAGTGCTAATGGCATAGGCAACGGATGCTTCGCGTCCTTTCTCAGGGTCTACAAAGTCTGTCCATGGAGCTACACCGGTTAATACATGTCCAAAAAGGATGTATAGAATTGTGCATACCACTAATGAACCTAGAATTCCAATTGGCATATCTCTTTTTGGATTCTTTGCTTCTTGAGCAGCAGTGCTTACGGCGTCAAAACCAATAAAAGCAAAAAACACAATGGCTGCTCCACCTAAAACTCCACCCCAGCCGTGCTTATTCCAGCCACTGTAATCAGCTATCACCTTGCCAGCCTGATCAGTAATTGCAGCTGTTCCCTCAGGAATTAAGTAGGGAGTGTGGTTTTCGGGCTTGATGAATTGCCATCCAATTGCAATGAATAGAATAACGATTGCCACTTTAATAAATACAATAATGGCATTTACAAATGCAGACTCTTGAGTGCCTTTAATCAATAAAAGAGTAAGCGCTAACAATATGACTAAGGCTGGGGCATTCATAACCCCCTGGTGCAATATACCCGCAGAATCAGTGTAGCTCTCAAAGGGGGAGTGGCACCATTCATAGGGTATCGATCCGCCAAGCAGCTTATTTAAATATTCGCTCCATGCAATAGAAACCGTAGCAGCACCCAGTGCGTATTCCATAATCAATGCCCATCCAATAATCCAAGCCACTAATTCTCCCATAGTCACATATGAGTAAGCATAGGCACTACCTGCAATGGGAATCATGGAGGCAAATTCAGCATAACACAGTCCTGCAAAGGCGCAGCCAATTGCAGCAACCACAAATGAAAGAGTAACTGCAGGTCCAGCAGCCTGTCCAGCGGCTGCAGCGGTACGAACAAATAAACCCGCACCAATGATGGCGCCAATTCCAAGGGCAATCAGATTACCTGCTCCCAAGGTTCTTTTCAATCCTTTTTCACTATCGGCGGCCTGCGCCAGAATTACATCCAATGACTTTTTTGCAAACAAGCTCATGCGTTGGGTTTTTAGAAGTTCTAAGATAAGTAATGGATTATTAACAACTTATTTTTTGTCAATAAACCTATTTTTTTTGTTGAGCCAAAGCCAGATAATAAAGAGGGATGCCTAACAACACTATAATCAGGCCTGGCCAGGTAAATTCAGGTTTATAAATGATAAGAAGGGTGCAAAAGGCTGCTCCCATTAGGATATAGAGCGCAGGTAAAAAAGGGTACCCAAACGCTTTGTAGGGTCTCTCTGCTTGGGGTTGCTTTTTTCGAAGTATAAAAATGCCTGCAATAGTCAGCATGTAAAAGAGAACAACCACAAAGGAAATCATATCCAAAAGTTGGCCATATTTTCCGCTTAAGCTCCAAATTGCTGCTACAATACATTGTACCCAAAGGGCAAATTGAGGTACAGATTTATTATTCAGCGTACCGGCTTGTTTGAAAAAGAGACCGTCTTTAGCCATTGTGTAATAGACGCGAGCGCCTGCCATGATTAAACCATTATTGCAGCCAAATGTGGAAACCATAATTAAAACAGCAATAAGGGTTGTTCCAAATGAAGGAAAAATTACATTGGCTGCAGCGACCGCTACTCGGTCATCTGCAGGAAAAGCTAATTCATTCAAGGGAAGCACATGTAAGTACATTAGGTTAGCAGATACATAAATGATGGTAACAATTAACGTGCCTAAGAATAGACTCAAACCAATATTACGTTGTGGATTTTTCATTTCCCCAGCAATGAAAGTCACATTGTTCCACGCATCGCTGCTGAATATAGAACCTACCATTGAGGCTGCAATCGCTCCCAATAATGCTGCACCCCCAACTGGAGTCCAATTTCCAGGAGAAAGTGCGCCCTGCGGATCTTTAAAACCATTATTTTGAGCCGCTTGAAATCCGGTTTGCCAATTTTGTGCCCAATAACTTTCTTTCACTAGTAAAAATCCAAATACAATCAAACCAAACAACGCCAGCAATTTTGCGCTAGTAAAAAAAGTTTGAATCAATTTTCCTTCTTTTACGCCGCGTGAGTTAATGACAGTTAAAAGTATTATTATGAAAATGGACACTAATTGTCCGGAATATACTTTTATGATGCCGGCATCAAATAAAAAATAATTATTTCCAAGCTCCGGAACCAAATAGGCCAAGAACTTTGAAAAGGCAACTCCAACTGCTGCGATAGTAGCAGTTTGAATTACAGCAAAAAAACTCCATCCGTATAAAAAACCCATGAGTGGGCTGTAGGCCTCTTTTAAGTAGACATATTGACCGCCTGCTTTTGGGTACATCCCACTTAACTCGCCATAACTAACTGCAGCAGTAAGTGTCATAAACCCCGTGAGAAGCCAAACGGCAATTAACCATCCGGCGCTTCCTGTATTTCTAGTGATATCTGCGCTTACGATAAAAATACCAGAACCAATCATAGAGCCAGCTACGATCATAGTACCATCTAATAGTCCCAAGGTAGGTTTGAAAGAAGGGGTTGACATACAGCTACAATTTTGTCAGTAAGATAAGGAATTCCTCAGGTGAATTGTTATTTTTTGCTACTTGGTAAATTTCAGATTGCGGCTTTTTTTACCGATTTTCGAACTCTTACCTATACAAACGAATTGCCATGAATAAAAAAAACCGACTCACGCAATATATCTTGTTAGCGATGGTGTTAGGCGTTCTAGTTGGATATGCGGTACATGAAAATGCTTCACCAGAATTCATAAAGACTTTTTCTGCGCAGATTAAATTATTGGGTAAAATATTTATTCGATTAGTGCAAATGATTATTGCACCACTTGTTTTTTCAACTTTGGTAGTGGGGATCGCTAAGTTAGGCGACTTGAAAGCGGTGGGTCGCGTAGGTGGAAAATCCATGTTGTGGTTTATTACTGCTTCACTGGTTTCCTTGGGAATTGGCTTGGTGCTTGTTAATATTTTACAGCCAGGGTCTTTTATCAATCTTTCTCAAGCTGATAATGAGGGGGTCAAAGATTTGCTTACTAAAAAACAGGAGTTCTCATTAGAAAAGTTTGTTGAACATGTGATCCCTCGAAGCTTTATTGAAGCCATGTCTACGAATGAGGTATTGCAGTTAGTTGTATTCTCACTTTTTTTCGGCGTAGCAACTACAGCAATGGGAGAATACGCAAAACCGGTTATCAAGGCATTAGATGCTGTGTCGCATATCATTCTTAAGATGGTAGGCTATGTGATGCAATTTGCTCCGTATGGTGTGTTTGGTTCATTAGCCGCCGTTGTAGCGTCAAAGGGGTTGGGCATATTCCAGTTTTATATTATCTACTTCTTATATTTCCTTTTGGGAATTGCGCTATTATGGGTTTTATTGTTGACCGTTGGGTATCTGATTATTGGATCCCGTATGCAAAGCTTGCTTCGTCACATTGGAACACCCTTATTGATCGCATTTAGTACAACGAGTAGTGAAGCGGTGTTCCCAAAGTTAACGGAGGAGCTTGAGCGTTTTGGTTGTAAGGATAAAATCGTTTCGTTTGTGTTGCCATTGGGGTATTCCTTTAATCTGGACGGGAGCATGATGTATATGACTTTTGCTAGTTTAGCCATTGCACAGGCATACGGTGTCCCTCTTGATTTAGGAACACAATTAACTATGTTACTTGTATTGATGTTGACGAGTAAAGGCATAGCTGGCGTTCCTCGTGCGTCATTGGTTATTGTGCTGGCTACCTGTTCTATGTTCGGTATTCCTCCGGAGGGCGTAGCACTTATTCTTCCAATTGATCATTTTTGTGATATGTTCCGGTCTGCAACAAATGTAGTCGGGAATGCATTAGCTACAACCGTGGTGAGTAAGTGGGAAGGTGAATTGGAAGGGTAAACTAAAAAAGAACTTTTATTAGATGGTAGTTGATTATTTAATAGAGATGTTTCATTGGACAAATTTATTACAGCCACAGTTTTATGTAGAAAACGGCGGACTATGGTTGCTACTTTTTGTTGTGTTTGCTGAAACGGGTCTTTTTGTTGGTTTCTTTTTACCGGGAGACTCTTTGCTATTTGTTGCAGGGATCTATGCGCATACGATTACTACAAAGGCTGGTGAAGTTATCCCCGGCTTGGCCTATCAGTTTTTAGACTTAGTTGGATTGGGTGCAATTAGAAATGAATGGGTTGATTTATTTGTACTAGCAGGGTTGATTGCACTGGCAGGTATTGCTGGAAACAGCGTTGGGTATTGGACAGGTAAACAGGTTGGACCTACCATGTATCAGTGGAGGGATCGTTTGTTATTCAAAAAAAAGTATTTATTCCAGGCTCGCGATTTTTATGAAAAGCACGGAGGCCTTGCAGTAATTGGCGCTCGTTTTTTGCCTTTAATAAGAACTTTTGCTCCTATCGTTGCTGGTATTGTTCAAATGGATAAAAAGAAGTTTCATTTCTTCAATATTGTAGGATCTGTATCATGGGTGGTGTCAATGATTTTTGCCGGTTATTTTTTACAAAAATGGATTTTATCTCAATTCGGTTTTGATTTAAAGGAGCATTTGGAAGTGATTGTATTGGGAATTGTATTTGTGACGACTGCTCCCGTGCTTGTAAAAATGATATTTGGCTCGGTTAGTGAAAAAAAATGATTTATTGCGATGAACAAAAAGCATTCCATTTTCAATGTTGCAGTAGTAGTAGCGGCGCTTGGTTATTTTGTAGATATTTACGACTTGCTATTATTTGGAATTATTCGCGTTCCAAGTCTTGAGTCATTAGGACTCTCTCCCGAAGAGGTAAAGGCAAGTGGCGAATTGATTCTTCAATGGCAAATGTGGGGTCTTTTACTCGGCGGAATTATTTCAGGCGTTATAGGGGATAAGCGAGGAAGATTAAGTGTATTATTTGGGTCTATCGTACTGTATTCGTTAGCAAACATTGCAAACGGATTTGTAGAAACTGTTGAGCAGTACAAATGGATTAGGTTTATTGCAGGACTAGGATTGGCGGGAGAGTTAGGTGCTGGTATCACCCTGGTTTCAGAAATTGTTCCAAAGGAAAGAAGGGGGGTGGCCACCTCTTTAGTTGCAGGGATAGGGTTAACAGGTGCGGTGCTTGCTTATTTCATGAAACAGCAATTTGATTGGCGTATTTGTTATTTCATTGGAGGCGGTTTAGGAATTGTATTGTTGGTATTACGTATTTCTGTTTTTGAATCGGGTTTATACAATCAAGTAAAAGATAAAAAGGTGCAGCGAGGTAACTTTCTATCTTTTTTTACCAGCGTAGATCGGTTAAAGCGTTACATTTTTGGAATCTTGATTGGACTGCCTACCTGGTTTGTAATTGGCGTTTTAATTACTTTTTCTAACGATTTTGCTCGTGAGTTTGGCATCAAAGAAAAAATTGATCCTGGGAAAGCAATTATGTATGCGTATGCGGCTATTTCTATTGGTGATATATTAATTGGTTTACTCAGTCAGTATTTACGAAGTAGAAAGAAAGCACTTTTTGTTTTTTATGGAATCACGATTTTTTTCATGGTTGCATTTTTTACGTTATTATGGGATGGAACCGCCACTCGTTTGTATTGGATATGCGCGGGGCTTGGGTTTGGAACGGGGTTCTGGGCCATATTTGTTACAATGGGTGCGGAGCAATTTGGTACTAATCTGCGTGCAACAGCGGCAACCACAATCCCTAATATGGTTCGTGGGATGCTGGCTATTTTTATTTTACCATTATTTAAGTGGTTTGAGAAGCAACCTGCCATTGGAACGATTGACGCAGGTATCTACACAGGGATTATAATTATGTCCATAACGCTTTTAGCGGCTGCGCTAACTCGCGAAACTTTTCACAAAGACTTGGATTACCTGGAAGAGTAATTAATTGATTTTCTCACTTAGCTCTAGCCACCTGAGTTCTTTTTGGTCGAGCAGTTGAATCGTTTTCTCTAGTTCAATTGCAATTTTTTGCAATTCTTCAAATGCCAGGGTGCCACTATTTAGCTGGGTTGAGTACGATTCTTTTGTGGTAGTCAGTGTTTCGATTTCTGTACCTAATTGCTCAAATTCTCTTTTTTCTTTATAGCTGATTTTTGATGCGGCTATGGGTTTTGTTTCTGTACTTTTTGCTGCCTCCTCTGTTTTATCAATTTGATCTTCTTCTTTTAATGGGGCTTCAATCCTATATTGTGAATAGTTTCCAGGATAATCCTGAATAATTCCCTCTCCTTTAAAAACAAAAAGATGATCAACTAGTCGATCCATAAAGTAGCGATCATGTGAGACAATCAGTAGGCATCCAGAAAATTCTAGCAAGAAATTCTCCAATACAGTTAGGGTAGGGAGGTCTAAGTCGTTTGTGGGTTCGTCAAGAATTAGAAAATTAGGATTTTTAAAAAGTATCGATAAAAGATGCAGCCGTCTTTTTTCGCCCCCACTTAATTTGCTTACATACGTATACTGTTTATCGGGCTCGAATAGAAAGAGTTGTAAAAACTGAGCTGCTGTCAAGGTGCCGCCCTCTGCTAAAGGAAAACTTTCTGCAACCGACTTGACAAACTCAATAACTCGAAGATCTTCTTTTATTTGAAGACCTTGTTGTGAATAATTGCCAAACACTACTGTTTCTCCAACATTTATTTTTCCGCTATCTGCTTCTTCAATCCCTTGAATAATGTTGATGAAAGTTGATTTGCCCACTCCATTGGGTCCGACTATACCAATTCGTTCTCCTTTTTTGAAGGTGTAATCAAAGCCTTTTAGTAGATGCAAATCGCCATATGATTTATATACTTTTTTTAGCTCTAGAATTTTTCCACCCAATCGGGTCATCTTCATACTGAGCTGTAATTGCTGATCTTGGGTAGTTTGCTTAGCTTTTTTTTCAATGGTCGTAAATTGATCAAGGCGACTTTTACTTTTAGTGGTACGCGCACGCGGTTGTTTTCTTACCCACTCTAGCTCTCTCTTATACAGATTTCGAATTTTTGAATGGCTGGCAGCCTCACTTTCCATTCTCGCCGCTTTTTTCTCTAAATAATTTGCGTAGTCGCCTTTATAAGTATAGAGCTGACCTTGATCTAATTCCCAAATCTCCTGGCATACTGTATCAAGAAAATAACGATCGTGAGTTACCAGGAGTAGCGTTGTATTTTCTTTATTCAAAAAGTGTTCCATCCATTCCACCATGGCTACATCTAAGTGGTTGGTGGGTTCGTCCATAATCAATAAGACCTCTTTTTTACCAAATCCAATATCAATGAGTGTTTTTGCCAGCGCCACTCTTTTTTGCTGGCCCCCACTGAGTGTGGATAGCTTTCTGTCTAGAAAATGGATATTTAGCTTTGATAATATTTGTTTTATACGGGCATCTGCGTCCCACGCCTGCAATTCATCCATTTTCTCAATGGCTGCTTGCAATTGTGCCTCATTTCCCATAGCAACCTGTGTTTCATAATCACGGATTGCATTCATGATAGGATGGTCGTGAAAAAAAATATTCTCTGCTACTGATTTTTGCTCTTCAAGTAATGGATTTTGTTCAAAAAAGACTACTTCCACATCTTTGTGAACCCAAATTTTACCCTCGTCGGGTTGATCTAGCCCCGCTAATATTTTTAACAGTGTTGATTTGCCAGTTCCATTTATTGCAATAAGTGAAATACGGTCTCCTTTGTTGATATGAAAGCTAAGTGCATCAAACAAAGGCAGAACTCCATAGCTCTTAGAGAGCTTTTCAGCAGAGCAATAGTGCATTGCGCAAATTTACTGGCTTTATTTTGCTAAGAAGGCAATTAGCCAACATAAAAGAATAGATAATATGATCATTACGTAAAAGCCGTATTTCTCCATGAACCAAGCACTTCGATGATTTTTTTTGTATTCGCTGATCTGTTTAGTCGTTGTATTCGCATTTATTTTCTCCAATTCTTTTAAAACAATTTTCTTCTTTTGAACGGATAACGGCTCAATTGATTTTAGAAGAAGCGAAAGGCATGTTGATAAAAGTTCGTTTTCTTTCGATGAATTCAAAATAGTTATATGTGAAGGGGAAAGTAAAAAAAGTAGATACTGCATCAAATAATCTTCGTCAATCCTAAATGAATTCATGTTGGCAATTTTTTGCTCCATTTGTAGACATGCCTTTAAAAATTCTTCAGCTGTCTCTGGTTTTCGCACACTTTCCCCTCTTGTTACCTGATGAAGCCATCTTTGTTCTAAATATTTTTTCTTTTTGACTGGATCGGTCAGCGTTTCATATGCTTCTTGGATTTCCTGGAATGAAATATGACCTGATTGAATACCGCCAGTTTTGTCAGGATGGTATTGTTGAACTAATTTTCTCCATGCTTTTTTGATTAACGCCGGAGGCGATCCCGGTTCTAGCCCCAGAGTTCTGTAATGGTCCTTAAAATGATTCACTATTAATGGAAGTGTTGTAGTAACGAATTAATACAGCTAGTTTTTTTGGCGAGAGTATTCTTTTTTCCCGTTTATGTAAGTAGCGACTACAGTGATTTCTTTTAAAGATTTTGGTGTAACTGTCATTAAATCTTTATCTAGTATTACAAAATCTGCATATTTCCCTGCTTCCAGGCTCCCCTTTTTATTTTCGTCATAATTTGCTTTTGCTGCCCAAATTGTCATTCCTCGGAGGGCTTCTTCTCTGGTCAACGCATTATTCATTTGAAAACCATTTGCCGGCCATTCGTTGCCATCTTGACGAAATACAGCGGCATAGAAAGTTTTAAATGGCGAAATATCTTCTACTGGGAAATCAGTGCCCAATGGCAACCAATTATTTTGTTTTAATAGTGCTTTATATGCGTACGCATGTGATATGCGATCGGTCCCCAAGCGATCGGGTGCCCAGTACATATCAGAGGTTGCATGCGTTGGTTGCACGGATGGAATAATACGATGCTTTCCAAAAAGGGGGATATCGGCTGGATTTACTACCTGCGCGTGTTCTATTCTCCACCTAAGATCATTGCCAGCAGGAAGATATTTTGCATACGTGGAGAGAATCACTCTGTTACCACTATCACCAATTGCATGGGTATTCATTTGCCAGCCATTCTTAAAACACCAGGATGCAACACTGTCGTAGTGTTCAGCATTGCTTAGTAAAAAACCAAAATGATTTGCTCGATCACTGTAAGGCTCTAGCAAACATGCTCCTCTAGAGCCGAGGGCGCCATCGCCATATACTTTAAAACTTCTAACTGTTAATCGATCGCCAATTAGTTTTCCTCTTTTTTGTGCATATTCAAAATTAGCCGCCTTATCACTGAGCATTATGTAAAGGCGCATGCGTAAAAAGTTTTCTTCTTGTAATCTTTTTAATTTTTCTACAACATCAAAATCAAGTCCACAATCATTGAGTGTAGTAAGACCAATCGCAAAGCAATTTTCCTGTGCTTTTGAGATCGCCTTTCTGAATTCTTCCTCTGTTTTTACGGGGATCTTGCTGCTAACTATGTCCACTGCATTGTCAATCAAAATACCAGTAGGTTTCTGATTGGCTGACTCTACTTCTCCTCCAATAATTTTTTCTTTACCTGTAATTCCAGCAAGCTGCAATGCTTTTTTATTCGCAATGGCTGCATGGCCATCAATGCGGGTCAACAACACAGGACGATCGGGAAACAATGCATTGAGCTCAGTATTATCTGGGTAATTTTTTGTAGTCCAATCATTTTGATCCCAGCCCCCACCTGTAATCCAACCTTTCGGATTTTCTTTAGAGAATGCTTTTACTTTTTGAATTATTTCATCCCAACTTTTTGTTCCTACCAAATTAACCTGTAAGAGGTTCATTGCATAACCCACAAAATGGGCGTGTGCGTCAATAAATCCAGGGTAAATATATTGACCAGCTGCATCCTCCTTTACCTGAAAAGAATACTGAGCTTCAAGGTCTGTTTTTTTTCCTGTGGCTACTATCAATCCTTTATCAATAACCATTGCTTCCGCCACATGAAAACTGGAATCTACAGTATATATATGGGCGTTATAAACTAAAAGGTCTGCGGTTTTAGTGGAGCAGGCAGTAATAAAAAGGCATACTGAAAGAAAAAAGCTAAATCGTGACATGGTTAAATGTCTTTTAAAAGGTTAAGGAGTTTTGCTTCTATAGGCATTCCAATAGGCAAGTTAACCCTAAAGAGGGGAATATAATCTTCGTGTGCGTCTATAAAAAAAGCCGCTTCAAGTAAAGCGGCTTTTTTAAGTGGTCGTGGTTAAATTAATTGAATAAATAACGAAGACCAAACTGAATAGAGTAGGTAGAGGCGGTGCTTATATTATCGCGGAAAGTTTTTGTGATGATATCACCGTTGGCACTTGCTAAACGATAGATCGGCAGAACTGTACCTCCTGGTATCAAGTTGTTGGCATTGGTAACTGCCAAAATTCTACTGTTGTTGATTGTTTTCAACTTACCCCATCCTGGATCAATAAGGTTACCTGCGTTGAAGATATCTATGCTGAACTGCAGGGTATTCTTTGTTCCTTTGATGTTTGTAAATAAATCTTGTAGGATCTTAACATCCAAACGATTTAGCCAAGGTAATTGAGCACCATTACGCTCTGCAAATTGTCCGCGGTGTGCTCTCAGGTATTTATCTTGCTGAATGTAGCGCTCAAATAATGCTCTTTGATCTGCTTGATTGTAGGTAATGCCATTTACTGTATTTGAAGTGAACAGCATTTGTTGAACCTGTGCCGTGGTAGGTATATAGATCAAGTCGTTACCCTGAACACCATCACGGTTGAAGTCGCCATCATAAACGTAACTGAAACGACCATTTGTTGCGCCGTTATAGAACGCAGATATTGTAGTAGCCAGATGCTTAAAATATTCTTTGCGATAAGAAATCGTAGCAATTACACGGTCAGGTACTACATAGTCGGCATAACCCAAGGCAGGGGCATTGGGGCCGAATACATTTGCTGTTCCTTGCCAAGCAGAAAGAGGCTGGTCACCACCACCATCAAATAGGTTAGATGCCATGGATTTTGTGTAGGCAACAGACCAAGCCAAACCTTTACTATACTGTCTTTCGATTTTAGCGGTCAATGAGAAGTAATAACCTTGTGTGCCATTATCTAGCACAACTGCATTGAAGGCTCCCGATCCACCAGCTTGGGGAATACCATTGTTTAGGGTATTGATAAAGCGCGTTTGCACAGTAGACCCATAAATAGGGCGATTATCCGGATAGCCAGGGATGCTTAACGCAGCTGGAGCAATCATGTTGGGATTACGGAAAATAGCTGTATTTAGATCCTTATTGAAGATGGCTTCCAATGTTCCAATGATCCCTTTCCCGATACGCGTGTCGATTGCAAGGGTAGATTTCCAACTCTGGGGATTTTTGAAATCTTGGACCAATGCAGTTACGCTACCTGGAACAATTGTTCCGGCTGTAGGTACAGTTGAAGGTCTATAGGCAGCTGGGTTTGGATTGAACGGACCAGGTGTTGCAAAATTGTTCCAGAATTGGGTTACCTGGATCATACCGTTATCACCGGACTGGCTAACAATCCATACAAATGGTACACGACCTGTAAAAACTCCAGTTCCTCCACGAATCTGCAAAGAACGATCTCCGTAAAGATCCCAATTGAAACCTACGCGTGGAGACCACATCAATCGATTCTTCGGTAGGTTACCTGTGTTTACCTTCTCGCCGCCTGCAAAATTCATAGCAGCTACTAGAGGATGGGTGATAATTTGCGGTACGTCAGGGTAAGTTGGAAGGTCAACTCTCAAGCCTAGAGTAACGCGTAAGTCTTTATTAACATTGATCTCGTCTTGAGCATAAGCAGAGTATTGTCCAAACTTAAACGCTGAAAATGCGGGAGCGAAGTTTTTAGAGAGAGAGTAAGTAATTGCAAAATCTCGTGGTCTATTTCCATTTGCAAAATCTGCCCATGTATTAAACACGTAGTAGCTGGTTGCAAAACGTTGGAAACCGTTGATTGTCTCACTCAATTCAAACTGTCCACCCACTGTCCAGTTGTTTTTTCCTTTTGTCCAGCTAAGATTATCGATAATCGAGTAGGTTTTTACCTGACGAAGGTTTCCAAAGCTAAAAGGCTCAAATCCAAAAGAGGTATAAGGTGCAGGGCCTGTTACACCACCCGTATTACTTAAAATGTCTACAAATGGGAAGATCTGACTATCTGTAGAACGGGAATCATTTTGGAAAGTGTAAGTAGCACGTAAAGTGTTTGCTGCCTTACCAAAAGTTGAGTTTAACTCTGCAGCCAAAGAGTAAAGGTTAGCGCCCTGGAAATAGTTTGAATTTTTAAACCAAAGTGACGTGCTGGCAGTACGTGTGCTCGTGTAGTTCACGTTTGATCCAGAAACAGAAGTGCTTGGGGTGAATGGCTCTCCACCTTCCACTTGACTGTAACGAATATTCATGCGGTGTTTTGCATTTATGTTCCAATCTAAACGAACTAAGTATTTTGTACGTTCGATATTGGGGACATAACCTTGGTAAGGTCCCGTTACATAACCAAATTTGTCAAAAAGGAATTGGCTAATAAAGTTTAGGGAGTCAGCTGTAGGACGCACAATATTTGGTGCACTTCCGTAAGGAGCAGCTGCAGTAGCTGCAAAAAAGTTTTGAATAGATTTAGGCTGATTCTCTGTTTCGTAGTTTAGGAAGAAGAATAACTTGTTTTTGATAATTGGGCCGCCTAGGCGGAAACCGTATTGTTTGAATTCTTCAGTAGGACGAATGAACTTAGAAGCTTCTACCTGGTCGCCTCGCTGTTTCTCCGTTCTAAAATAATTATAAACAGAGCCTGAAAAGGTATTAGTGCCGGCTCTGGTTACTGCGTTGATCGCGGATCCGATAAATCCGGATTGCCTGATATCAAAAGGAGTAATGTTTACTGAAATTTCATCAATGGCATCCAAAGAGATGGGAGCGCCACCAGCTGGTAAGTTTGAACCGATACCAAAACTGTTGTTGAAATCAGATCCGTCCACAGTAAAGTTATTTTGACGATAATTACCACCACCTACAGATGCTCCGTTGGCTTGGGGGGTTACGCGCGTAATATCGTTTAGGCTTCGGCTGATGGTAGGAAGCTGGTTGATTTGGCGAGTACCTACGTTAGTGACAGCGCCAGTTCTTCCCGCATTTAAAATAGAATTTCTTCTGCTGCTGACAACAACATTTTCAAGTGCCGCAGTAGCGTTTGTTAATTCAGCATTTAACAAGAAAGGCTCAGCCAATTGTAGAAATACGTTATCGTACTTTTCTGCTTTGTGTCCAACAAAACTGACCTCGATTAAGTAGGGCCCTCCCACACGCATGTTCTGGATTGTGAATTGACCGCCGGCACGAGATACGGTGGTGTATTTTGTACCAGAAGGCAGGTGTGTAGCAACGACTGTTGCGCCCACTAAAGGCTCACGGGTGTTGCTTTTCACATCACCAGTTAAGACTGCGGTGGTCACCTGTGCAAATAACACAGAACTAGAAAATAAACTGACCACTAACAAAAAGAGGATTCTCTTAAGCATAGTAATTTGGTTTTCGCTTGCAAAGAAAGGGAATATTCCTTTATAAATTTAAGTATTTATCCCGAATGGAGGCCTTGAAAAGTAATGTGTTAGAACTAGGTGAGCAACTTTTTTAAAGCTCATGAATCGCTATATGGTTATTTCTGTAGGATAGGAGAGTAAAAGAATTTTAAAATATTGAAAATCAGCTGTTTAATTATTTTTTCTTTTTTCTACGAATTAGGTCTCCCGGTTTGTCAAATTCCTTTTTATATGAAATGCTTCCGCCTGTTCTTCTAGAACGTGAAGCGGTGGAAGTAGAGGTTGCAGAAAGGTAATCGGCGTTTGTTCTGTAAAAAAAGGAAACCCGAATAGTTCCGCTTGGGTTGACTAACCATTCCATGGTAACATCTGGCAAAAGGAGTATACTTTGTTGAAGACTAGTAGTTTGGTTTTGCCCAAGCGGAGCGTCCATACCCAACCCGGTAGAGATTGTAAATCGGTTATTAAAAAATGATCTGCCAATTGAAAAGTTAACATTGCTACCTATAGATAATGCGGTGTTATTGCCAGCTATAAGATTTCTATTGTAGAGTGAGGTGTTTAGGTTGATTCGATATTTGTCGTTTTTCAATAAGTTATTAAACAATTTATTGATTTGGTCACTTACCACCGACAGTAACATTCCCGAAATAGTGCTGACGTTGACGCCCGAGGCAGAAAGGGCCCCTCCTAATTCGTTTGGTGCAAAACTGTTAAAAACAATCAGATATGTCACCTGTCTATTGAGTTCATTGGTATTTTGTTGGAGCTGCTTCAGTAAAAGTCCCAATTCTGGATTTGAATTAGCAACACTGTTGGGGGGGAAGTCCAGGTAAAAATCGATAGTTGGTTTAAATAATTTATTGCTCAACCGGGCAACCACAAATACATCACTTCTAGCATTGCTAGCATCTGCAGTGAGATTAAGGGTGCTAGCAAGTGGAGAAAAGCTTACACGTTCTGCTTTGTATTGCGCTTCAAATTTTATGTTGGCGTCATAGGGATCTCCGGTCCACTCGATATAATTAGTTCCTCCTTTTTTAATTTCAAAAGGTTTTTTGAAAAAAGATTGAAAGGTAAATAGGTAATTACCTTCAGCTATGTCAAACCGGCCACGAAGTGTAAGTGGTTCTATGGTGCCGGATCTTATTTTGAAAGTACCTGAACCATTTCCTTTGATCTCATCACCAGTCAATTCATCCAGTTGTACTTTGACTTCCACAAGCGGATTTGCTGTTAATTCTACATCATAAACAATATTATCTCCGTTGCCTTTCTTTTTTTCTCCGGCCATTTCACTTCCATACTTGCGCTCTACCAAAAAGTCGGCGATTCCACTTTCTCTGCTATACCCTGGTGGTAAAGTAAAATGGCTGCTATCTTTTTCAGAGGCAACTACATTTAGTGTCATAGCCATGTCTGATTCTGGGCCTCTTAATTGTAACAGTGCCGTTCCTTTTACATCGCCATAAAAAAGAGAATTGTCAGCCGCAGAGGTTTTTAATAGTTGGACGGGACGGTTCTCCGTTGCTCCTCGCGTACCCGGCTTACGCGTAGATATATCTAAATCATAAAAGAGATTATAAAAAGATTCGTGATCAATACCACCTGTTAAATAGATGGGGTTTCCAGTGACAGTGTCTTTTAGTACCATTCCATCTAAGTCAATTCTTGAGGTTGTAAGCTCAAGATCCTTGTCTTCGATTTTGTAATAGCATTGAGTATAATTTACGCGCAGACCTGCCTCTTTAAGCCTTCCTCTCCCGATCACTCCTGGCCGGTTGAGGTCACCCAAAATAGAAACATCTCCAATTAAATAACCTGTTATGTCAGAAAAAAGATCACCCAAAAATCGCTCTAACAGTTGAATAGGATAAGAGCGTGCTTGTAAGTTAATTCTGTTATTTGTAAGCAAGGAATCATTGAAAAAAAGCTCCAGGTCAAATCCCAAATATTCCTTTTGATTCAACGTGTTTCCCTTTGCGCGTAACGTATTTGTCTTATTTTCAAATTGTAAACTGGAAGTTATTTCACCAATGGAGTCATTGTCCAATCGTAATAATTTTGAATTAATATTCTCAGATATTATAGAGAGGTTACCTAATGGATCGTTAATGGTAAAATCACCAGATACAAGTCCTTCCAGACGGTTGTCTGGTAAAAAATATGGGGAGATGTCATTCAGATTTAGTTTTTGTATCGAAAGCTGTAGTTGATCAGCTTCGTTTTGTTTTTTCTGCACAGTCTTAATAACAATCTCTTGCTCGCCTTCTGACAGTCGCAGGTATCCTTGCGCAGGGTTGTTCTTTCGCAAGGATATATTTCCTCCTTCATTTAAGGTCCATGACTTACCATTGAGTGTAAAATCAGAAGAAGCAAAATCCACTGCAATTCCTTCCTGGAATGTACGTACCAATGCATTTAGGTTAATTTTCTCAGCGCGTTTATCAGATGCAGAAAAAAGATTAACCTCGGTTGAGTCGTTAAACCCACTAATTTTTATTGATATGGGAGGCAGAGAGATCGCTTCGTTTAACTTTATCGCTTTAGCGGTAGCGTCCAGCTCAATTTTTTTTCCATCACTTCTTGAGCGAAGCACCAAGCTGTCAACACCAATTTGCTGAAATGATGCTTGAGGAATGATAAGGGACGTAGAAAAAGAATTGGTCGGGCCTTCAAAGTTTCCGGATAATACCAATTGATTGAATCCTTTAAAGTCCGGTGAAAAAAGTTGCAGAAAAGGTTCTACATTTTGTGTGTTGCCACCAAACCGAAGAGTAGAGGTCGGTGGGAAATTAGGAGGGCTTTCCACTTGAGAAGGGTAATGTGTATGAAGCACTTTTTGGAGTATAGAAGGTAATGTCACAAACTCAAATTGTCCCTCTAACCAACCTTGAAACTCATTAGAACTAACTTCAATTCTCCTTCCATTTTTTACAGGGGTTGCAGTGATGGATAAAGAATCTAAAGGCAGTAATTCCTCTCCATGTAGTACGGTTGCGTTGAAAAACCGAATTGTACCATCTAGCGAATTAATAGTTTGACCACTTGCATGTGTAGCAACCTTTCCTTTCAATTGCAGTGGGGCGACAGTGAGTTGTAACGATTGTAGGTTTGCTTTTTCAATTGTTCCTTCCAATGAATAATGAAGAAGTTGACTGCTCCAGTCAAGTGATGCAACAAGCCCGCTTATTTTTAGATATTCATTATCGATGGACAATGAGCTTTTTAACAGTTGATTTTGTAGCGTAGCATCCCAAAGTATATTTTTATATTCAACATCTTTGAAACGTAAACTTTGAATTTCGCCATTAAAATTGGCTTGACTGTTTATATCACCCCACCCATTTCCATTGATACGTCCTGAGAAGGATACTTCTTTGAGAGAGGGCAGTCCTATCATTTCACCTAACTTAAACTGGTTGAGTTGCACCCGGCCATAATATTGTGTAATGGCTCTATTTGATAACGTTGCCTGAAGCCCAGTGCTTATAGATCCCAATCGAGTTTGGATAGTTCCATCCAGTTGCAAATGGTTTGCACCTCCTGCTATTTTGCCATTAAAACGTGCATAACGAACTGTTTCAAAGTTGGGGAAGTTTGTGCTTTTGATAGTTGGAATGATCATGCGAATATCTTCCCATAAAGCATTGCTGCGAGCAACGTTTAATTCAAATGAAGATTGCTCAACAGCAGGAAGTCCCTTCACTAATAAATTCCCTTGTAAGTACGTGCCTGCACCAATTCCCAGTGAAAATTGATTTATAGTAAAGTCATGAAAGGTGCCTTTCAGTATCCCACCTAATCGAATCGATTTATTCCAGTTTTTAAATTCCGGAATAAAAAAAGCTAGGTCTTTGCTACCAATTATTGATTGATTGAAGTTAGACTCAATCATCACTTTCTCATTGAACCGTACAAAATCACTTAGTTTTTGAAAATTAAGTCGAATAGATTCTTTTACTAAGCTATGTGGCGTTTCAAGACGAAGTTTTTGAATCGAAAGTTGTTTTGGAGAAAGTTGAAAAACTCCCTCTAACTTTTTCAACTCAAAGCCACACTTTTCTCGACCTGCAATTTCTAAATGGCTTTGAAGTGTGTCACCCGTCATCAAGGAGTTGCTGAGAGAGGCCTCTATTGAATAGATATCCAAATGACGGGGATCAAATCCATTTTTTCTTTCTAGTTGGTTCTCGTCTAACTTGAATTGACCATTATGGATGCGAAAGCTAAGTAAGGAGATTTTTTTTCCATCAAGTTGCCACCAGGTATCACCTGCAATTTCTTTATTTATTTGCCTCTTTCTATTTCCGGTAAAATTTGCAATGGAAATAGTGGGGTCAGAAAGTATCAGACTTTTGATCTGAATCAAATCGTCTGACAGATTTAGCTGTTCTGCCGATAAATTCATTTTTTGTATCTGTCCGGTTACCTCTTGTCCATTCCAAGCATCGTGTTGGTTAAAATAAAAATCTTGAACCGTAGCTTCTTTTAGATGTAGGTGAAATCTTGATTTCTTTTTATTTTTTTGAGTGCTACCACCTCCTGCAACATAGTCGAGTATAAATTGGTGTCGCCAAGTACTATCTTCTCTTTTCAGGAAAACCCTGGTTTTTGAAAGTTCAATTTTATCGATACTCATTGAATCGTGTAAAAAGAAAAAATCGCTTGTTTCAAGTAGTAGTTCTCCAATAATCGCCAGGGAATCTCCTTGCCGATCTTTTACTACTAACTCTTGAAGTGATAGTTTATTAAATAAATTGAATCTGATTTTACCAAGTTTTACCTCAGTTTTTAGTTCCTGCGATAAATAAGTTGCTATTCGACTACTTAGGACTTGTTGTATAGCAGGGAACTGTATAGTGATGTAAACACTAGTCAGCAGTACAAGAAAAAGTAAGAGTACCCCTCGAAGTATGACCCCGGCGCGTTTCAGAATACAAGTTGTTGGTAAAATTAAGAAAAGCCCTTCGCACAAATGGTTAATATTGTAAAAACAACGCTATGCGAATCGGTATTTTATTACTTGTTTTGTCTGTTTGTTTTCAATTAAATGCGCAGCCCAAAAAAGAATTGCAAGGTCGCTATGTATTGGTTATACATGGAGGGGCCGGTACAATTTTACGTAGTCAGCGAACTGCCGAATTAGAAAAAAAGTATACGGCATCGCTCGAGCAGGCACTTGCGGTTGGACAAACAATTTTAGAAAAGGGGGGCAAAGCAATCGATGCAGTAGAAGCAACGGTTAGAGTGCTGGAGGATAATCCTTTATTTAACGCTGGGAAAGGGGCTGTTTTTACACATGAGGGCAGAAACGAACTGGATGCTGCTATTATGGATGGAAGTACGCTAGCTGCTGGTTCGGTAGCTGGAGTGACCAACATCCGAAACCCTATTACAGCCGCACGGGCGGTAATGGAAAAAAGTGAGCATGTTTTGTTAAGCGGAAAAGGAGCTGAACAGTTTGCAAAAGAGCAGGGAATTGATATTGTAGATCCGAGTTATTTCTACACACCTGAGCGCTGGCGTTCCTTGCAACGTGCGCTAGAGCGGGATTCATTGAAAAAAGCAAAGCAACAAGCTTCTATACTCAAAGTGACTGAAGAAAATGAGTTGATCAAAAAAGATCGATATGGCACGGTGGGTGCTGTTGCATTGGACATGGAGGGTAATTTGGCTGCTGCGACTAGCACAGGCGGTATGAATAATAAAAAATGGGGACGGATTGGTGATGCGCCTATCATTGGTTCAGGAACCTATGCCAATAATTCAACTGTGGCGATTAGCTGTACTGGATGGGGCGAATACTACATCCGATTGGTAATGGCAAAAACCATCTCAGATCAGATAGAATACGCAAATCGCTCGCTGCAGGAAGCTGCTGATGAAATGGTCCTGGTAAAGTTGCCAAAGTTGGGAGGCGATGGAGGATTGATTGCTCTAGATAAAAACGGAAATATCGCCATGCCTTTTTGCACCGAAGGAATGTATCGCGGATATATAAAGCGCGAAAATTATAACGCGCCTATTAAGAAGGAAGTTGCGATGTTTAAGGATTAATTAAAACTTTACTCCCAGTGTAAGTACAATGCGTGCACCAAGCTGGCTAATTTGTGCCGAAGGGAAAGGTTGTTGAGATAGGCGATAAGGAGAATGAATGTCTTTGCCAGTTGTGTGAACGTAAGCCAGGTCAATAAAATATCCTTGATTCCGATAACCCAAACCTCCAGTCAACTGAAGTCGGCTGCCTTGCTCTCCATTAATATTTTGATAGGGATTACCCAAGTAGGCCATTCCTATTCTAGTCATGATTGTTGTGAATTTTAATTCGCCTCCCAGCCTTACATTAACCGCAGGTCGATAAATTTCATCGATCACATTATTCAATTTAGAGTAGTAGGCTTTACTTTCTACAGGATCAGTATTGGCAGGGTCTACTTTAAAAGAAGATGCACGATAATTCACAAGCTCTACATCTCCCGTGAGAAATCCTCTCTGTTTGGTAACGTTCTCAATTTCCCGAAGTACATATGAAAGACTAACCAGCGTTCGAGAGGGAGTAAAGTGTAAGTAGCTGTATTGTGCTAAATCTCCATTCGTAAATTCTTTGGAAGTCTGAGTTAGTAAGCCTTTGTAATTTTCTGTATCCGTTGTAACTGTTGCACTGTATCTGTCTGTAAGCTTTAGAAAAGTTGGGGTATGAAAACTAAAGCCTACTCTCCATTGTGGAGCTGGACGATAAATGATACCGATTTTTAAATTAACACCTGATCCGCTAGTTTCAAGATACTCTTCGATGGCTGCATAATTAAAATTGTTAAGTGCAGTAGAAGCGTCTGCTTCTGTGAAGGTGCTGGTTTTTTTATAATTTAAAAAAGGGATACCTAGGGTTAAGCCATAAAGAATTTTTTCATTCCCTGTCCCTGCAACTGCAATGGCCAATTCGGATTGAGAACCAGTGCTTTTGATTTCATTTTCCTGAAATAGTCCACTTTGAAAAGGGGCTCTTGTGCGGTATAGAAAGTTTCCATTGGTACCTCCACCAATTGTATCTATCCAATAAGTATTGAATGCCAAACTGCTTCCAAATGGATAATTACTGGCCACTTGATTTGCATCTCCTAGTCCACTAATTTCTTCCAAGAATTTTTGTGAGTAAGAGTTTTGTGTGTTAAGACCTCTGTAAAGCAAATTATTTCCAAACCATGCCGTATTGTTGAAAGCAATGGCTACTGCTGCAGTTCCACGTGTTCTATTTTCTTGTTTGGATCCTACAACAAATCCACTTAATCCCAGTCCTAAGCCAGATTTATTGGCTTTTTCTGTTCTTCCAAGATAAGTCGATAGATTTTTTTGTCTATTGAATTGAGGAGTTAGAATCAGGTCACCTGTTTTAAAAAAAGCAATACCTGCAGGATTCACAAATGCTGCGCTTAAGTCTCCACCCAAAGATGCCATTGCACCACCAATTGCTTGTTGTCGGGCACTTCCAGTAAGGTTTGTCCAAGACATTCTTAATGCATCAGCAGGTTCTTGTGCATTTGCAATTGATTGCTGCAGCAGTAAAATTGCTGCATAGATAATTTTTCGCATGAACGAAATGAATTAATTAAAATCTTCTAACTGGAGCACTTCCTGCTGATGAAGACGAACTATTGCCACTCGAAGAGACAGGCGAGGAAGAAGATCTAGAAGGTGTTGAAACCCCAAATGCTTCCCGAAGTGCATTTCCTCGATTTGGAGTGCTTGCAGCTCGGCTGTGCAGATTGTTAAATACAGGACTAATTCCATAATTACCAGCCATCGCTTTTACATTTTTCAGGTTTGCGGGCATTTGCTGGTAACTATTCAGATTAAAAATGCGAGGCTTTGTGTATGTGTTTTTTACGTTGGTAGCATTTCCAAAGCCGGTTCCGTATAAATAAGGATTATTTAGATAATATGGATTATAATAATGATTCCAGGATACAAACGGATTTAGTGTAGGTGTGAAATAAGAATTAAATCCAAGTGTCCAGCGCTCATAGGTGTACCAATCATTTAATTCATCCCATCTGTTACGGTCTCTCACGCGCATTCTTAAGTAGCGGTCTTCGTAGTCTTCAGTTGCCATGCGATACCGGCGAGTTTCCTGCCGTTGCATAGTTAGGTATTCATTCTCAGGACGGTCTGGTGAAAAATAAACGTCATCAGGTGTTTGACCCGTGCGGTATGCAGTTGTGCAACTTTGCATCAAGACAACAATTGCTAGTAGAGCCAAAGAAGTGGTGGTTTTCATAGCTGAAGTCTTTACTTTTGTGACCTGGTACGAAGTTCGGCATTTGTGCAGATATCACACGGGTCGAATGTTAAAAAAAGCAAAAGAATTACAGGTATAACATAATACACATGAGTAAAGCAATCACCGCACGTTCTCAGGATTATTCCCAATGGTATAATGATCTTGTCCTAAAGGCAGAGCTAGCTGATTATTCTGCTGTGCGGGGTTGTATGGTAATCAAACCATACGGATTTGCCTTATGGGAAAATATGCGTGACGCGTTAGATAAGATGTTTAAAGATACCGGTCATGTGAACGCCTATTTTCCTCTTTTTGTTCCCAAAAGTTTGTTTGAGGCTGAGGAAAAAAATGCAGAGGGCTTTGCTAAAGAGTGCGCAATAGTTACGCATTACCGTCTTAAAGCAGACCCTACTCAAAAAGGGAAATTGATTGTAGACCCGGAAGCAAAACTGGAGGAGGAATTAGTGGTTCGTCCTACCAGTGAGGCAATCATTTGGAGTACCTATAAAAACTGGATCCAGTCCTACCGTGATCTCCCCATTTTGGTAAATCAATGGGCCAATGTGGTACGCTGGGAAATGCGTACGCGATTGTTTTTACGCACTGCTGAGTTTTTATGGCAAGAAGGACATACAGCACATGCCACCAAGGAAGAGGCATTGGTGGAGACGAAGAAGATGCTGGATGTATATGCTGACTTTGTTGAAAATTGGATGGCTGTTCCGGTGATCAAAGGTGTTAAAACAGCCAATGAACGTTTTGCAGGTGCAGAGGATACTTATTGTATCGAGGCATTGATGCAAGATGGGAAAGCGCTACAAGCTGGCACATCACATTTTTTGGGACAGAACTTTGCAAAAGCTTTTGATGTAAAGTTTAGTGATAAAGAAAACAAGTTAGACTATGTGTGGGCAACTAGTTGGGGAGTGAGCACTCGCTTAATTGGTGCATTAGTGATGGCGCATAGTGATGATGAAGGATTGATCTTACCTCCAAAAATCGCGCCCTTACAAGTTGTTATTGTTCCCATCTATAAAGGAGAGGAACAAAAAGCTGCAATTGATGCAAAGGTGAATGAGATTGTTGTACAACTTAAAAAAGCAGGTATTCGCGTAAAATATGACGACTCTGATCAGGCAAGACCGGGTTGGAAGTTTGCCGAGTACGAAATGAAAGGAGTTCCGTTGCGGTTAGCATTGGGAGCTCGTGATCTGGAGCAAGGGGTTGTTGAGTTAGCGCGTAGGGATACTAGAGAAAAGAAATCAATGCCGTTGGAAGGTATCTCAGAAATTATACTGGCACAATTGGATGCGATCCAAAACAATTTGTTTGACCGGGCTCGCCAATTTAGAGATGAGCATATTACACCTGCAAATAACTGGGAGGAGTTTGTCAACTTGCTAGATACAAAAGGTGGATTTGTTGCAGCTCATTGGGATGGAACTTCCGAAACAGAGGAGGCCATCAAGGAAAAAACAAAAGCAACGATTCGTTGTATTCCCTTGGATACTGCTCCAGAACAAGGAGTTTGTGTTTTAACAGGTAAGCCTTCAACGCAACGCGTGCTGTTTGCGCGCGCTTATTGAGCATGGAATTTACAAAAGAAAATTTTGAGCAAGGCGCTGTCCTTCTAATCGATAAACCAATAGAATGGACCTCTTTTGACGTGATTAGAAAATTGCGCAACTTAATTCGAATCAAAAAAATTGGTCACGCAGGCACACTTGATCCACTTGCAACGGGTTTATTAATTGTGTGCACTGGAAAATTTACGAAGCGCATTAACGAGTACATGGCAAAAGAGAAGGAGTACACTGGAACCATAACGCTTGGTGCGGTCACACCTACCTATGATTTAGAAAGTGAACCCGAACAGTTCAAGTCTATTGACTCCATATCCGAGGGATTAATTCAACAGCAGCTGGTTTCTTTTACGGGATTGATTCAACAACGTCCACCGGCTCACTCTGCAATTAAGGTGAATGGAAAAAGAGTATATGAATTAGCAAGAGCAGGAAAAGAAGTAAAGTTAGAACCTCGTCCGGTTCATATTTATGAATTCGAATTAGTGAAATATACAGAAGGACAACTTCAGTTCAGGGTAGTTTGCTCAACCGGAACCTATATCAGAAGTCTGGCGCATGATCTAGGTCAGGTATTAGGATGTGGAGCTTATTTAAGTGAACTACGTCGTACCCGTATAGGAGAGTTCACTTCTCAAGAGGCCCACACGATCGAGCAATTTCAAAAAATTATTGCAAATGCAGCCACTACAGATTAAAGGGGTAGTTGATGCCTAGTTGAAACTGATCCATGTCCTTTAGAGTTAGATAGCCAAACCATTTATTTTGATAGGCTCGATTAGCGGGAGAGGGGCTCGGGTCTTTTGCCTTAATAGAATAATCAAGTCGAATCACAAAGTAAGTGAAGTCAAGTCGTAATCCTGTACCTACACCCACTGCAAGGTCTTTTCCTATTCGATTCAATTTGAAAATTTCTTCGGATGTTCTGCCTGGTGATTTTTTGATATACCAAATATTCCCAATGTCCGTGAACAAAGCCCCATTTACTTGCATGCCTGCTATACTAAAACAAGGGAAACGAAACTCAATATTTGCTTCTAGCTGCAGATCACCATATCGCTCCGGTAAACCCCGATTACCAAACTCTTGTATTGAGGAACCTGGTCCCAGTTTTCGTAAACCCCAGGCTCGCATACTATTGGGGCCTCCTGAGAAGTATTGGCGATACAAAGGAAGGTTGTAGCGGTTAACCGGATTTCTAGTTTGATCTAGCGCATAGCCTATTCCTGAAAAAAATCGTAAGGCTAGTGCTGTCTTTTTGAAATTGTATTTAGTAGACAGATCTAGATCCATTTTAATGAAGCGAAATAGGTTTTCATCCAATAAAGGGCTTCGAATAATACCACTTAATATTCCAGATTCTTCTAGATTGAATCGGACATTTTTTACTTGATTTTTACGTTGCTTGCTATAATAAAATCCAGCACTGGCCGAAACAATCAGTCCGTCCACAAAAATATTTTTTAATAAGGCGTTACTGTCTATAAGTTGTAGCAGTTTTGCTCTTCGAGTTATTTTATTGTATTCAACACTGGGAAGTCTAAATGTGAAAAGTGTGTTGCGAAACCTGAAGTCATAACCCCAAGCAGCGCTGTAGGATGATAAATTAAAGAGCTCTTTTCGCTCTGTGTTTGTGAAATTGAAAGCCAAAATAGATCGTGCATTCTCTTTTATTTCGGCGGGCAATGAATGAAAGTGAGGTAATAAGCCTGGGAAAACGAGATTATGTGAGAAAGAAATTTGACGCGTCTGGATAAAACTGACATCGGCCACTGTATCTCTTCCAGTTTCAACACCTAATCGAAGATTACTGGTTGATTGAATGGACCGCTTTGCAAGATTATGATTTTGTAAGCCGAAATTCAAGGCGACGCCAAAAAGATTCCCTGCCAAGATACTTTGGTTGCTACTTCCCTCTAGATTAGCGACAATTGAATATTTACGTGCTGGTGTTAATTTTATTGAAATATCTGCAGTGTCCGTATTTTTTCTTGCTTGCACATCTAGGTTAATCAGACGCCATGCACCCATAGAATTCAACTGATTCAGTGTCTTTAAATAATTGCGTTGATCGTAAAGGGCGCCTGGTGTAAAGTGTATTTTATCATTAAAGACATTTTGGTGAAACTGGGGTCTGAAACTATGTATTTCAAACCCATCTCTTTTCGTAATGATCGGAGTTAATCCACTAGTGTCAGCTGAAAAATCTGGGAATACTTTTACCCACCCAATTTTGTATGCCTTGAGTTTGTTTTGATCTACATCTGAACGTAAGCGAATATCCAACTTTGCGGTGGGGTTCTCGCTTCGTTTTTGCATCTGAGTTAACAATTCTAATTGCTCCACCGGGTCAGCAGTAGGGCGTAACAATGCAATGTCCAGCGTGTCCCAAATACCAACTAGTTCATCTCGGGTAAAACGGAGATAGCCATTATTCCTGTAAAGATCCACCAGGCGGTCAAATTCATCTGCTATGATTCCTTTTGCGAAAGGTTTCCCTTTTTCAATCATTGCATCCTTAACATGGTGCAGTGTAATCTTCTGTAGGGCAGAATCAAAAAGTTGAAAGCGTACGGTGTCGATTAAAAATGCAGAGCCGGGGTTTACATAGAAATTTAATTGCACTCTTTTCTGATCTTTCCCTACCTGAGTAACAATGGTATCAAAATGAATTGTCCCTCTGAAATAGCCAAGTGAACGAAGAAGAGCTTGCATATATTCAACCGTTTTGCTTGCGTAGCTCGTTTCATAAACTGGGGGATATTTAAGGGTACTGTAAAAAAGTTTTGACACAGTACGGGAACGTAAACTGTCATCCAGTTGTCCTTTTAGTTTGTTTTTTAAGCCCTCCTTTTCTTCTTGTGTCAGGCTTCCTTCAACTTTTATAGTAGCTTTGAATAAAAATGGTTTTCCTACCGGATATTTTTTGGGAATAACACTGCATGAGGTCCAGGTTAGAAGGCACAAAAAAATAAACAAAGCCGGCAGTGAAGATTTCAATGAAAGTGGCCGGTATGCTTGCATCACAAACTTGTAGAGATTATGCTTATTAAGTCAAAAATCAAAGATATTCAAAGTTTAGTCGGTAAAAAATATCGGGACGATACGGGTCTTTTTTTAATGGAGGGACCAAAGTTGGTAGGGGAGTGCTTGGTTCAAAATCATATTCAGGTAAAGGAAATTTTTGCTTTGGAAAGTTGGATTGATTCAAATTTTTCTGAGCTTAAGGAGGTTCCTTATACGGTTGTTAACGAAGGGGAACTACTTCGAATTTCACAGTTATCAACCCCAAATCAAGTTGTCGCGATTGTAAAGCAGTTTACTTTTCCGCCATTACTGACCAAGAGGAACCTTACACTTGTATGTTGTGGCATTCAAGATCCAGGAAATTTTGGAACGATTATTCGAACAGCAGACTGGTTTGGAGTCAAACAACTCGTTTGTAGTATGGATACCGTTGATCAGTATAATCCCAAAGTAGTACAGGCCTCGATGGGAAGTTTGGGCAGGGTTTCGATTTTTTATCAGGAACTTGCTCAATGGCTTATTGCCCAAAAAAACATACCTATCTATGCTGCTGTTTTGAACAAGAAGCCACTCTTTGTTGAGCATCCTCTTGAGGAAGGAATTATTTTGATCGGAAATGAATCAAAAGGGGTCCCTCCACAACTATTGTCAGAGCAGGTCAGACAGTTTAGTATTCAGGGAAAGGGTAAAGCTGAATCGTTAAATGTTGCTGTTGCAACAGGAATTATATTAGCTCAGCTTAGCTAAATCTAATTGCACGAATAGGACTGATTCTCCTAACAAGTAAAGTGGGAAGCAGTAAAACGAATAGGCTTATAACGAATGTACCTATCATGATCAGTACAATAGGAACAGGTAAGATTTTAAATTCAATTTTATCGATGTAATAGGCGCTTTCATTTAAGTGTATAAATCCTGTTTTTTGCTGTATGCCCATCACAACGAAAGCTATGAGCGTTCCTAAAAAAATTCCTGCTGTAGTGAGCAGTATTGCATACCGAAGAAATAGTTGTTGGATTGTTTTGTCAGTAGCGCCAAGTGCCTTCAATATGCCAATCATTTGAATTCTTTCCAGTACTAACACAAGAAGTGAGGTGATTAAATTGATCAGCGCTACTACTGTCATGATCGCAATCAGAACGTTACGGGTTACCACTTGCATGTTCAGCCAGTCAAATAATTGTGGGGCTACATTTTTAATGGGTATTGCATCCCAGGTAGCAGGAAAGTTCTCAGCTTGATATAACTCATTGGCAATTTTATCCATTTGAGAGGGGTCACGGATAAAAATCTCATACCCGCCAACTTGATTCTCATTCCAGCCACTCACTTGTCTTATCAATTGAAGATCTACTAGGGCGAATAGACGATCATATTCTTCTATGCCGGTTTGAAATATTCCCGCAATAAAGACTTTTTTTGCTCGCGGAGTTCCCTCTTGTTGTGTAAAATAGAGAACAAGGGAGTCGTTTACTTGTAGTTGAAGACGGCTTGCTTGTTGTTGAGAAACTAGTATGCCTCTCAAAAAATCACTTGATTTATCTTTGGGAATGGAACCTTTTTTTAGAAATTGGGCATAATTATTCCAGCCTTTCTCATAATCTACCCCCTTTAGCAATACACCCTCCATCTCATTTCTGGTTTTTAACAATGCATACTGAGTGGCAAATGGATGAATGGATAATACAGAAGGTTGAAGTTGTACGAATTGAATTAATGAATCATTACGTTCAATGGGGTTCATTTTTTCCAAAACTGACAAAGACGGTTGTTTCTCTTGTATTCGAATATGTCCCCAAAAACCAAATATTTTGTTTTGAACAGCCTGCTGAAAACCCGCAGCCATACAGACGGTTATGATCATAATCATGACACTCACGACAGTAGCTGCAAAAGAGAGTCGTAGAATAAATCGCGAATAACTTTTTTGTTTGCTAAACGCAATGCGGTCTGCCAGATAATTTGCCAGGTTCAAATCGAATCGGTTTTCAATTCATTTTATTACATTGCTATATGCAACGACCTCAATTTACAATCTTCCTGCTTATTTTAGGTTGCATAGTTTCCAAAATAGCAACAGCGCAGTGGCCTGATCAGGTATACTCCCCATCTATACAGTCCATTAAATTATTTAAAGTAGGTGACCCATTAGCCTACCCGTTAATTCAGTTAGGCTCAACCGAACAATTGGAATTACATTTTGACGAACTAAATGCTGGTCCCAAAAATTACTATTATACGTTGCAGCTTTGTCAAGCTGATTGGACCCCAGCAATACTGCAGCCCTTTGACTATCTAAAAGGATTTATTTCGAGTCGTATTAGAAATTATCGTCCCTCTTCATTATCGCAAAACCAGTATACGCATTATCAGTTGATTTTTCCAGAGTCGAATAGTGGACCCACGCGCTCGGGTAATTATTTATTGAAAGTTTTTTTAAACGATGATACTTCAAAATTGATTTTTACTCGTCGCGTTTTAGTTGTTGCCAAAAAAGTAGCCGTTTCCGCACAAGTTAGGCAGCCATTTGATGGACAGCTGCTACTCACTCACCAGCAAGTGCAAGTTGGCGTTACGCCTATACAAATATCTCAGAATAATTTCTCACCGATAGATTTGCGTGTTCAGTTGATTCAAAATCGAATTTGGTCCACTTCGCATGTTCAAAAAACTCCCACTGTATTTAGAGGAAATTATTTTGAATATACAGACGAATCGTTTTCTGTATTTCCCGCAGGACAGGAATGGCGTTGGGCAGATTTAAGAAGCTTTCGATTGCGTAGCGAGCGAATCAGCTCCATTCAGGATAATGATTCTACTAGCCGCGTCGATGTTTTTGTAAACCCCGATGGGCCTCGGTCTGGTAAAATAAGTATTCTAAATAGAGATATCAATGGTGCGTATGTGTTAGAAAGTCGAGATAATCCCAACGTTTTATTTCAAGGGGAATACGCTTGGGTGCATTTTACGTATTTTCCACCGGGGGGGCAGCCTTATAGGGGTCGGGATGTCTATATTTTTGGAGAGTTGACCGGATATCAAGTAGGTTCTGAAAACAAAATGGAATTTGATCCTGATAAAGGGTGCTATAAAAAAGCATTATTCTTAAAGCAAGGCTATTACAATTATCTATACATGACCAATGGGGAAGGGGCGGAAAATAAGTCTCCAGTTAGTGTTTATACAGAGGGGAACTATTGGGGAACCGAAAACGAATACCTGGTTTTAGTTTACTGTAGAACAGTGGGGAGTCGGGCGGATGAATTGATTGGATATAGCCTGATTCATTCTGCATTTCAGCGATGAGTTTTTTTATCATTAAATTTGCCCCGGCAGGTCTTACACGACCAGCTCCTGCTGAACCCTCCCAGGGCCGGAAGGCAGCAAGAGTAAGTGGTTGAGCG
>Ga0129333_10000180_pt1 | contig 44047 bp, 55 predicted proteins | sample CPB6_08_DNA_FD_94474 | JGI IMG/M metagenome (GOLD analysis project Ga0129333, IMG submission 94474) | Freshwater to marine salinity gradient microbial communities from Chesapeake Bay, USA - CPBay_Sum_0.6_0.8_DNA | ecosystem: Environmental > Aquatic > Marine > Coastal | place: USA: Chesapeake... | reverse complement strand
CCTTCTTCTACGCGATGATCTATGGATCCGGGGACGAGAACCTCGGGGTGGTGCTAGAGAACCCTCCAGGACGCAAGGCTAGGAACGCCGGAGCAGAAGCTCGGGCCAACCTGATGAAAGGCGTCCCGGCTCTAGGTAAGCTCGTTGATGCCGTAGGAAAGAAGGTAGCCCATCGCGGCTACCTTATCGGCCTCGATGGGCGCCGCCTCAGTGCCCGATCGCCGAACGCTGCTCTCAACACCCTCCTGCAATCCGCTGGAGCAATCCAGATGAAGCGCGGCCTCGTCATCCTGTACGACACCCTGACTATTCAGCACGGTCTCGTGTGGGGCAAGGACTTCGCTATCGTTGGTTTGATCCATGACGAATGGCAGGCAAACGTCCGTCCGGAGTTAGCGCAACTGTACGGAGAGACTGCCGTGGCTTCGATCCGGAAAGCTGGTGAGTACTACTCGTTCCAGTGTCCGCTCGAAGGCCAGTGGCAGTCTGGAAACTCTTGGAAGGAGACACACTGAGTTGAGGGACGGATACCTATACGCCGTAACACACCCGAGCCTCCCGGCTCTCATCAAGATTGGCGTCACCATCAATCCTAGAAGAAGGCTTCATACCTACAATGTCGGATGTCCAGACAAGCTCTACCGATACAGGTTCCTCCGAGCCGTCCCAGACATGCTCAGGGCAGAAGCTGCCGCACTATCGAAGCTCGACGGGCTTTGCCACCGGCGGGGAGGAGAGTGGTTCATCGTCTCCCCCGGAGACCTCCCCGAACTCCTCCCCCAAGGAGACATCTTCGGGGTGGATGTCGAGCATGACGGAAGACGACCGACAGGAGATGGCCGAGAGGCTCCAAGAGAAGTACGGGATACCATACCCAGTGGAGGACAATGACAACGCTCCTGATTGATGCCGACAGCCTCGTGTTCACTGCCGCTTTGGCGGCCCAGAAAGTGATCCCGTGGGATGACGACATCTACACCGTCCATGGCGATCTTGGGGATGCGAAGCGGATATTCGCTTCCCAGGTAGCCACCATCACAGAAGCAGCCCCAGGCGACCCCGAGGTGATCCTCTGCTTCTCGTGCCCGACACGTAAGTACTTCAGGCACGACATCTACCCGGCGTATAAAGCTCACAGAGGTGGCGCCACACCTCCGCCCATTCTCAGGAAGGACCTCTTCGATTGGGCCAGTAAGGACGACCTGAGCTACACCCGCCTCAAGTTAGAGGCGGACGACATTATCGGAATACTGGCCACGAGTAACAGCATCATCCCCGGAGACAAGATCATTGCCTCTGTGGACAAGGACCTGAAGCAAATCCCTGGTAAGCACCTCAACCCCTCGAAGCTCAAAGAGGGGGTCTACGAAGTCAGTCCAGAGGAAGCTCGTCAGCAGCTTTGGATGCAGGTCCTCACCGGGGACGCCGTGGATAACTATCCCGGCTGCCCAGGCGTTGGTCCAGTGACCGCTCAGAAGATCCTCGACAAGGCCGGGGACGATCCCCTGCCAAATGTCAGGGCCGCCTACATGAAGGCTGGGCTCACAGACGCTGACCTTGTTCAGATGGTCAACGTGGCCCGCATCCTCACAGTCAAGACCTACAACTTCAAGCGAAAGGAACCGATACTATGGCAGATGCCATCAACAGCACCCTGAGGGACCGCGACCGTAACTACAACGGCATCCCTTTCATGGATCGTGCCGCGTTCTCCCAGACGGTCAAGGACGCCTTCCGCAAGGGTCCTCTCTGGGCCGGCCTTGGCGCCGACCAGAAAGAGGCCCTGGACATGATCGCGCACAAGCTCGCGCGGATCGTCTGCGGCAATCCCGCCGTGGTTGACCACTGGCACGACATCGGCGGCTATGTTCGCCTCGTAGAGGAGGAGCTTCTGAAGGCTGCCGGGGAAGTCAAGCTACCGCCCCAGACAGAGGCCCCGCCGCTCCCGGTGACGGCTTCCAAGCCTATCCCGCCGGCGTCCAACCTTATGCCTCCGCCGGCCCCGCTCACCCCTCCTCAGGCCGCTGCCGTGAATGACATCGTCAGTAATCGTCCGGCGATCCCTTCGGCTCCCCCGGTCAAGGTGCCGGATAGGCCTCAGGTCTAACAATGAGCGTCCGCATACAGCGAGTGGCTCCGGAGACTACGGTTTCCGGGGCCACTAGCCCTAAACAACAGGTGCGTATTGAGGACCTCGGACATATTGGCCCCGAGCCGGTGATCGAGGAAGACCTCATCGCCTACCTTAATCGCATCTTCCCGGTGACGGTGTCGAGAAGCCATGATCTCAGGGCCTACGATATAATGTGTGGCCAACAAGAGGTCATCAGCCATCTCGCCCGTCTGAGGAAAGAACAACAGTCGAGGTGATCTATGTGTGGTGGAGGTTCTCCCCCGCCCCCGGCGCCCCCAGCACCCGCTCCGCCGCCCCCGGAGGAGCCGCCCATGGCTCCAGTCCTCAACGAAACGGCGGCGAACGAGCGCAACGTGATTTCCGGCAGCCGCTCCGGCCGAAACTCCCTCCGTATTGATAGGGCTACCTCTGCTCCGAGCGGTGGGTCCGGCCTCAACATCCCAACTACGTAGGTGAACCATGTGCTTTGGTGGCGGTAAGAAATCCAACCCAGCCCCTACCCCGCCGGCTCCCCCGGCGCCCCCGGCAGTTATCCCTGTACGTCCCCCTTCAGCTCCGAGTACGCCGGCCGAGACTACGGCAGCGACCACGGAACCGTCCCGGACGCAGAGCGATACCACCGGCCTAAACATCCCCATGAGCTAACGCATGGCTCAGGGCTCCGTTAATCTCAATTCAGACATCACGGCAGTCTCTCGCTACGAGAAGCTCACACAGGACCGCACTCAGTTCCTTGTGCGAGGACGCCAATGCGCGGCCCTGACCGTCCCGGCCATCCTCCCAGAGCAAGGCTTCAGTGCCTCTTCCTCGCTCCCCACGCCCTACCAGTCGCTGGGTGCGAGAGGTGTCCGAACCCTGGCCTCGAAGTTGCTCTTGTCCCTGTTCCCAGGGGTGCCCTTCTTCCAGTACAAGATGGATGACGAGGCGCTGAAGCAGCTCGCCGACGCCAAGCGAGGAGAGGTCGAGCAGGCCTTGGCCTCACGCGAACGTGCCACAGCCACCGAGCTTGACGTTTGCGTCTTCAGACCGGCCGCATTTACTTTCCTCCAGCATCTCCTAGTGACCGGCAACGCCGTCCTCTTCGTTCCCACAGAGAATGGGAAGAAGGATCCCTCCAAGGCCCGCGTTTTCAGGCTCGACCAGTACGTCGTTCGGCGAGACCCCGCTGGAAATCTCCTGGAGCTAATTATCCAGGAGCAGGTGGACCTCCGAAATCTCCCCGAGGAGACCCGCTCAGCGGTCCTCACAATGGAGAAGTTCAGGAGCGCTGAGAAGGGTAGCCTCGACGACCAGACGGTGGCGCTCTTCACGCACTGCTACATCGACTTCGAGCAGGACAAGTGGGTGGTCTATCAGGAGGCCGAGGGAGTTCGCATCCCCGGAACCGAGGGAACGTACCTACGTGAGGAGTTTCCGTACCTCGTGTCCCGTCTGGTGATCCAGCCGGGCGAGCACTACGGGCGCTCTTACGTCGAGGAGTATCTCGGCGATCTGGACAGCCTCGAAGCTCTCTCCGAAACTCTCGTAGAAGCCTCCGCAGCGTCAGCCCGAGTTGTCTTCTTGGTGGACCCTTCAGGCGTCACCCAGTTGAAAGTCGTGGCCAAGGCCAAGAACGGTGACGTAGTTGCCGGAAAGGCCGAAGACGTTCAGGCCATGCAGGTCAATAAGGCCACAGACCTATCAGTTGCGAAGCAACAGGCCGAAGAAATTGCTGGCCGTCTCGCTCACGCGTTCTTGCTTCACACTGCTATCCAGCGGAATGGAGAGCGCGTGACGGCGGAAGAGATCCGCTACATGGCCAGCGAATTGGATGACGCCCTCGGCGGCGTCTACACGCTTCTTGCGGCCGAGCTCCAGCTCCCCGCCGTGCGCCTCTTCGAGAAGCGCATGGAGAAGCGTCTCAAAGTACCCAAGCTGCCCCTCGACATGGTCAAGCCTGTCATCATCACAGGCCTCGAAGCCATCGGCCGTGGGCATGATCAGCGTAATCTTCAGATGTTCGTCAAGGAGATCATCGGCATCCTTGGACCGGAGATAGCTCAGCGGTATATCAATGTCGCTGAACTCATCGGCCGGTCGGCCGCTTCTTACGGCATCGACCCGTCTGGTCTGATCCTCTCTGAGGAGGAGATCGCCCAGAACGAGCAGCAGAGCCAGATGCAAGCCATGTTACAGCACTTGGGGCCTGAGGGCCTGAAGCAGCTCGGCGGCATGGGTCAGACTGCTCTCAAAGCTCAGCTAGGTGGACCCCAAGGGGTCGCCCCCGCTGCACCCCCAACTGAATAGGTGACACATGGCAGACGATTTTCCTAAGGATCTTCCTAGCGTAGCTAAGGAGGACCCGTCCAAGCCGTTCACGAAGCGTGACCAGACCGCTGTCAATGACGCAGCGGCCAACGCCATGCCTCCCCTCGAAGGTCCGCCGATCGGCAAGACCGTCCAGGTCGAGAAGGAAGGCGGCATCAAGCTCACGATCAAGTACAACTAAGTGACACGTCCCGCCCCTCTGCCTCAGGACCGCAATGATAAGGCGGCACCCTCTGGTACGGGCGGGATATCGTCCCCCTACCAAGGCCATCTATGACAGATCGAGTAATCTTCGAGACACCCGAGACAGGAAGCACACCTCCGCCCGTTGAGGAGGCGCCAAAGAGCGACCGCCCAGCGTGGCTTCCGGAGCAGTTCAAGAGCGCTGAGGACTTTGCCAAGAACTGGCAGGACCAGCGAGCCGAAATCACCCGGCTCCAGCAGGCTGCCGCTAAGTCCGGCGATCAACCGCCGCCCTCTGCTCCCAAGCCCGGCGATCAACCGCCGAAGGCCCCGGAGGCCAAGGATCCTGAGGCCAAGCCCTCGGATGCCAAGCCCGAAGAGAACCAGAACTCCCAGGATGACGCTGCTCGGCAGGTAGCTGAGGCCGCGAATGTGGACCTCGCCCCCTACCAACAGGAGTACAACACCACCGGTGATGTCTCCGTTGAGAGCCGCGACAAGATCGCCGAAGGCCTCAAGAAGGTGCTCGGCGAGAACGCAAGACAGATCGTAGACGAGTTCATCGAAGCTCGGAAGGTTGTTCACAAGAACGACACCCAGATGTACTTCGACACTGCTGGTGGCCAGGAGGCCTACAGCGAGATCGTCTCATGGGCTGCTCAATCTCTCCCGAAGGATGAGGTTGAGGCCTACAATCGCACCGTCAACAGTGGCGACCGCCATGCCACGTTGTTCGCCATCGAAGCACTTCGCTCGAAGTTCGAGAAGGCGAATGGTCGGCCCCCGAAACTAATCAACGGCTCGGGCGGGGCTACAAATTCCGAGCCAGCCTTCCGCTCTTCCGCTGAGATGGTCACTGCTATGCGGGATCCCCGCTACCAGACCGACCCCTCGTATCGCGAGCAAGTCGCGAGACGGCTCGCGGTGAGCAAGTTCTAGAAAGGACACCAATATGGAGCTGTTCGAGTTCCTGTTTCAGGTGCCGTACCTCTCTGAGGGTATCCAGATCCTCCTGGCGGGCCACGCCCTCGCCGTCGCTGTCGTGAACCTTACGGACACCCCGAAGGACAACGAGATCGTCGCGAAGGGCTACCGCTACATCGAGTTCCTGGCCGGCATCGTGAACGCCAAGAAGGTGAAGCAGTAACCTCATGTTCCGAGCCCTTGCTTCTCTCATATCACTGATCTCCACCCTTGTTCGCCTCTGGGAGAAGTTCAGGTTGAAGCAAGAGGCGAAGAGAGAGGTTGCCGAGGAGATCCGTGAGAAAGAAGAGCAGATCGCGAAGAGCGCTGCCAGCACTCCTTCTGTCCCTGCCGCTGAGCGGCTGCGCGACGGGAAGTTCTAGCATCATCATCACGCGCTGTCCCGAATTGCCAACGTACTCCTCCACCTTTCAGCAGCAGGCTGGGAAGGAGCTTAAACAGCTCCCTCCCGGCTCTGCCGTTGCTAGGCTTGTTGAGGACTACGGACATGCTAGGGCACAGTGCCGCAAAATAGATAGCCTCAAATGAGCGGATGAGGAGAGTGAAGAAGCCGCGCCCCTTCTAAGGAGGCGGCCACACTACGCCCTACGGGACCTAGTGGCTCGTCCGAAGTGTCGCTCTGAGGAGGACACACGGCGAACAACCCTAACGACCCGGTGATGGCGGTGGCATTCCCACCATCAACACCCGGAAACTACAATGACCAACTCTACCGTCTCCCGCCTTGGCCAGATCAACGCATCTGGCTCGGATGACGCACTCTTTCTGAAGCAGTTCGGCGGCGAGATCCTCACGGAGTTCGAGAAGAGCACCGTGTTCAAGAGCCGCCACTACATCCGGCAGATCCGCAACGGCAAGACCGCTCAGTTCCCCCAGATCGGCACCGTTACGTCTAGCCTGCACACGCCCGGCAACTTCATCGACGGTCAGGCTGTCAACCACGCCGAGCACACCATCTCGGTGGACGGTCTCCTCGTCGCTCCCGTGTTCATCGCCTCGATCGACGAGCTGATGAACCACTACGACGTGCGAGGCCCGTACTCCGCTGAGATGGGCCGAGAGCTTGCTCAGCAGTACGACCTCCAGGTTGCCCGTATGGGTGTCCTGGCCGCTCGTGCTTCCAACGCTATCTCCGGCCGATCCGGCGGCTCCGCCATCACCGCCGCGAGCATGAACACCTCGGCCACGGTAATGGCTACCGCGCTGTTCTCCGCTGCGCAGACGTTCGACGAGAAGAACGTCCCCAAGGAGGACCGCAACGCCTTCGTCAAGCCCGCCCAGTACTACCTGCTTGCTCAGAACACGACCCTGATCAACAAGGACTACAACGGCGCTGGTTCTATCGCGGCCGGCCGCATCGAGACCGTCGCTGGTATCGACCTCATCAAGACCAACAACGTGCCGAGCACGAACGTCACCACGGGTATCACCAAGTATCGCGGCGACTACTCGAAGACGGTCATCCTCGTCATGAACCGTTGGGCTGTCGGCACGGTCCAGCTCATGGATATCTCGCTGGAGAGCGAGTACGAGATCCGTCGTCAGGGCACCTTCATGGTTGCCAAGATGGCGGTCGGCTCGGACAAGCTCCGCCCGGAGTGCGCCATCGAGCTTGCGCTGCCGTAATCACCTAACCACCTAACCTTCAGGGGGGCTCAACTGCTAACGCGGTTGGGTCCCCCTTTTTTTCGTCTCTCAGAGGAAGGGCTGATGCTCGAACTCACGACTGAATTGGATGCGATCAACGCCATCCTTGGGGCTGTCGGAGAGAGCCCCATCAACTCCTTCGACGACAACTTCACCGACGCCTCGATAGCCCGCCAACTGCTCCGCCAGGAGAGCCGCCGCTTTCAAAGCATCGGGTGGACGTTCAACACCGAGACCGGTGTGATCCTCAGCCCTGACGGGGCCGGTGAGATACACCTCCCAAGGAACACGCTCCAGGTCAAACTCCAGGACACCACGAACAGCATCGTGCAGAGAGGCTACAGGCTGTACGACCGGACAACCCGTAGCTTCGTGTTCACCGAGGACCAGACCGTGGACATGATCATGCTGATCGACTTCGAGGAAATCCCAGAAGCGGCTCGGCAGTATCTCACGATCAAGTCCGGCCGGATCTTCCAAGACCAGTACCAAGGCGACGACAACCAGCACCGCTTCAAGGCGCGTGATGAAGTGTCTGCATGGGCGACTTGGCAGAACTACGAGGCCGAGGTGGCGAAGCATAACGTGCTCTCCAACTTCGCGCTCATCTCCCGGATCAAGGGCAACCGGTAATGCCCAATGTATCCGGAGACATCCCGAACCTCGTCAACGGCATCTCTCAGCAGGCCCCAGCTCTCCGCCTACCTTCCCAGATGGACCAGTCGGAGAACTTCCACGCCTCGCTGCTCGACGGTGCCGTTCCACGAGCCAACACAGAGTTCCTGGCCAAGCTACTCCCGGATCTCCCTGACAACGCCTTCACTCACATCCTGTTGCGTGACGCCAATGAGAAGTACATCGTTGTCATCACCACGGACACCTTCAAGGTCTACGACTTCGATGGCGTCGAGAAATCCGTGACGGACAACTCTGGTACATACCTCGATGGCCTCACGAACCCCAAGGTGCAGCTACGGGCTCTCACTGTTGCGGACTACACCTTCATCGTCAACAAGTCGAAGGTGGTGGCCCTAGGTAACAGCACCGAGCCGACAAGGCCTCACGAGGCGCTCATCTACGTGATGGCTGGTAACTACGGGAAGGTCTACTCGATTGATGTGAATGGGGTGAGAGCCTGCGAGCACATGACCCAGGACGGCGGTGCTGCTAGCCACTCCAACTACATCGACACGAAGTTCATCGCGGACATGCTGTTCCAGTGGACGCCAGGATCGAACGGATATGCCTCCTTTCAAACTGTCCCCCTCGACGTGGCTTCCTCCCCATCCGGAACTCAAGGCCTAATCGGCGCGGGCCTCAACACCTCCCCATGGGCGGTCGGTCGATACGGCAACGTCATCTACCTCCGGAACAACACGAACGACTTCACGATCGCTGTTTCAGACGGCTACTCCAACCGCGCCATGAAGGCACTCAAGAAGCGCGTTCAGTCCTTCTCCGATCTCCCTAACAGGGCTCCCTCCGGAGTTGTCATGGAGGTTCTCGGCGACGAGAGCACCGGCTTCGACAACTATTGGGTCAAGTACGAGAGCAGCAGCGACCTTGAGACTGGCACCTGGAAAGAGTGTCCAGCTCCCGGCGTAGTGCTAGGGCTAAACGCCGCGACGATGCCTCACCAGCTTGTGCGTCAGAACGACGGCACGTTCGTCTTCGGACCGGTTACGTGGGACCAGCGGAAGTGTGGTGACGACGAGAAAGCCCCACACCCGTCTTTCGTCGGTCAGACCATCGAGGATGTCTTCTTCCATCGGAACCGCATCGGCTTCCTGACGAAGGAGAACATCGTCATGAGCGAGGCAGGGAAGTTCTTCAACTTCTACCGAACCACCCTCACGGCGCTACTCGATAGCGACCCGATAGACGTGGCCGCGAGCCATGTGAAGGTCTCGTTCCTTCATCACGCCGTCCCCTATCAGGACGTTCTCCTGCTCTTCTCGGATAATACGCAATTCAAGCTGTCCGGCAACGAGCTGCTCACCCCTAAGACGGTCAACGCTCGGCCGGTCTCTGAGATCCCATCGCTGTCGAACATCAGGCCGGAAACATCAGCTACCTCGATGTTCTTCATGACCGAGCGGAACCAGTGGGCCTCGCTCTTCGAGTACTACCTCGACAAGCAGTTGGAGAGTGCCGACTACGACGACGTGTCGGCTCACGCCCCGGCGTACATCCCCGCAGGGGTACACAAGCTGGCGGTCTCCGCCGACCTCAACGTCGTCATGTGCATCACAGACGGCGACCCGGATGCGATCTACGTCTACAAGTACTTCTACAACGGCCAGGAGAAGATCCAGTCGGCGTGGTACCGGTGGACGTTCCCCTACGTTGACCGCGTGGTGAACTTCGCGTGGGACAACGGGTACTTGATCGTTCTTCTGGAGCGAGACGGCGATCTTTACCTGGAGAGAATGGATGTCGAGCGTCGGCCCTTCGAGGATGACGGCGGCTACACCATCCGCCTCGACATGACCGCCCAGCTCAGCGGTGGATCCTACAATGCCGGCACTGGCAGAACCACTTTCACGGTCCCCTACCCGGTCCCTGAGGATCTCGTTGCTGTCACCCTATCGGGCACTCCGTATCCGAAGGGATTGCAGCTCGAAATAGTCAGCAGCACTTCAACCACGATTGTGGTGGATGGGAACCTGTCGTCTCAGACGATCGTTGTCGGCCTGCCATACGTGTGCCGTATCCGGATGTCCCCCTTCTATTACAGAGGCCCGGACGGGAAGAAGGCCGTGGTGGATGGCCGGCTACAAATCCGGCACCTCACGCTGGTGTACTCGAAGTCGGCATACTTCCGAGTGGAGGTAACTCCTATCGGCCGTAGCCTGAGAACGGTGCCGTTCAACGGCCGCATTCTAGCCGACCCGAACAACATGACCGGAGAGATCGTTCTGGCCGATGGGAAGATGAGCATCCCCGTCCTCTCCAGGAACGACCGTGTGACCATCGAAATCGTCAACGACACATGGCTCCCTTGCGCCTTCACCTCTGCCAACTGGCATGGAGTTTGGACCAAGGCCAGCCGAGAACTCTAAGGAACCGAATGCTACCCACATTTGTCAGATCAGCGACACTCGCAGATGTCGAGTTCGTCGCAGCGAACCTGCGCGAAGCCGACCGAGAAGAAGTCCTGGCTGCCGTGGGTATCGACCCTACGATAGCCCTCCCGGCCTACATCCACGAAGGTCGGGAGGTCTACGCCGCAGGGCTCCAGCTCGACGACAGAGCTGAGGTCCTCTTCGGACTAGATCCTATATTCGGCATGGATCGGGCCGCCGTCATCTGGCTCCTAAGCACGGATCGCATCTACGAGCACCCAGTCGAGTTTGTGATCCAGAGCGGGAGGATCTTCGAGGTGTGCCACCAGCACTTCGACCTCCTCACCAACTTCATCGACGCCCGGAATACACGCCACATCCGGTGGCTGAAGCGTCTCGGGTTTCACATGATCCGGAAGGTGGACAAGTACGGCTACGCCGGCATCCCCTTCATTGAATTTGCGAGCTACCGCCCATGTGCATGATGGCCTTACCCTTCATCGGTGCTGCGCTGTCGATCGGACAGGCGGCGGCCGGTTATGGCGCTGCTAAGCAGCAAGCCAACGCCCAGAACGCCTACCACGAGCAGAACAGGCTCAACGCCGTCCAAGCCGCCAACGACCGCTACGCGAGCATCAACGCGAACACCATCGGCGAGCGCAAGAGCACCTCGATAGAGATGTTCAAGAAGCGCATCGAGGCCCTCAAAGCCCGAGCCAAGGTGGCGACAGCTTCTGGCGAGGGTGGCGTGACCGGCCTCTCTGTTGACGCCCTCCTACAAGACTACGCTGCTCAGGAAGGCCGTCAGATCGAGGCCCTTGAGACCAACTACGAGAACAAGAAGCAGCGGAACCAAGATGAAGCCATCGCGACGTACCACCAGACGATCGGCCGCATCAACTCTGTGCGTCAGGCATCCCAGCCCAGCGCTCTCCCATTCATCCTCCAGGGCCTTGGCGGCGCTGTAGGAGCCTTTTCCAAGGGGTAGGTAATCCATGGCAGTAACAGAACGCCGCCGAGCTGGGTGGGGCCGAGTTGAGGTAGGAGAGCTGTCTCCCCCAGAGAAGATCGAGCCCACGCCAATCCAGAGGGACACCTTCGTCCAAGCGGCCCAGCCACCCATCGACAAGAACCTCGAAAGGTTGTCGGAGAGCCTCGGGTACTTCAACAGGAACCTGATGGCATACGGCGCCAAGATGAAGGCCGACAACGACGAGGCTGAGACCAACAGGCGCATCGCCGAGTGGAATACCTACATCTCTTCCACAGCGAACGACCAAGTCCTCCAGGACATCCGTACCGGCCGTCGTCACATGCTCGACGACCCGTACATCGCCAAGGTGGTTCGGTCAGACTATGCCTCTCGATCTTCCGAGGAGCTGGCCCGTCGTCTCGACGAGGACATCGCTACCGGCAAGCTCAAGATAGGAGACCCTTCCGTCAACGTGGAGGAATACATCCTCCAACGGGCGGCTCCCTACGCCAAAGAGATGGCGTCCAACAAGGATCTTGCCGCCGGCTTCCGTAAGGGGCTGGACACGATCCGAGGCGCTGTCGTCCGGCAGCACCAAACCATCATGGGTCAGGCCGCCGAGGCTGCCTTCGAGGACATCGCTTCGAGGAAGTTCGGGGACATCATCGATCAGGGGCTCGACCCCCATGTGCAGATGTCTCCGGAGGACATCGGGGCCTCCATCAGGGCAGCCTACGCAGAGCTTGGGCCTCGCCTGAAGGGCGGCTCGCTGGACCTCTCGTATCGCCGCCTCGACGACATCCTCATGAACCAGCTCAAGCACCGGGCCAAAGACCCAGGTCAGGCTGAGGCGGTCATCAGGCTGTTGGCGATGGAGCGGATCGACACCGGCAGCGGAACGCGGCTCAGCTCGCTCCGGGACACGAACAGGCTCCGGGATCAGGCTGCCGCCATCCAAGCCACGGCTGTGTCTACGATCGGCTCCGCCGTGGAGGAGCGTGTCCGCTTCAATGTCCTCCAGTCTGATATTGAAGCCCTCAAGAGGAACGACGGATCGTTCTCGATGATCCAGGACTTTGTGGAGACCAATCCAGTCACTGCCAAGACACTCAAGATCTCCGCCTCCGAGCGCCAGGACAATGCCACCCGAGCGTGGCTGAAGGCCCACCGAGCGTCCACCGGTGGGGCTCCGGACTTTGTGACTGAGTTCGAGGTCCTCCACAAGAACGGGATCAAGCACCCCGAGTGGTTCGACTTCCTCAAGTCCACCTTCGCCGGTGCCGCCAACGTGTCCCTCAACAAAGATGGCTCGATGGCCCCTGAGCAAGTCGCTAGGATTGTCGATGCAGCTAACCTCTACAACGCGATCTCTGACGGCGGGAGAGCAGGCCTTGAACAGCACCTCGGCAGGGAAGCTCGGCAGTTCTTCGACGAGTACACGGTCCTCACCCGCTATGGTGGGATGACCCCAGAGACAGCCGCGAGAGTAATCGCCCAAGCCTACTCTTCCCCGGCAACTAATAGAGACCCAGACGCTGATCGCCGGAAGAGGGTGGAGATTGAGCAGAAGGTCAAGAACCTAGACTATAGTTGGCTCCCTGGAGGCGGCATTAACAATCGGTTCTACGCTGAGGGCCTGATTGCATCACTGGCGAACACATGGGCCAAGGTCAACCAAATCTCGGTTGGCGAAGCTGTAGACTACGCGAGGGATATCGTTGAGAAGAACGGCATCAACGTGAATGGACGCCTTGTATTCGGTGTACCTGGCATCGGGAAGGGCGACGAAGCCCATTTTCAGGCGCAGCTCGAAGACATCTACAAGAAGAACACAACATTCCTCAAATCGCAGGGCATCACCTCTTCTTCTCAGCTCACCGTACTTCCGGCCGCCAATGGTCGCTTCGTAGTCATCGGCCCGAAAGGTCCCGTCAACTTCGTGAAGGAAGACGATTACGGCGTCCCATCAGTGATCCCTCCCCCTGTCATCACCACGATGGACATTCAGCGGATACGCGAGGGAGCCAAGCAAGAGGCGGTGAGGAAGTCTGTCGAGAGCGTTGCTGCTCCGCGTAAGGACCCTCTCAATGCCCCCGAGGCGTACCGTCCGAGGACGCTCAGAAGAGGCATCACACCACCGGAGGATAGACCCTAGTGGAATTTCTCAACAACTTGTTTGGAGGGCTCTTCGGAGCCTTCCAAGCACCACAACAGGATGAGACGCCCCAGCACCTCCAGACCATCCTGATGTCAGGTCCCGACCAGGGCCGAGCGTGGCTCATGCGAGACTACCCATACAAGGAACCGCACCCGCTCGACGACTGGGTCCAGACCGCATTCCAAAACATGGCCAACGAAGCCCACATGGCAGAGGCTGAGAGGCAGGCCCGTATCGGTTCGTCTTCGTCTACCGTAGTAGTTCCTGACGACACCTTCCTCCACGATCGGAGGACGGTGGTCCCTGACGACACCTTCCTCCATGATCAGAGGACGGTGGTCCCTGACGACACCTTCCTCCATGATCAGAGGACGGTGGTCCCTGACGACACCTTCCTCCACAGGAGGCAGGGTAAGCCTGTTCCGCCTCCGGCGATGAAGCTCGGCGCTGGGCAGGACTTGAGACAGAACGTCAACCTGAACATCAAGCCTGGGACCGAGACTGAAGTCGAAGTCCCCCGCATGGGTACCTCCCCGAATATCCCGTCCTCGATCCAGGAGGCTGTCCGGAGATCTAACGCCCCGAACCTCAACCTTCGCGGTACGTGGACCTCTCAGGATCCTCGCTGGGCCGCCCTCAGCTCCGTACAGAAGGCCGCTGTTATGGCTCTCATGGAAGCTGATGGGATGAAGTTCGATCACGCCAAGAATGCTGCCGCAGCGATGGTGAACCGTTCCATGAAGGACAACCAGGAACTCGGCAAGCACGTCTCAGCTCGGATCTACCAACCCACCTTCGAGCCCGCTCAGCACAAGCGTCTCGGAGCCATCCTGAACTCTCCAAAGTTCAAGGAGATGGAGCAGTGGATCACCCGATACCAAGCTGGCCTGGAGAACGACCCGACGAACGGGGCAACACACTTCCTGGCCCACCCCAGAGTGATGCTCGCCCTCGAAGCCGGGGAGCCCCGCAAGTACCGCTCGTGGCGCTCCTGGACCGGCTTTGACCAGAGAACGGGGATGTATCGGAACCAAACTATCACAGACGGTAGTCACGCCTTCCTCGCCCCTGAGGGACGCTTCAGCGCTGCCGAGTTCATCCGCAGATCAATAGCAACAGGGAATAGATGAGCGAACCCGCATGGCTCGTGAAGGCCCGTGAGTACATCGGCACCACGGAGATCGTAGGCAAGAAGCACAACCCCAAGGTTGTCGATCTCTGGGCCAAGGGCAAGGTGAAGGGCAACGTGAAGGACGACGAGACGCCATGGTGCGCCGCGTTCGTTTCGGCTGCCCTCGAAGAGGCTGGCTTCGTGTCAGCTCAGACAGGATGGGCCAGAGGCTACCTCGAATGGGGCCAGAGCCTCAGCAATCCCGTCGTCGGCTCCATCGTCGTCTTCTCCCGAGGCAAAGGCTTCGGACACGTCGGCTTTGTCGTCGGCAAGGACAAGAATGGGAACCTCATGGTTCTCGGCGGCAACCAAGAGAACGCCGTCAACATCAAGCCGTTCGCCACCTCGCGTGTGCTCGGCTACCGCTGGCCTCGGGACTGTATCGTTCCCGATGAGCCTCTCCCCATCATCACTTCAAGTGGCCGCCTCTCCTCGAACGAGGCCTGACCAACAGTGAGAACCCGCCATGACCACACATCCTAAGCCGCCCACCTCCGTTGCTGAGGCCTTGGCGGGTAACAACGTCTACGACGAAGCTCGGTGGAGGGACGTAGTCCTTCCTTCCGAGGATACCGCCGCAGCTCAGCAGAGGACCATTCAGGACTACGCTAGAGCGCGGCAGGACGAGGCCGACTTCAGTGCCGGGCAGATCACCCAGGACGTTGTGACCGGAACTCCCACCGGCCAGCTCTCTGCCCGTATGCCTCTGTTCGGAGGCCCTGGGTATCTCCAGCCAGACCCCAACTACTCCTACGAGCATCACCGGAGGAATGTCGAGGAAGCCGCGAAAGCACTCCCCGAAGACTACCTCCGGACCCTCCGCTTCGCTCACTCGCAGGACCACTTCGACTTCCTCATGGCCCAGGCCTGGAAGCAGTTTGAGGCTCGGGAGCGTCTCGGGAAGACCTGGACCGGAACGATCGCCGGCATGTTCGGCGAGATGTTCGACCCGATCTCTCTCACCACCGGCATCAGCACGTACAAGGCTGCGGTCCTGTCGGGCCGAGCGGCAGACCTCGGGTTCAAGGGGCGGTTCGCTCTGAATGCTGTGGGAGGTGCCGCTGGCGGTGCCGCCTTCGAGCTGTCCAAGGCTGGCACAGGTGTCCCAGTGGACTATTCCGACATTGCCCTCACCACTGCCTTCGGGCTCATGCTCGGCGGCGTCTTCGGCGACGTTGTCTCGAACCCTGCCACGAGGCAGGAAGCGACAGCCATGTGGGTGGCAGGCAGCAAGCTCGCTGACAGCGTCCGGAAGGGCGCCGCGAACATCACCGGCCGTGCCAAGCCCACGATCGACGACCTCGTAGAGCGGCTCAACCCGAACGCCCCAAAGACGCCCCGTCCGGAGGCCCCTCAGGCCTCTCAGGCCCCGGAGGCTGCTCCCACGCAAGCTCCTGCATTCGATCGCGACTACAAGTTCGGATCGAGAGAAGATATGGAGCTTCTCGCGCAGCGGCTGCCGGATGAGGAGGCTCAGAAGCTCCGAGACCTCCATTCTCAGTGGATGACCGGCTCCAACTCTGACAGCACCGCCGGCTTCGAGGCCGCCAGGAAAGCCGCTGAAGAGGCTGCCCCGCTGATCAAGAAGGCCAGGGAAACGCCTCCCCAGTCCCTGGAGGTCGAGCCCGTTAGGCCACCGCCGGACACCGCTCCCCCTACAGAGCCCGTTAAGCCCGCCGAAACGGACGCCATCAAGATCGTCCCGATACTCCAGCGAGAGGGTCCGGACGCTCTCCGGGCTCGCCTCGAAGAGTACCAGAGGCGGTTCGGCACTAACGCGCTCATCAAGGAGGCCCGAGAGAACGGCTTCAAGAAGCTCCCGAAGGCCACCGACACCAACCCCGACGAGTATCCGGCCGCCATCGTCGAGCTGGCCAAGAGGCAGCTAGTCGATAGGGCCGCCGCTGCCGGCGCTGGAGATGGCACTCCCATCACCTGGGAAGTTGTTGCCGCCCGGTTGCAGACTGGGTGGGATGAGGCCGCTTCCTCGATCTCCCGTGGGGCCACCCCGGAGCAGGCCGTACAGGATGGCATCGCCGCAGCCGCGAGGCAGGCGGACGATGGTTTCCGGCCGGCCGCCCCGGAGCAAAGGGCTTCGATCGCTCAACAGATCGAGGCACGAGCCAAGAAGTCGGAGGATGATCCCATCCCTGACGACCTCAAACAACAGATTGCGGACGCCCTAGACGCGGAGCCGCCGAAGGCTCCTGGCCGAGCCCAGGCTCTCCCCACCCCGCAGAACATGCTGGCTAACCGCTACCATGTGAGTGAGTGGGAAGGTGCCGATGGGCGGATCTACCGCATCATGGCCACCGAAGAGAACGGCCTTGGCCCGTACCGTGTCGTTGACGTGACCGGCGGGAGGGTTGTCGCTAGAGACCTCGACAGCCTCAGTGAGGCCCGAGCAAAGATCCCCGGTGCCGTGGGTGTCTACAAGCCCGGCATAGCCGCCGCGCGGGCTCAGCTTGCCTCCCCTGGGATGCTCCCAGGAGCGCCTCCGAAGATTGTCGCTAAGGGCGCTGATGGCCTCCCCGAGACGTACGAAGTTCGGGGCTTCAAGGTCAAGGTGGTGAGCCGATCTGAGAACGACATCTACATGGAGGTGTTCACGCCTGACGGAAAGAAGGCTGGATACACCGAGCTACAACCGTCCCCCTACTCGAAGGATGACCGCTGGTTCGTATCCATGATGGAGACGGATCCGGAGTACCGGAAGACATCCGCGACCTACGCGATGCTGAAGGCCTCCGAGGCCGAGCTGGGTGGGCCGATCATGCCTGACGGCAAGCTCCTCCAGGATGGCTACGAGCACTGGGCTCCGCGTCTCCCCTGGGTAGCAGAGTTCTACCGCCAGATCCCCGGCACCAACGATACTGGATGGTACTCCCCGAGGCGCATCCTGGCCGATCGGGAGATGCTTCGCATCCAGATCGAGCAGAACAAGGCTGCCGGAGCAAAGCCAGCCGCCATCGATCGTCTGAACAAGATGCTCGCTGGGTATGACAAGGTCATCAAGGAGCTTCCCAAGGAGGCTCTCGACCCCGAGAACCAGAGGGTCATGTTCCAGCTCCGCACTGAGGTTCCCTACAAGGGCAACCTGAAGCCGGACGCTCGGGCGGACGTGGAGAAGATCCTCCAGAGGCTTCTCCCCCACGGCGTCAAGTATCAGGTGTCCGAGAAGGCCTTCCTATTGAAAGGCGTAGAGGCTGATGGGATGTTCGACCCCATCACCCGCCTCGTGAAAGTGGCCCTTGACGCCGACAATCCGAGGGGAACAGCTTGGCATGAAGTGGTTCACGCTCTCCGGGTTGTCGGCAACTTCACCGATGAAGAGTGGAAGCAGCTCGTCACCTACGCGAGGAGCGTAAACGCCCACGATCGGTACCGGCTAGACGACTATATTGAGTTCTACTCTCGGCAGGGAATGAATGACGCCCAGATACGGGACCTTCTCGACGAGGAGGCTGTCGCCTACGTCATGGGCGAGTACGCCCGAGGGACTAGAATTGGTGGCTTCGCCCAGCGCCTCTACGACCGCACGATCCTGACCTTCAGACGCTTCGCCCAGGCTCTCGGACTATCCCGGTGGAACACCGAGGAAGTGGCCTTCGACAACGTCTTCCGGCGTATGCGCCTAGGGGACATCGGCCGTCGCCAGACGTGGGACGAAGGGATGGCAGCTCAGGGGTACCCGTTCGGGGACGCCGAACGAGCCTCTATGAGTTCCGCCGGTGCCCAGCAAGCTCCAGCTATCAACTCCTTCCTGGAGAACCCGTCGTGGAGGGCTGTGCAGGACGAGGATGTCCCAAGATCGGCCGGCTTCTGGCGCTTCGACAGGGCCGGCAAAGTGGGACAGGCGGAGAACCCGCTCACCCGCTTGGTAGGGACGTCTTTGCTCAACGACACCGTCGGCAAAGCGGACCACTCGCTCAACCCCTTTAGTGCCGACCTCGACCAAATCCGCATCATGAACCAGTACATGACGGCCTACAATCAAGCTCGGATCGGGGCTTTCGACGAGTGGGCTGAGGATCTGAAGCTCGGACCTGTTGAGCGCGTCCGGCGCTCTGACGAGTTCGCCAATCTTGTTGGCGAGTACATCGCAGATCGGAACCCGATGGCTACCTACCATCCGGCCGTCGAGCGGCTGGGCAACGCTGTCAGGAAGATCCAGGCTGAGATCGCGGAAGACCTGAAGAACCCCCTGCGAAGGGAGGGCCTGACAGGCCGGCCGGTCAAAGGCGCGGAAGATCTGGAGACCAACGAGCGGTACCTCTGGCGGAAGTTCGAGCCAAACAAGGTGCGAGCCGCCGTGGATCTGTATGGCCAGGACGGTGTCATCGCCATGGTGCGCGGGGCAATCGCCTCGGCCCAGCCCAACATCGACCCCAAGGTTCTCGACCAGCTCGCTCGCGGGTACGTCATGGGACTTCATCGGCGAGCCGCCGGTGTGGGCGACGAATGGTCTGTGGCGATCGGCGAGGGCAACTACAACAAGCTCCGGCAGCTCCTCAAGGAGGACACCCATCTCTCCGATGTCGAGATCGACGACGTGATGGCTCGGCTAACCGTCAGCAAGCCTGATGGTGGAACGATGTCTAACCTGAAGCGTCGTGTATTTCTCGACGAAAGTTTCGAGTTGGACGGCCTTCCGTTCCGCGAGGACAGCACGAGGACAGGCAGCCTAGCCTTCCGGCACCTCCTGGACAACAACATCGACTACGTCTTGCCCCACTACATCCGCAGAGCCTCTGGCCGTCTGGCCCTGGCCCGCGTTCGTGTGAAGGCACCGCGTTTCGGTGATGACCTCCTGGACGGTATCACGGAAGATGCTGAGTTCGAGGAGATGCTCAAAATAATCCGGGCTTACGGCGCGGATCACGGCATCCAACCGCGCAACCTCGACCTCGACGAGAGGCGCCTCCGGTTCGCCTACGATCGCATCAAAGGCGTCCCCGACCCTGAGCAGATGCAGGACTATGCTCGGTACCTGTCGTGGATCCGGAAATACATGACCACCCGCCTGCTCGGTCAGGTTGGCTTCGCACAGCTCGGTGAGACGGGGACCATCGTCGGATCACTCGGCGTGAAAGCGACATTCTCGCACGTCCCGGCTATGAAGCGGATCATCAACGCCGCTGGTGAGAGCCGTCTCCGCAACGAGCTGTTCGACGAGATCGAGGGCATGGGCATCGGTGTGGAGCGTCTCCACGGCTGGGCCATGCACAACCTCGATGAAGTTGGCGACGTGCCCTTCGAGGTACGCCGAGGAGACCGTGGCGAGGTAGTCGATAGGAACCTACGCACACTAGAGCGAGGCACCTACGAGCTGTCCGGCATGTCTGTCGTACAGCAGCAACAGGAACGCATGGTAGCCGCAGCGGTGGCCCAGAAGATCGCAAACATGGCTGTCAAGCCTACTCCGTCCAAGTCCGATCTCAAGCGGATGGCGCAGCTCGGCTTAGACGAGCCCATGCTCCAGCGCATCTTCGGGGAACTCCAGCAACACGCGAGCACCACCGATGGTGTACTGTTCGGGAAAAGGCTCAACCGCCTCAACCTCCAGAACTGGAACGACCTCGAAGCTCGTGCCGCGTTGGAGAACTCCATGTTCCGGATGACCAGGAAGCTCGTGCAGAGCGGCGACGTGGGCAACACAGCAATGTGGATGTCCCACCCGATCGCTCAGGTGTTCTTCCAGTTCAGGAACTTCACGTTCACCGCTTGGCCGAACCAAGCCCTCTACAATCTCCACATGCGAGACATGAACGCCCTCATGACCATCCTCTGGTCAACCTCGTGGGCCGCTATGGTGCGCGGTATGCAGGTCTCTCTGCTCGCCTCCACACGCTCGGATGGGGAAACGTGGAAGGAGAAGCAGCTCTCCCCGTGGGAGCTGGGCAAGGCCGGCTTCAGCCGCGCTGGCTACTCCTCGATTATCCCCATGCTCATGGACACTGGAATGGTGTTCTCCGGGCAGCCTGGGATGTTCAATGCTCGCTCTACCGGGCAGTCAAGCGACATCCTGTTCGGCAACCCCTTCGGCTCCTTCATCGACAGCGCCGCAAAGGGCATCGGCGGCGCCGTGGACAGCTTCTATAGCGATCGCCCGTACAGTCAGGCCGAGGCTCGGCAGATCTTCAGCCTGCTCCCGTACAGCAACATGATCCCCTTCGCTCTCGGCATCTCGAAACTCATCGAGGACATGCCGGAAAGGGCTCCTCGTAAGCCAAACAACTTCTAAAGGACGAAATGACCAACCCGGTAGTAACCTACGAAACTGACGGGGTACAGACGGACTGGACCTTCGCGTTCCCATACGAGGACCAGTCCCATGTGAAGGTCTATCTCGACGGAGAACTCACGGAGACATTTACGTGGGTCAACTCCAGCACGATCAGGATCTCTCCGGCGCGACCCGCCGGGGAGACCCTCCGCATCGAGCGAGAGACCGAGACAGACCCCCTTGTCGTGTGGGCCGATGGTGCCATCATCCTCGGTTCGAACCTGAACCTCGCCACCCGGCAGGCCAGATATATCGCAGAGGAGAGCCGGTTCATCGCCAACGAAGCGAAGACGGCCTCGCAGACGAACATCTCGGCTGTGAACGCCGCAGCAGCCGCAGCCGCAGCCAGTGCAACCGCAGCGGACGCCTCAGCCACCTCAGCAGCTAATGATGCTGTCACGGCTGGGGAAGAGGCGGATGCAGCGGCCACCTCAGCAACGGCGGCAGCGGGCTCGGCATCAGCAGCTTCAACCTCGGCGACCAACGCATCCAGCTCCGCTACCGCAGCGGCAAGCTCAGCCACGGCAGCTTCAACCTCGGCGACCAACGCAGCCAGCTCCGCTACCGCAGCATCGGGCTCAGCATCCGCAGCTTCAACCTCGGCGACCAACGCAGCCAGCTCCGCCAGCAGCGCTTCTGCGAGCGCCACCGCCGCCGCATCTTCGGCCACCGCAGCAGCCGCCTCAGCGTCCAGCGCAGCCACCTCGGCCGCATCTGCCGTGACCGCTCTGGACAACTTCGACGACCGCTACCTCGGGCAGTTCGCCGCTGACCCGACGCTCGACAATGACGGCAACGCTCTCCTTGTTGGAGCGCTGTACTTCAACACCGTCATCAACAAGATGAAGACGTGGACGGGTACGTCATGGTCTGTGACGTTCAGCGACAGCAGTACAGCCTCGGCCGTTGGCAATGACAGCTCCTATCAGCCGGTAGGGGCAACGACTGTAGCGTTGGCCCTGAACACGCTCGTCCCTATCCAGGCCCTGTTGTCGTTCGCGGGCGGCACAGGCGCCTTGGCCTACTACAACAGTGGGACCTCTAGCTGGGTCTCGCTCGCTGGGCCGGGAGCAGCCGGAAGCTATCTCCTCACCGGTGTCCAGAACGGCGCCCCCACCTGGACACAGATAGGATCCGGATTGACCCTCAGCGGCGGCGTCCTGAGCGCCAGCACCGCGACAGGAGATGTCGTCGGACCCGCGAGTGCCACCGACAATGCTATTGTTCGTTACGACGGTACAACCGGAAAACTCGTACAGAGTTCCGGCGTCACACTTGACGACAGCGATGTGATGACCACGGCTGGTCGGATCATCTCGACCAAGAACGGTGCGCTCGATGCGCCGACCATCGCGGTGACCGGTACGCCAATCTCCGGCGGCACGGCAACGACGACCAAACCGCTCGTCAGCCTTGAAATGGCCGGGGCGACATCGACGGGGTGGGATACCAACGGAACTTTGCTTGGCATCAACGTAACTAACGGCTTTAACGGAAGAGTTATCGATATCCAGCGCAATGGCGTTTCGTTGTTGCATTGGTCGCCTTCTACAGCGTGGAGGTTCGGCTCAAATATCGGGATCACAGTTGCGGGCGGAACTCTTACCTGGACCGGGTTGGGCAATACGGTTTTGACATCGCCAGCTGCGGCAACGCTCCAACTTGGCTCGTACGACAGTGCCACACCGGTAGCCCAGACGATTCGGGTGCAAGGCTCTCGTGGCGGCACCGACACCAACATCAGTGGCGCCAACCTGACGATCCAGTCGGGAACCGGTACGGGCAACAGCGCATCCTCCAAGCTCATCTTCCGGACGCCTACGGTAGGCAGCACTGGCAACAGTGCCCAGACGATGGCGACAGGCCTGGAGATCCAGAACGGGGCTCCTAGGATACCCCAGTCCACCCTGGCCAACCTTCCATCGCCCTCGGCGTGTGGCGAAGGCGCTCTCTACTACACCACGAACGGGACCTATAAATTGGTGTACTCCGATGGGTCCGCTTGGAGGTACGTCGTTGACGGTACGGTGGCCGCGTAGTGGAAGACCACGCCGACCTCAACAGATCTCTAGGCCGACTTGAGGGCAAGATGGACCTCGCCCTTCAGGGCCAGGAACAGCTTCGAGGAGAGGTAAAGCACCTCTCCAAGCGCCTAGACAGCATCGAAGCCGACAAGCTCATCCGAAAGCGCACGACAGCGTTCATCGGGGCCGCAGTCGGAAGCCTCGTGACCCTCGTCGCCGGCTTGGCAGACCCCCTCTACCGCTGGTTCAAAGGACCCCTATGAAGAAAGCATCTCGGGAAGACCTCGACGAGCTTCATGGCAAGTTGGCCCAGGCCCTCGCCAAGAAGATCGCCTCCGGTGAAGCCACCGCTGCCGATCTGGCAGTGGCAAGGCAGTTCCTGAAGGACAACGGGGTGGACAATATCCCCACCAGTGCAGACCACCCCATGCACGACATTGCCAAGAACCTCCCCTTCCCCTCCCCCGAGGAGGTGGAAGAAGAGGATCGTCTACACTAGGTTTACAATCATCCCTGATTGTGGACAATTCGTAGACAGTCGAAGGAGCCCCTAGGAAGCCCGTACAGGCCCACTAGGGGCTCCCCGCACCTACCCTAGCCAACCCCCTCCAAATCCCTGCCAGTGGTCAAATTTACCCCCTTAGCAGCGATCCTGGAGTGGCAGGCTCCCCGGCAACCCCCAGAAACTAGCAGGACCACTCATGTTCACTGCTTATTCTCTAGCTTACGTTGCATGTATCCTGGCCGGTACACCCGAGAACCTGAAGTTCACCCACTGCTTCCCTGAAGTGCTCCAGACCGGACACGCTATGCGGAAGGAGGAGTGCGAGGAACTGATGGTCAAGCTCCAGACCGAGCCGCACATCATCGATGGACACAACCCGAGGCGTGGGCAGATCAGGCTCGCGATCTTGGTCCAGGCGAAGTGTGCACCCCTGTCGGAGGCGTGATCGACCATGGTTAGCCTCCTAGACTTCCTCAATTCAGGCGCTGGGCTCGTGTTCTACACGTCGCTCGTCGTCGCGGTTCTCGGACTGTGTCTGACATGGCCCGGACAAAGCCGCTGACAGGGGCTCCTTCCAAGGACCCCTTAGCGGAAGACTTCCGGAACTTCCTGTTCGCCGTTTGGAAACACCTCGGGCTCCCTGAGCCCACCCCTCTCCAGTACGACATCGCCTATTGGCTCCAGCACGGGCCGAAGAGAGGCGTAGTCGAGGCGTTCCGAGGGGTGGGCAAGTCGTGGCTCACCGTGGCGTTCGTGCTGTGGCATCTCTACCGGGATCCGCAGCTCAAGATCATGGTGGTCTCGGCGTCCCAGCCCAAGGCGAACGAGTTCTCGACGTTCTGCTTCCAGCTCATCAACGACATGCCGCTCCTGGCCCACCTGAGATCCAGGGCGGACCAACGCCAGTCGATGCTGAGCTTCGACGTTGGCCCGGCGAAGCCTGACCAGTCACCATCGGTGAAGAGCGTCGGCATCACCGGCCAGCTCACTGGCAGCCGCGCGGACATCATCGTAGCGGACGACATCGAGGTTCCGCACAACTCTGACACACAGGGGAAGAGGGACCGCCTCATAGAACTCGTCAAGGAGTTCGACGCGGTCCTGAAACCACTCCCCGGATCCAGGATCATCTACCTGGGCACCCCACAGACCGAGCAGTCGATCTACAATACCCTCCCAGATCGAGGGTACGTCATCCGGATATGGCCGGCTCGCTTCCCTAAAGACCCTGGGAGGTACGGGAACAGGCTGGCTCCGTACGTCATCTCGATGCTGGAGAAGAACCCAGGGCTCCAAGAGCACCCTACGGACCCGAAGAGGTTCTCCGACGAGGACCTGAGGGAGCGTGAGCTGTCTTACGGGAGGTCGGGCTTCGCTCTCCAGTTCCAGCTCGACACCAGTCTGAGTGACCTGGAGAAGCATCCTCTCAAACTCACCGACCTGATTGTCTATCCTCTCGACAGGCACCGCGCTCCTCTCGACTTCGTGTGGGCTTCGAGCCCCGAGCTTGTCCACCAGCACCTCCCCGTAGTGGGGCTGACAGGGGACCGGTACTACAGACCAGCATGGGTGTCCCAGGATTTCGCCCCGTATGAGGGCGGCATCATGTTCGTGGACCCCTCTGGCCGAGGGAAAGACGAGACCAGCTACGCTGTGGTGAAGACACTCCACGGAAGGCTCTTCCTCGTGGCCGCAGGAGGGTTCTTAGGGGGCTACGACGACAAGACCCTCGACGCTCTGCTCGACATAGCGAAGACGCACGACATCAAGAAGATCATCTGCGAGCCTAACTTCGGTGGAGGTATGTTCACACACCTCCTCAGATCCAAGGCCCAGCAGAAGTATCTCTGCGGGGTGGAGGATGCAGACTGGTCCTCAGTCCAGAAGGAGCAGAGGATCGTAGACACCCTAGAGCCAGTGCTCAATCAGCATAGGCTCATCGTCTGTCCATCCGTCATCGAGGACGACTACAACAGCGTGAAGACGAGAGGAGGCGGAGAGGGAGGAGGGCTCCTCGGAGAGAGAGCACCCCTGTACCGCCTGTTCTATCAGATGTCCCGTATGGTGAGAGCTAGGGGAGCCCTGTCGCAGGACGACAGGATAGACGCCCTTGCTGGAGCTGTAGCCTACTGGATGAAGGTTCTCTCTAAGGACACCGAGAAGGCAGCCTTAGAGCACAAGGAGAGGCAGCTTGATGAGGAGCTGGAGAAGTTCGTTCATGGCTGTCTTTCGAAGGAAGGAGGAACGCCATCTAGAAGGTGGAGTTCTTCGACCATGAGAAGAGCAGGGAAGACTTAGAGAAGGTACCCTTTAGGCGTTCCTAACATGCCCTTGTACCTCTTCCCTCCTACAGACACCCTACAGTTAAGGTTCCTGTAGGAGGAAGAAGGAAGAGGAACATGATCAAGGTACCTAACATGTATCTTCTTCCTGGATAATCTTACAGGGACTGTTCAATATGAGAGTATGTAGGAGGATGAAGGAAGAGGAACATGATCAAGGAACGTATAGTATACCTATATATACCTATATATATATATAGATAGGGTACACTATAGTCTCCCTTCTGTCAACCCCTGAGGTGAGGCGTATGCGATACCGCGTAGTCCCTCGAACAAGAAGCACAGAAAAGCCTGCGGGGAGGCGGGCTCCAGGACAATGGGTGGAGGGGTGTCACCCTCTAGAGGACACTCCACCCCAAGAGGACCCTTTAGATGGGTCATACAGTCTGTTCTACGACCTGCTAGTCCCTCCTCCGGAGCCTGAGTGGATCAACACCGGGATCCTGACCCCGGAAGGAGACGAGATACATCGCCCCGGACGGGAGCCTATAGGGTTCCTGAGGTTCTGTGAGGGTGAGTAGTAGGTGAGCTTGATGGGGGTTGTTAGGGTGGACCTAACGCCCCCATTAGGTGCCCCGGATAGTTTGCTGTAGTTGTGCGAAGTGGGGTCTGAAAAGAGAAGAACGCGCGATACCCCCCGTGCCCCCCTCGATCTTCGGTCGAAATCGCCTCGGTTGTCTCGTCTGGTGTCACCAAAGGTGACAAGATCGGCGCCGTCACAGGCTGTGCAAGCGGATGCGATATCTGCCTCGCACGATATCCGAGCAGGGGGGTCGGGATATCCGCGTGTGAACGTCCTCCTTGGAGTTTTTTGTTTCTTCTCCGCGCTCGCGCATCACACCCGCACCGCTCCGCCAATGGGGCAACCCCGAAGGGGTTGACAGATGGCAGGCTTTGTGGCAGCTTAATGGGGTCGATCGGCGATGCCCGGTCGGCACCACATCAGAGCGTCGTCGAGGTGCACGTCAACCCGACCCGCTTGACCCGCAGAAGGGGCGCTCTGGTGTGAGGCAATGGCCACCCGAAAGGGCAGCCCCTACGGGGCTTGACAGCCACCACGGTCCCTGCCATGATGCAGGGGTCTCGACGAGGCAGGCGTCGCTAACCTCTGCCACCGTGACTGATGTCTTATGCTCCTGCACTACGATAGGCGCTCAACAGAGGGCGCTGCCGAAGAGGCGAAGGTGTAGATCACCTGATCAATCGTGGGAAGGGTTCTCCGGGCACAGCACGAAGCTCCTCATAGGAGCGGGGCCATGTGCTGCCGTTTGTGCAGCGCTAGGGCCAGTGAGATCATCCCTACGGGTCTCGCACCGCCACCCAGGAGCCAACCCATAGCAACGCTTGGGTGCTCAGCATCCATGGCCGCTAGGGTGCACCGAAACAGGTGTATCTAACCGCCCATGGCGAGAGCGCCTAAGCATTGCCTACCCGTGAACATAGCGGGTAGGCGTTTGTCACTTTTCATTGTGACGCTTCACTACAGAGGAGATCCACCATGCGTGAAGCTCTTATCGTCTGCCCGAAGAACGACAACGACGGCCGGCCTCTGCCTCTGGTCAAGAAGCGGGCCGTTCGGTTCCTAGCAGACACCTTCGGTGGGTGCACCGTCCGAGAGGCGGAGGGTGCTTGGATCAATCCCGATACCGGAGATGTTCAGCAGGAACCCGTGTGGGAGTTCACTGTGGCATGTCATGACACAGTGACTGTCCGCTCGTTGCTTCACTCGATAGCGGTCGAGATCGGCCTCCAAGCCGATCAGCATTCGATGTACCTTCGATACCCTAGCGGGAATGTGGAGATCATCGAAATCGCCCGAGCTGAGGCTGCGTTAGTCGGCGCGGCTTGACCTATTCCCTGCCATGTGGTTCAGTGCGCCGCATGGCAGGGGTTTGTCACTTTTCCCTAGTGACCATTGAGGAGACCCCTAATGAACAACTTCATCCGCCTCACTTCAGCCTTCAAGGTAGGCCTCATCCACCGGGTAAACCTTGACCACATCATCCGGTACTACCCGACTGATCCGACGCTAGACCAATTCGAGCGAGGGTCCAGGACCACCTTAATCATCTTCGATGGTAGTGGGTCGGACTACCTGTACGTCACGGAACGGCCGGAGACAGTGGACGCATTGGTTGGAGTTCGCTGAACCTATTCCTTGCCATGTGGTTCTATGCACCGCATGGCAGGGGTTTGTCACTTTTCCATAGTGACGCTACTAGAGGAGACCTTGCTATGAACGTGACCAATATCTTCGCCATCGAAGAGGGTAAGGATACGGAAGCCGAGGAGGCTCTTATTAACCGCATCGTTGACTCCCTCAACGAAGCTGAGACTATCCACATGGGCGGCCTACAAGCTGTCCTCATGGGGATCGGCGAGATCGATGCTTGCCCTGGCCGCATCAAGGATACCGGTGAGCCTGTTCTCATCATCCTTGTGAAGGCTCTGGGCAAGACGATTCCGATCGGCCATGTGTCGAAGACGCTCGGCGTGGACTACTACGTCCCTCGCCCGGCGTCTGACTTCCTCGACTAGGCCTTTCCCCTGCCATCTGTCAGAGGGTGGCAGGGGGTTTGTCACTTTTCCCTAGTGACCATTGTGAGGATACCGAACATTGTGAGGAGACCGAACCATGCCAGACGTGACCAAGATCATGGCCTATGAGCAAGGCGAACTATCCGATGAGGAGACCATCGACCTGTTCCAAGAGCTGATCAACACCGGCGCAGCATGGACACTTCAAGGCCACTATGGGCGCACTGCAAGTGCCCTCATCCAAGCCGGGTTGTGCGAACCGCGTCAGGTCGAGGACTGAGCATTCCCCTGCCATCTGTCAGAGGGTGGCAGGGGGTTTGTCACTTTTCCCTAGTGACCATCGTGAGGAGACACGTATGAAGAATGCAATCCACTACGCCGGAATAGACTTCCTCCTTGGGCGGGACGATGTATCGCCTGAGTTACTGGCTGATCTCGTAGACTGCGGAAAGCCTGGGCCAGCCGATGAGGCCGTGGCCTATGTTCGCCGCGTCTATGACATCACCGGCGATGAAGCGGACTGTGCGGCGTACCTGAAAGGGTACGGAGCATGGACTGAGGAAGAGCTTCTCGACCATGACGAGAACCTCAACCGTCTCATCTGGCTCACTGGCGGTGCGCTCGCCGAAGATGAGGATGCTTACTTCAGCATCTACTGAAGGCCTATTCCCCTGTCATCTGTCAAAGGGTGGCAGGGGGTTTGTCACTTTTCCCTAGTGACCATCGTGAGGAGACACGTATGTTTAACATCATCATCGGCTTTGGCTTGCTGTGGCTCGTCATCTCTGGTCCTCCCTTCGAGGACTACCCCTGGCTCGACTACGCCGCATACTTCTTGGCCATTGGCAACATCGTCCTTGGCGCCGCCTCGGTGCTCTTTGACGTTGTGAAGCTGGCTGGCTCATGAGGTCCATTCCCCTGCCATCTGGAGACGGGTGGCAGGGGGGTTTGTCCCTTTTCAACCGAGGAGACCTAGCATGTACTCATCAACTGTCACCATCGTGGACACTGACCACTACTCGCTTCAATCCTCCGGACGAGGTGCCGCTTACACTCTCCACCACAAGGGGTTCAATGAGAACCTCTGGTTCGCTGGAGATGACGCGGCCCTATTCTGGAGGGAGTTCGAGGCCATGGAGAGCGCTGACGAGGGCCGTACCTTCGATAGCATCCTCCGGGAGTTGTGGTACCAGTATTCCCCGAGTTGACTATTTCCCTGCCATGTGGTTCAGTACGCCGCATGGCAGGGGTTTGTCACTTTTCCCTAGTGACCATTGAGAGAGAGAGGAGACCACCATGTCGCACTTCTATGGAACGCTCCAAGGGCCAGCCGGTCAGGCTACCCGTTGCGGCCATAAGAGTTCAGGCCTTGTAGTCCAGGCAGCAGGCTGGTCCGGCGCAATCCGGGTGGAGCTGAGCTACGACTACAAGGAGAACCGAGACCGATACCGCGTAGTCCTTCGCAACTGGCCCGCTCAAGGAGACCGCAAGGTTCTCGCTGAGGGCTGGCTCGACGAGGGCCTCCCGGACATCGCTGAGGATGCCTCGCAAGAGGTGAAGGACCCGGCAGTCTCGGGCTGGGTCTGAGCATTCCCCTGCCATCTGGAGACGGGTGACAGGGGGTTTGTGACTTTGCTAGTAACCAAGGGAGTGCTCACAGATGAGACACCACAAGTGGATCTTCTGGCGGCCGTTCGTCTTCATCGTCGGATTGGTCGCAGCGGGACTGAGCTGCTACGGAGCCTGGGAGTACGCTCTCAGGCTGGAAGGTGGTCAAGTCACGTACATTGTGCTCGCTGCCCCTTTCCTCGTAGCAGCAGCGGCATTCTTCCCGCCGGTGTTCCATTGGGCTTGGGACACTGGATCGAAGCTGAGGGCCATCCTCGTGTGGCCCTTGGTTGTCGTACCTGCGGCTGTGGTGGCCTTCTACGCCGCTTCCGAGCGGATACATCACGCCAAGGCAGGGAGTCACGCCGAACGGCTAGCGCTCTCAAGTGCAGCCGATCGGGCTAGGTCAGACCTAGCGGACGCCAAGACTGCCGCAAGGCAGGCTGCCCAAGTTGAAGCCCGGTTCAACGGTGTCAAGAACTGCGGACCTCAATGCAGGAACGCACGGGAGACGGCCGAGGGGGCTCGTAAGAGGGCCGCTGATGCCGAGCAGAGGCTGATCCAGGCAGAAGCCCGAGCTACCAAGGAGGCGCCCTACCAGATGCCTCCCTGGCTCCTCCCGGTCTCGCTAGACCTCACTGCCTTCATCGGCATCTGGCTGGGCTTAGGCGGCCCATGGCGAGTGTCTACCGAGAAGCCAACGCCCCATCGTCGTAAGCGGAAGGTGGCCAAGCGGCCTGTTGCTCCCAGGAAGCTACGGCTCGTTGCGACGAATGAGAACGTGGTTAGAGCCTGAGTTCCACCCCGTCATCGAGCAAGGTGGCGGGGTGGGTTTGTCCCTTTGTAACCTAGGAGATTGAACATGAATGGTAACGATTACATCCCCGGAGCGAAGGGGTCCATTTTCTCTGCAACTCTAAGAGAGCAAATGGACGCCTACGACAAGCTGCCGAAGACGCTTCGCAAAGCGTTGCAGGACAGCTCGAACAACTGGGACGCCTTCCACACATGGAAGGTCATGAAGAAGCGCAAGATAGGCGCTCGCGAAGCAATCCGCCAACTCCGCGCTGCGGACGCCCGGATCGCTGAACTCAACGCGGCCGAATACTGACTATTCCCCTGTCATCTGTCAAAGGGCGGCGGGGGGTTTGTCACTTTTCCAGTGACCATTTAGGAGACCTACAAATGAACAGTACCCTTGGAGCTGCCCTTCCTTCCATCGCTGAACAGTTCGTAGACTCAGCTCTTGACGAGTTGTACTCTAACGCTGTAATTGATGACTGGGAGGAAGCCTTCTGTCTATCTGAGGAATGATCCGACCGAGGCTGGGAGGGGTGGAGTGCTTCACCACGCCCCTCTCCCTGCCATTAAGGGTCGCTTGACACTTGTTAGTAACTTCGTGTAGAGAAGGGAGAGTAGATGACTGCTACAGCCTGCCACCTTTCGGCGCGGGAATATATCGAGGCCTACGAGCCGCGTTTGCTCGAAGTGTACCTAGAGCCCGACGCCGCAATCCGCGAGGAGGAGCAACGAGCGCAAGCCCGGTGCCTCCAACTGGGGTTGTCCTACGAGGAAAACTCAAATGGGGAGAAGGCCTTTCCGTTGATCGTATGGTTATCCCTCAACTAGAGGGGAAAGAGAGAGAGAGTATGATATGGTCCAAAGCTCCGGAACTAACCCCTACGTCCAATTGTCCGCGAGCCTTGTGAGAGTCCTCTCCAGATTGAGGGACCTTCATCCGGACGCCACGATCACACAGGCCATGTGCCTGTTTCTGATCGCTGGCCGTCCGGGGATCGCCCAGCGCGATCTTTACCGTCTGATGGACGCAACCGACAGCGCCGCCTCTCGCATCGTGGCGATGCTGTCCGACATTGGCAGCCGCAACACGCCCGGCCTGGACCTCGTATCCATGGAGGTGAACCCTCAAGACAGGCGAGAGAAGCATCTCGCGCTGACCCATAAGGGACGCCGCTTGATGGACGACATCCTGACCGATCTGAAGCGACTATCTTAGGAGGACATCATGCCAGTACGTCAAAGGGGATCGAAGTACCAAGCCGACTTCATGCTCGACAAGAGCAGGGTCCGCGAGACCTTCGATACCTCGGCCGAGGCAGAAGCCTACGAGATGGAATGCCGGGCTGCTCACAAGCTCGGTAAGCCCATCCCGTCCCCAAGAGGCGGCACCACCAAGGCAGCCCAGGCGGTAACGATTGGGGGCCTTGTGGACTATTGTGAGCTGCACCACTGGCGCGGTCAGAAGGCCGAGCGGATGCTCGTGCTCAATGCCCGACAGTTCGCCGCGTGGTGTGGCCCCAAGATGCCAGTTCGTGATGCCCTAACGCCGGCGAAGGTGGACGAGTACCTCTATTTCCGCGCGACGGATAAGAGGAACTCCAATAGCACCTTGAACCGGCACACGTCCGCCATTTCCGTCCTCGTCAAGAACGCGGTTCGCCTGGGGCATATCCAGGCTCGCTTCGAGATGAAGTGGAAGCGGGAGGGCGTAGGCCGTATCCGCTTCTATACGGAGCAGGAGGAAGCAGAGGCGCTCACCACGCTCATGCTCTGGTCCCGTATGGAGGAGGCCGCGCTGATCACGTTCCTGGCCGACACCGGATGCCGCCTAGGGGAAGCTCGCAAGATCCTCTGGCAGGATATCCAGGGCCGTAGGATCACGTTCGTTGGCACCAAGAACGGCACGAACCGCTCTGTGGTGGCCACCGATCGCGTTCTGAGGGCCTTGGAAGTGGTCCGGAGCATCTCCGGGAGGAAGGACGGCCCGTTCGTTTGGGTCAAGCCCCTGAAGATATACCGGCTATGGAAGAAGGTGCTCACTCACTGCGGCATCGAGGACGGCACCATTCACACATGGCGGCATACCTGCGCCTCTCGGCTTGTCCAGAGAGGTGTGGACCTAAACCGTGTGATGGTGTGGATGGGCCACAAGAGCATCACGACTACACAGCGTTACGCCCATCTCGCGCCGAAGGACCTGGAGACATGCGCGGAAGTCTTGAACAAGGGGCCGCTGGCCCTGGACACGGCAACGCGCTTGCCCTTACATGTTCTCGGCGGGAGTGGCGGAACGGTAGACGCGACGGCCTCAAAAGCCGTTGGCCCTGACGGGCCGTGTGGGTTCAACTCCCACGTCCCGCACCACTAACCCTGGTGACAAATCCTGTGACGAAGATAGGTGGCCCGTGTCGTCGGGCCTCCTATTTTTGTTTGTTCTCAATGGCCTGGGACTTGGCATCGGTCTCAAAATCCGATCGCCAAATCCTGCCACTTGACAGGCACATATCCCATCACCACATGACGGAGCCCGGAAATCAACGGGTAACCCCTTACAGAGCTTCCAACCCAGTGGCAGAGACTGCCAAGTCCGGTTGTCATTCTGTCACCAACTTAAGAGGGATGCGATGGACGCCATCCAACGGCAGATCGAGCGAGAGGATCGGATGATCGAGATGGGCCAGGAACGGGCTCAGAAGGTCATCAACAAGACCCTGGGGCGCGGTGAGGCTGCCGACACTCCGGCTGGCCGAGCCCTGGCGAAACGGGCCATGGAGCCCATGATCGAGGCGATCAAGAACTATGTGATCGACGGGTTTGACATCGAGCACCCCGCTCCGAACCGGATCATGATCCAGAAGGAGGTCCATCTGCTCCGGCCTATAGACCCGGAGCTGGCTGCTTATACGACCATCCGAGCGGCTCTGAACGCGGCCTCCAAGCAGTACGGCCTAAAGGCCTGTGCCCTGGCCATCACCGAGCAGCTAGAGGTGGAGCTGATGGCTGGCCGCTTCGAGCTGGCCAACAAGCCTCTCCACGACGCTGTGGTACGCCGTGCGAAGCAGCGCGGCCTAACCGGCAAGAGGACCGCGAACGCCCTGAAGCTGGCGGCCATGAAGTTCGAGGTCACACAGCCCAGGCTGTGGACCCTTCACGACCGCCTTCAGCTCGGCGTCAAGCTCGTGGAGCTGATGATCCATACGGTGGGCCTTGTTGAGGTTCACCTTCACAAGGTCGGCAAGACCGCCACTCCGAGGCTGTGCCTGTCCCCTGATGTCTTAGGATGGTTCAAGGACTACAATCAGGCATCAACATTGACCCGGCCGCTCTTCATGCCAACGCTGGTTCCACCCCAGAAGTGGACCTCAGTGGATGGTGGGCCGTACTACTCGGCTCGCATGAAGCAGCCGTCCATTCTGTCCAGAGGCTTCCCTGGCCAGCTTGACGAGATGAGGAAGTCAGACATGGGCGCGGTGTTCAAGGGCCTCAACGGGCTCCAGGAGACCGCATGGGCCATCAATACGCGCGTCCTCGACGTGATGACGATGGCCTGGGAAAGGAACGCTGGGCTGCCTTGCCTGCCGCCCCGCGAGGATATCCCTATCCCTCCGCTACCCCCGGAAGTCGAGGCGGACGTAAAGGGAGGTGAGATCAGAAAGGCTTGGCGCACTAAGATCCGCGCGATCCACGAAGCGAACGCGGTCGGTCGCTCCTCCCGGTTCGAGTTCGCTCGGGCTCTGGCGATCGCGACGGACAACCGCGACGAGCCTGCGATCTACTTCCCTCACCGCCTCGACTTCCGGGGCCGCGCCTATGCGGCTGCAACGACCCTCAATCCCCAGGGCTCCGACGAGTGTAAGGCTCTCCTTCAGTTCGCTGAAGGGAAGCCTCTCGGCGAGCGTGGGATGTTCTGGCTAGGGGTCCATGGGGCAAACCTGTTCGGGAACGATAAGGTGAGCCTTCAGGACCGCTACCAATGGGCGGTGGACAACGCCGGGAAGGTTGCCCAGGTCTACAAGGACCCGCTCGGGAACCTTTGGTGGACCGAGGCGGACAAGCCCTGGAGCTTCCTGGCGTGGTGTTTCGAGTGGGGTGAGGCTCAAGACGGCAATTACGTCTCCCGCCTACCGATCGCCCTAGATGGCTCCTGCAACGGCATCCAGCACTTCTCGGCGATGCTTCGAGACCCGGTCGGCGGCTCTGCCGTCAATCTGGTCCCCGGCGACAAGCCCAACGACATCTACGGGCGGGTTGCTGAGAGGGCCACCGAGAAGCTCCTGGAGATCGCCTCAGGGGGTGGCCCAGACGCCTGGATCGCGGACGCTTGGGTGCGCTTCGGCATCAACCGGAAGATCACCAAGCGCCCTGTGATGGTGCTCCCGTACGGTGGCACGTTCAAGAGCTGCATGGACTACGTTCGCGAGGCCGTCAACGCCCGCTTCTCGGCCGGGGAGGAGAACCCATTCGGTTCCGACCTCCCTCGGGCCACTGGGCTTCTGTCCAAGGCGATATGGTCCAGCATCTCGGACGTAGTGGTGGCGGCTCGACAAGCTATGGGATGGCTCCAGACGTGTGCCCGTGTGTGTACCGCTGCCGGCATCCCCGTGCAGTGGACAACGCCCACCGGTTTCGTGGTTCGCCAAGACTACCGCACGGTCAGCGGCAACCGCGTGAAGACCCGCTTCTCTGGGGGCGTCGTCTACTTCACTTCGGTGGAGCCGACGAAGACTATCGACGCCCATAAACAGGCGTCGGCAGTGAGCCCCAACTTCGTGCATTCGATGGACGCCTCGGCGCTGATGCTTACGATCTGCCGTTGCTTGGATGAGGGGATCACCGCCTTCGCGATGATCCACGACAGCTACGGGACCCACGCCGCAGACACCGACAGACTTGCCCAGATACTTCGAGAGGAGTTCGTATCCATGTACCAGAACCACGATGTACTCGCAGAGTTCCGGGCCAGCTTGGCGGCCCAGCTCCCGCCGGAGGTGGCAGAGAAGCTCCCGCCCCTCCCGGAGAAGGGCTCTCTGAACCTGTCTGCGGTCCTCGCCTCCGACTATTTCTTCGCGTGAATTCCTGCCATCTGCCAAACAACAGTTGCCTATTGAGGCCCCACTCTCCAGGAGATCCGGAATGAGCAGAGACAACCGAGTGACTATCAAAATGGGAGCAGCAGAGTGGAGTGTCACAATCCCTACTAATGAAGCTCCTCTATCCTTCAACCTAAGGGAAATGGAGAAGGACGACCGAAGGAAATTCCACGGCACCTTTATGGAGGCCGTCCGGGTGAAGCTCTCCGATAAGGGGAAGAGGAAGAGGAAGAAACGAAGAAGGAACCATGCAAAGACCCAAGATCAATCTCGACGCACTGAACAACGCTCCTCCTAAGGAGGTTGCTGAAGCGAGTTTCGAGATAATCGACAGGCTGCAACACCGCCACTCCACGCCGCACATACAGGCCGCCGCCGTGTGTGCGGCTTTTCTTGTTCTATGCCATCGGTTGCGTATTGAGGCCCAGGACGTGTTCACGGCTACGGGCAATATGATGGCCGACGAGCGCGAAGGAGGTCGTGCGGAATTTCAGGCTCTCAAGCTGTACGTAGACAACGAGATCGCCAAATGAGCAACTTCACTGAAAAGGTGTGTTCGATGAGTTATGAGGAGCGCCTTTATCGGGCTGCTTGTTTTCTCCTCCGAACACATCGGCCAATCCCTGTCGATATGCTCGCTCGCCTAGAGGCGATGGGCGTAGACATCCGCAAATTTACCTGACACAAGGCAGACAACGCAATGGCACAAGACAATCAGCGCAAGAAGCTCACACAGATCACGACGCCCCTCGGCGTGTTCCGCTTCCCGAAGCTCAGCGATCCAGACTACGGGACCGAGAAGTTCAAGAAGCCCGACGGCGAGTACTCTGTTCAGCTCGTCATGAAGCAGGACAGTCTGGTGGCGAGGCAGCTCATCGAGACCCTCAATCCCCACTACCAGGAGGCTCTGGCGTTCGCCAAGGAGGAGTTCGACAAGCTCCCGGTCGGCACCCGCAAGAAGCTGAAGGATATCCAGCCGAACCCGTTCTACACGACGGTCTACGACAAGGAGACCGAGGAGCCTACGGGTGACATCATCTTCAAGGCCACCATGAAGGCCTCCGGCGTCTTCAAGAAGGGGCCGAAGGAGGGTGAGCGCTGGCACCGCAAGCCGGTCATCTTCGATGCCAAAGGCAATCGGATGCACCGGGTACCCTCCATCTGGGGAGGTACCGAGGGCAAGATTGCGGTCGAGCTTACTCCGTACTTCGTCGCCGGCACCGGTGCCTGCGGCCTCAAGCTCAGCTTGGCTGGGGTCCAGATCATCAAGCTGGTCACCGCGAACGAGCGCTCGGCATCCAGCCTCGGGTTTGGCGCTGAGGAGGGCTACGAGTACGACGCCTCCGACGTGGCCGAGGCCGATGAGGCCAAGGACGAGGCTGCCGCCGACGTTGGGGAGGGCAACTTCTAATGCCTCGCCTACGGCCAGTTCACGCTCAACACATCGCGAACGCGGCTGGATACCGCTCTGGTCTCGAAGAGCTGATCTCGCATCAGCTCGCCGGGGCCGGGGTGCCTGTCCAGTACGAGATGTTCACGATGCGATACACCATCCCGGAACGTCTCAGCCGCTACACGCCGGACTTCGTCCTGCCGAACGGCATCATCATCGAGACCAAGGGACGCTTCGTCACCGAGGATCGGAAGAAGCACAAGCTCATCAGGGAGCAGTATCCGAACCTCGACATCCGGATAGTGTTCTCGAACCCGAACTCGAAGATCGGGAAGAAGTCTACGACCACCTACGCCATGTGGTGTGACCGGCTTGGCATCCCCTACGCCAAGCGGATGATCCCCCTCGAATGGATCCGAGCGGATCCAGACAAGGACCGCGTGGAAGCTGCGAGGAAGATCCTCGGATGGCAATTATGAACTTCGCTGAGACGTTCCCAGCCCTGTCCGCCCTACCGGACCCTCAACAGTCCATCAGGGAACTCGAAGAGCAGACAGGGTGCAAAGCCTCTGAGACAATCTTCCTGCACGGCATTCGCCTCTCCCCAACGTCAGTCCGGGCTACCTACTTCGACCCGAAGGCTGGCGTCCTTTTCTCTCTAACCATAGACCCTGCTAAGGAGCCAAAGAAATGGCAACCCAGAAGAAAGCGCCGAGCATGAGCACGCAGACCGCCGCCCTCCTCCAGCACTTCGCTGTAAAGCGCGACATCTCCGCTCTGGAGGCCGCCGCCATGTTCCGCATCCGGTCCCTGTCGCGGCGCATCAACGACCTCGAAGCTCGGGGCCACTCTTTCACGCGTGTCCGTAAGAAGGACACCACCGGCCAGCGTTACGTCCGTTACTACTACCTCGGCCAGCTCAAGAATGGCTGACAGCCGCTGCATTGGGCATGAGCCCTGTCCCTCGTGCGGATCGAGGGACAACCTCGCCCGGTACGATGACGGCCATGCCCACTGCTTTGGCTGCAAGTACTATGAACCCGGCGACGACCGCCGCACTCAAAGGAGAATGCCTGCCATGTCTGGATCTCTGATCAAGGCCGGTGCTCCCCAGGCGATCGTTGCTCGGGGCCTTACCGAAGAAACCTGCGCAAAGTGGCAGTACCTCGTAGCCACCTACCAGGGCGAGCCTGTCCAGATCGCGAACTATTCCGCAGACGGTGTCAACGTCGTCGGCCAGAAGCTCCGCTTCAAGGATAAGAGGTTCCTCGTCAAGGGCTCGCTCGGGGACCTCCTATACGGCCAGTGGCTGTGGAGGTCCAAGGGGCGGAGAATAGTGATCACTGAGGGAGAGTTGGACGCGATGTCCATCTCTCAGTGCTTCGACCACAAGTGGCCAGTCGTGTCCATTCCGAATGGAGCTTCTGGAGCCAAGAAAGCCATCGCTGCGAACCTGCAATGGCTCCTGGGCTTCGAGGAGATTGTCCTCTGCTTCGACATGGATGAGGCTGGCCAAGCTGCGGCGAAGGAGTGCTCCGGCATACTTCCGCCCGGCCGGTGCAAGGTTGCCGCCCTACCGTTGAAGGACGCCAACGAGATGCTCAAGGCGTCTCGTACGGAAGAGCTTGTGGCATGTCTCTGGAATGCTCAGGAATACCGACCGGACGGGATTGTTCTCGCGAGAGATGTCCGGGAGAAGGTTCTCAAGCCTCCGGAGGAAGGTCTGCCGTGGTGTCTCCCCTCGCTGAGTGCTGCGACATACGGGAGGCGGTACGGAGAGGCCGTAGCTCTCGGGGCTGGCACTGGCGTCGGAAAGACCACTTTCCTCACCCAGCAGATCGCGTTCGACCTGAAGGAACTCGGCCTCTCGGTAGCGGTGTTCGCGTTCGAGCAGCCTCCTGAGGAGACGGTGAAGCGTGTCGCCGGGCAGATGGTCGGCAAGACGTTCCACATCCCCAAGAGTGGGTGGACCCAATCCGAGCTGGAGGTAACGACATCTCGGGAGGAGTTCGACCGCTTCTTCCTCTACGACCACTTCGGGGCTTGCGACTGGGAAGTCGTTCGCGAGCGCATCCGCTACCTTCGGCACTCGAAGGGTGTGAGGATCTTCTACCTGGACCATCTCACCGCTTTGGCTGCGGCCTCTGAGGATGAGCGCGTGGCCCTGGAGAAGATCATGGCTGAGCTGGGAAGCCTAGTTAAGGAGCTGAGCATATGGCTCCTGTTCGTGTCCCACCTCGCAACCCCTGAAGGTTCACCGCACGAGGAAGGCGGGCGGGTGAAGATCCGCCACTTCAAAGGCTCACGAGCAATCGGCTTCTGGTCCCATTTCATGTTCGGACTGGAGCGCGATCAGCAGTCAGATGCTGATGGCGACAAGAATACCTCCGTGCTGCGAGTTCTGAAGGATCGGCCGACAGGTCAGTCCACCGGGCTCACCATACCCCTCACCTACGATGTCCCCTCAGGCCTCCTGAAGGAGGGCTTGGGTGTTCACCTGTTCAACAGCGAAGAGAAGGACCCGTTCTGATCATGACCATGACAGAGAAGCAGTTCGAGGAGCTGAAGCAGCTCATCATCTTGCAGTCTTGCATCATCTCCGCAGGGCTGGCGGCCATCGCTCACAACACAGCCCATAACAGCTACGACGCTGAACCTTCAAGGGCGAAGGTCACCCTAAGCGCCGTCACATCTATCAGGGCCTCAGCCGACGCACTCAAGAGGATGGCATAAGATGCACTTCAATCAGTATCAGAAGAAGACCGCTGAGACAGCTGTCTATCGCGAGAATGGGTGGCTGCGGATCGTCTACCCGACGATGGGTCTCCCTGGTGAAGCAGGCGAGGTGGCGAACAAGGTCAAGAAGATCTATCGGGACAAGGACGGCCATTTCTCCCAAGAAGACCGCGAAGCGGTGGCCAAGGAGATCGGCGGAGTGCTGTGGTATTGCGCCGCTCTCGCGACTGACCTCGGTCTCAACCTCGACGACATCGCCAAGACCAATCTGAAGCAGCTCCGCAGCCGGAAAGAGCGAGGGACGATCGCCGGGGACGGAGACGACAGATGACGACGTTCGCTCAGATCGCAGAAGAGATAGAACAGAAATACCAGGAAGAGCTGGCCAAGCTCAAGCTCACCACACCTGACCCTTCTCCGGGAGATCTCAAGGAACTCCGCAAAAGGGTCTCTAGGGAGGTTCGCCTCCAACGGACAGCCATCAAGTAAGGAGAACTATGTCGTACCGCTCCAACCGGAACCCCGCGTTCCGCAGCGCATTCGCTGAGACAATATTCAATCAGAAGTACGCCCACGAGGGCGCTGAGACGTGGGAAGAGCTTTGCCGGACACTCGTCGAGGACGTGTGCTCTGGCAATATGTCGGTCGCAGAAAAGGCAGTTCTTGCGAAGTACATGGCCGACATGAAGTTCATCCCCGGCGGGCGGTACCTCTACTATGCCGGCCGCCAAGCCAAGTACTTCAACAACTGCTTCCTCCTGAGGGCTGAAGAGGACACTCGGGAGGATTGGGCCGATCTGTCGTGGAAGGCAGAGAGCTGCCTCATGACCGGCGGGGGTATCGGCATCGACTACAGCCGGTATCGGGGCAAGAACAACACCCTGACGAGGACCGGAGGTCTATCCTCCGGCCCCATTCCAAAGATGCAGATGATCAACGAGATCGGACGCCATGTCATGCAGGGCGGATCCAGGCGGTCGGCTCTGTACGCTTCCCTCAACTGGAGGCACCCGGATGTCCAGGATTTCATCTTCGCCAAGGACTGGCACAAGATGAAGATCGCCGGCACCGAGGCTACAGTCTGGGATGCGAAGCAGGCCGACTTCAACTACCCCGCCCCGCTCGACATGACCAACATCTCGGTGAACTACGATACCGCGTGGCTCGAAGGCGACCGCTTAAATGAGACCTTCCTTGCGAACGTGCGTCAGGCTCTGATGACGGGCGAGCCCGGCTTCTCCTTCAACTTCTACGACAAGGAGAACGAGACGCTCAGGAATGCCTGCACAGAGGTGTGTTCCGAAGACGATAGCGACGTGTGCAATCTCGGATCCATCAACTTAGGACGCATCGAGAGCAAGGAAGAGCTACGTGCGGTGGTTGTTCTGTCCACGAGGTTCCTTCTTTGTGGAACCCTCCGGGCTGACCTCCCATACTCCAAGGTGTATCAAGTACGGGAGAAGAACCGCCGCCTTGGTCTCGGCCTCATGGGTGTTCATGAGTGGCTAATCAAGCGCGGCTACCGGTACGAGTGTAACGAAGAGCTTGAAAGGTGGCTCGACATCTATGCCCAGTGCAGCGATGCCGAGGCCACCACTTTCGCTGCCAAGCTCGGCGTCTCCAGGCCGGTTGCTGTCCGGGCTATCGCCCCAACAGGGACGATCGGCATCCTGGCAGGGACCACCACCGGCATCGAGCCCATCTTCGCGGTCTCGTACAAGCGCCGCTACTTGAAGGGCACCCAATGGCACTACCAGTATGTCGTGGACAGCGCGGCTCAGGAACTCATCGACCGGTACGGGGCTGACCCGGAGAAGATCGAGAGCGCCATCGACCTCGCTCAGGACTACGAGCGGCGTATAGCCTTCCAGGCCAGCGTTCAGCGCTACGTAGACCAGTCCATCTCTTCGACCATCAACCTTCCAGCATGGGGAACAGAACACAACAATGAAGAAACTGTGCGACCTTTCGCTGACGTACTTGCCCGCTATTCTCCTCATCTTCGTGGTTTCACTTGCTACCCTGATGGGTCTCGGGGTGGGCAGCCGCTGACCTCGGTGCCGTACCGAGAGGCTCGGGACCGCGTAGGAACTGAGTATGTAGAGCACGACATCTGTTCGATCTCTGGGAAAGGAGGAACATGCGGCGTCTAATTACCTGCCTCGTGGCATGGATACCGGTGTCGCGTCGAAGGTTCAACGAAGTGGAGGAAGAGGCCCAGCGCCTCTCCTCTCTTCTGCACCGCGCGGCGCGGCGTATCGCAGGGCTGGAGCAACAGATCTGGGACGACAAGAAGAAGGGTCTAGAGCCCATCCTTCGTAACTTAGATCTGAGCGTCACAGAAGAGTATGACCTCTGTGCTGACGCCACCATCCACCACGTAGAGCTTCGACCGCTCTATTACCGGTTCATTGTTCCTAGGCTTCAGAAACTTCAGTGTGGCGAAGCATTCGTCGATCAGATGAAGCGGAACGCTATTGACGCCATCGCCGTCTCTCTCGTGAGGCAGATGGAAGAGAAAGGGTACTTCAAACAGAAGGAGGACTGATAGGTGGCGAAGATTGTCTACAAGAAGATGACGCACCCGGTAGAGCGCATCGAGATAGCTTGTGTGTTCAATCCAGGGGACAAACTCACCTTCCATCACTTCCAGGAGAACAGCCTTCGAGTTTCGCTGGAGGAGAGAGGTAGGTTTAGCCATCTCCGGTTGTCGAAGTCAGACGCCAAGGTTCTGGCTCAAGTCCTCAACGATTGGGCGGAAGGAAAGTTCTGATGCGCCGTCTGGTGTTCGACTGTGAGACTGATGGCCTTCTCCCGGATCTGACTAAGCTACACTGCCTCGGGATCACTGACCTGGACACGGGCGCCTACTACAGCGCCCACTTCCCGATCGACATTGAGTGTGGAGTGCGGATGCTGATGGAGGCTGATGTCATCATCGGCCACAACATCATCGGCTTCGACATCCCGGCACTCCGGAAGGTCTACCCCTGGTTCAATCCTAGTGGCATCGTCCGGGACACTATGGTCCTCACTCAGCTCATGTGGGGGCACATCAAGGAGACGGACTTCGACCGAGCCAGGAAAGGCTTCCCCAAGAAGTACATTGGGAGACACTCACTAGCAGCTTGGGGCTTCCGCATAGGGGAACTCAAAGACGAGTACAAAGGTGGGTGGGAGAAGTGGTCTCCAGAAATGCAATCCTACATGGACCAGGACGTAGTCGTTACGGCCAAGCTGTGGAGGATCATTGAGGAGGAAGCCGAGAAGTGGGGTATCGACCTCTACGATCCGAACCCGCCGCCCGGTAAGGATTGCGTGGAGCTAGAGCATCGTGTTGCGGAGATCGTCCGACAGGTCGAGGGACACGGCTTCAACTTCCACAAGGAACGGGCTATCCAGTTGGCCGCTAAGCTCACTGCTCGCAAGCAAGAGCTAATGGATGAGCTACAGCGATCGTTTCCCCCTGAGACCGTCGTCGAGGTGTTTGTTCCAAAGGCGAACAACAAGACGCGCGGATACGTCAAGGGGCAGCCCTCCCAGAAGCAACACACCATCGTCTTCAACCCAGGCTCTCGTCAGCAGGTTGCCGACCGGCTGAAGAAGCTCGGGTGGAAGCCCGTGGCGTTTGGCAAGGATGGAACACCCACGGTGGACGAAGACGTTCTCTCGGCGCTGCCGTACCCAGAAGCGAAGCTGCTCTCTGAGTACTACGTCGTTGAGAAGCGTCTTGGTCAGATCATCAATGGCAAGGAGGCTTGGTTCCGGCATGAGCGGCGAGGCCGCATCCATGGCCGCATCCATTCCTGTGGTGCCCACACCGGGAGGATGACCCACTCGAACCCGAACCTAGCTCAAGTACCTGCAAATCATGCACCCTATGGAGAAGAGTGCCGTGACTGCTTTGTGGCTGATGATGGCTATGTACTCGTTGGTTGCGATGCCGATGCTCTGGAGCTTCGTGACCTCGCCGGCTACATGGCGCATTGGGATGGTGGCGCCTATGTCGAGACAGTGCTTCGAGGTGATAAATCTCGTGGAACGGACATGCACACCCTCAACGCGAAGGCGATAGGCTGCAATCGAGACACCGCGAAGACCT
>Ga0129333_10000178_pt1 | contig 44084 bp, 29 predicted proteins | sample CPB6_08_DNA_FD_94474 | JGI IMG/M metagenome (GOLD analysis project Ga0129333, IMG submission 94474) | Freshwater to marine salinity gradient microbial communities from Chesapeake Bay, USA - CPBay_Sum_0.6_0.8_DNA | ecosystem: Environmental > Aquatic > Marine > Coastal | place: USA: Chesapeake... | reverse complement strand
GTTGAGTTTTGTCTCCATTTCATCAAGTTTTTCTACCATGCTCTCAAGCACATCATATTTATCTTCAGGGATTGATACATAATGTTCTTCAAAAAGACCTCTCATTCCTTGGAGGAATGATTCAGTCATTTCGGTCTTAAGACCTTGCTCAATGACGAGTGCATTTTCTTCCATCCACTCGCCAGCAACATACTCTAGGTATGCATCTACACGCTCAGAAAGTTCGGACTTGATTTCCTCTACTTCTTCAGCAAGAGCAGTTGCATACTGCTCCTCAAGTGCTTCCTTAATATCAAAAACCTTTGAGCGAAGAGCGGCTTCGAAGATGGTGCGTGCTTTTTCTTGGAACTCTTCGGAGAGTTCTTCACCTTCGAGAAGAGCATTGACATCCTCTTCGATGTCAAACTCTTCCTTCATTTCTTCCTCATCCTCATCTTCTTCGTCTTCTTCCTCCTCTTCCTTCTTACCTTTTTTCTTACCGCCCTCTTCTTCCTCTTCCTCTTCCTTAGCTTCTAGAATTTCCTCTTCATCTTCGGTTTCTTCCAGGAGTTCTTCATCTTCATCATAATCAGCGTCTTCCTTCTTGAGACCTTTCATAGGATCAGCAGCACTTGCACCCTTAGTTACAACATCCTTAACTTGCTTAAGGGTTGCACCTGGGGTTTTTAGTTTTGCTGAATCATCGTCGGGACGATAGTTTGAAGGATCTGGTCCACCAAGATCTTCCCATCCACCGGTTTGACCAGCAACGGATCCTGCTGCTAGTTTTGGCATCGCTTCCGCTGCTTTGGCATTAGCATTTACAGCGGTTTTGGATTGCTTAGTGCCTACTTCCATTTCTTGTAAATCTCCACGAGACATTTGAACTCTCCGTTTAACCTTAGTTATAAACTATATTTATTTATAAATTAATAAATTACAATGAGTTTAAGAACTCATTGAATAACGATAACTTATAGTTTTCAAGAATACCTTGATCAACTAAGTTATTTATTTTAGTTTTTGCACCCTGTGCAAATTTTTCTCTCAGGATACCACCATCCCAAATCCACTCTTTTCCTTCCATAATTCCCTGAACAAATGCATCGGGTGCAGAAGGGTCGGCAACAATATCAGCAGCAGTTGCAAGCATGAAATCCTCACCAACTTCTGCGTATCCCTCATTGTTTTGTTTTACGGATCCAATACCACGAGAAGAAACGCCGAGAGTAACTCCTTCTTTTAAAAGGGATTCTGCAATCTTACCCATCGGAGTGGAAAGAATCTGTGCCTTGCCAATGAAGTTGTTTCCTTCACGATGAAGTGAAACAATCTTGTGAGAAACACGATCAAGATTCACGGTTGGACCATCTGGGTGTCCAAGTTCTCCTAGAGCACGACCTTTGTTGACATACTGCTCACTATAACGCCTCACTTCTCTTTCCATAACTGGCATACGATACATTCTGCCGTTACGGTTTACGACTTCAGTTTGAAGGAAAGGACCTTGAATATAGAGAGTCTTCTTACCATTAATCGTTTCGGTAAGAACTTCTACTGCTTCTATTTCTTCAGTAATAAGTTTCATCTTAGGCATCTCCGGAGATTTGAACTTGCTGATAATATAATGCTCCTGCTCCAGTGCCGTGTGCAGAAACTTTATTTGAGTTGATTATATTTGCATCTGTTGAAGAGAATGCAGTCACTATTCCGCTTGAGTTATAGTTAACAGTCATTCTAGTTTGATAATAACCATTCACTCCCGCAGATGAATCTACAGATTGAACTCTTTGATGTGCAAAATTATAGTATGATTGTCCACTTACTGTCAGTGAAACATAATCGCCAACACCAAAAGGAACTTGAGTTCCCTCTGGAACAGTAATAGTGGTTGTTGTACCTGTGGTAACTCCAACAACTCTATTAGATGCTCTAGTCAAAGCTAAAGTTTCTGTTCCTCCTGCGGGAACATAATAATCAGTAGTTGTTGCCGAAGGAGTTCCTCCAATAGCAATATATGCAGATCCTCCTACAGCAACCACTCTCAAAACGCTAGATTGCACTGAAAATGCAGATGATGTAGTTGCAGCACCTGCTGTAAATGTGAATGAGGAACCTGCTCCAACTGGTCTATGTGCCATTATTTTATTAGATACACTTTTACTTATTTATAAATCTCTATTACCTACTAATCTCTTCCCAGTCCATAGAAGCATGAATATCTGCGCCATTGGCATCAGAAGCACATACAATAGAAAGTTCATAAGGTGTTCCAGATAGTGCATCTCTTTCCAATTGGAACTTAAATAATGCCTCTTTAAGAATATCTACTGGTGTTGAACCTTGATTAGAACCATAGACATATCCGGATGCCAGTATTCTTCCACCAGTATAAGTTCCTCCATCAATCTTATATTCGATAGCACTGTCAACACCAGCATCAACCCAAGTTCCACCAACAGATGTTCCAGTTGCTCTTACCTGCCAGTTATAAGTTGCATTATTTGTAGTACCTAAAATAGAAAGTGCAGTCATAATTACAATTGCATCCAATCTATTTGGTGTTGCTTTGAGACGAATTGATAAAACAGTATAATAAGTTCCTGCTGTTGTTAAATCAACTGGTGTTTGTACTGGTGTTCCTATTGCTTGCTGCAATCCACGAAGTTCATAACCACCTTCTGAAATTACAGTAGAACAAACTTGTTTAAGTGTGCTTGCGCTAGTTGTAATTCCTGTATTAGCAATTTCATATCTTAATGGTAATGATGCTGTTGTGATATAAGTTGTATTGATAAGATTTGCGTGATGGAATGAGTGGCAGTGAATAAACTTACCATCAACTACAAATCCTAGTCTTACCGTTCCGAGTCCCAACCATTCAATATCCATCCACAAAATCTGTGCTTTGCTGATATCTAATGTGACCCCAGATGGATTGAGATGCCCAGGACCAAGCATCGTATCAACATTCCATTCGTGTTGAGATTTTCTAGTTTCTGTTAAAACTCCAGGAACATAAGTTCTTTCTACAAAAAATAAAGTATCTCCATCAAGTTCCAAATACATTCCATTATCTGCACCATAATATCCTACTCTTTGGCGAAGATTTGCTTTTGCTGGATTCATTACAAATGTATTCAATACCTGTAATGATTTTCCTGGTTGATATGAAAATACTTTTGTGGTTTCTCTAATGACTGATGCAGTACTTCCCACCCCAACATCCATATTAATCAAACCTTGCGCTGTTACGAATCCAACTGTTGAACCAGTACCAACAACTAAACCACTCCAAAGATTATTGTCTCTGTATCTATGCGAACTATCAAAAAGTGTAAGTGGGGTAGACATTCTTTGCCTACCAAATGCGTCAGTTGATGTCGAAGGTAAAGTAACTGATACTGTTGATGAAGTTGAAATTCCAACAGTTCCAGTAACTGGAAACGGGTTTTGGTGGCTTATTACTTGCCCATCGCTTGATGCAACACCGACAACTTCAAATAGAGATCTTTCTTGATTTAAATAATCTTGAGTAGTTATATTCCACTGAGCCATTTATCAATCAATCCACTCTAATTTTGATGGGTGGTATCTTTTTGCGTTTTTAATATTAAAGTTTTTTTGTTCTACTGGATATATTTGTTGAACCACAGCACCGGGGTATTGATTTTGCAATTGCTCACCAAGATCTCTTTTGGAGGGAACACCACTTTGTGTAGTCATTTCCATTCTATAAAGACTTCCATTCCAGAGAACGTCGGCAACATATTCTTCACCGACAGACTGTGGTTCTTCCTGCGAAGAATTAATGTAAAGATTTCCGTTAAAGTCTCCGGAAATATTTACCGACTCTGAAATGAACTGCCTATAGGATTTCATTCTCCCTCTTCTGTTTCGCTATTGAACATTGCATTAGATACTGCTGGGCGAAAATCATCAATTTTCTCAGCAGACTTATTGAAAAGTAGTTCTTTAATTTTGTCACTGATTTGTGATGGTGATTCATCAGCAGCGATCATATCTAAAAGGTCATCCATTGTAATACTTAAGTTAGTTTTTCTTTATTTATATCTCACCACCCTTGGGCATTTTCATCGGAGAAGTGTTCATTTGAGCAACTCTAGCATTTACTTCAGTTGCACCTCCGTTTGCTGCATTGCCAAGATTGGGTTCCATTACTGGCTGCCCCAAATCCATACCTTGCTGTAGAGGCATTCCAGTCATTGGATCTACCGGTGCATTTGGATCGGGAATAATACCGTCTTTAATTTCTTTCTTCATGATCTTATCTTGCTCTAAGATTTCTTCATCGGTTTGACGAAGAATCTTGCGTCTCACATAATCCTGAGAGAAATATTTACCAATGTAAGGTTCCGCAACCTGAACCATACCCAATCTTTCATTTAAAAGTTCAGCATCCTTTAGTTCTGAGAAATGATTATCATAAAGAAAATCGAACTGGATATGCTCACTCATAACCTCCCAATCTTCAACCGATACGATATTTTTTAGAATCAGTTGAGTTTTGAGCATATCAAGGAACATATTTGAAAATCTCTTCCTCAAACGACCAACAAACTTAGTAAATTTCAGTTCGTCTCTTAAGATTTCTGATGAGCGACCAAGATTAAATCCACCTTCCCCATCCATTCTTGATGGTGGTACATTTAATGAGCTATATAACTTCTTCTTAAAATATTCAATATCGGTAATCTCACCAAGATTTTGTCCACCGGGTAATGTTGAGATCTCTGTACCTCTTCCACCTTCTCTTCTAGGAAGCCAAAAGTCCTCAAGCATTGCCATGAATTTTTTGTCATCACGAATTTCTCCGGTGCTAGCATCATATACTTGCTTGTTACGATAACGCATCATAACATCACGAAGATATTGTTCTGCCTTAACTTTGGGAAGATTGCCTACATCGATATAAAAAATACGACGCTCTGGTGCTCTCGATAAACGATAAATGACCAAGGAATCTTCAATCATGCGAAGTTGATTGAGAGATTTGATTGCTTTATGTAAGTATGATAAAGTTGATCCTTTATTTCTATCTACCAATCCAGAAGTGCAATATGTGATTGCATCTTTTGCAATTTTCACACCCTGACTTGCCCCAGTAGAAGCTTGAGTTCCTGTTGGGTATCCAGATTTTGGATTATAAATGAAATACTCCTCAATCTCGGGAAAATCAAAATCCATCGGATTTTCTATTCCGCCCATTAGGGGAGATCTTCTGTAAGTATTATTATCTTTCTTCTTTTCTTTGCGAACGTATCTCATTTTCATAGAGTCGATGTATCTCAACTCTTTAATACCTTCGTGTGGATTTTTTAAATCGATGACTTTATGGTAAAAGATTCTGCCATCAATATACCAGTTTCTATAAATTTCATGACACTTCTTATCAAAATCCAATAAGTCTAAAATGTGTTTAAACTCTTGCCTTATTTTCTTTTTAATGCCATCGCTAGCATTTAAGTTGTCTAGATCAATATTGATGGGACTATCATTACTATCCGAAACAATAGCCTCATTTACAATATCTTCAATGGCACTGTCACACTCTGGATGAAGTGCCATCTCACGATATCTTTTGATTAACTCATATTCTGTTCTATAAACACCTTCAATATCAACATATGAACCAAAAAAACCACTACTCATGTAGTGATCTACCCCGTCCTCATTATTGGGGGGAACGGGGGAGACAGCACTAGGAGATAATGGTTCAGTATCCTCTATTGAGAATCCAAATAACTTTGCCATAATTTATTGTTGATTTTATCTATTTATTAACCGTTTGGAGTCGTGTTTGCTTCTTTTCTGAAGGACTGAACTTGGAACTCAACTGTAAACTCTTCAATGGTATCTGAAGAGTCGTATGATAAATCAATGGCAGAAACGTTAGTTGGGAAAATACTTTCAAATGTGTAGGTTGAAAGAACCGCATTTGAAGTACCAGTGTTGTCCTTGCTGCTAGCAACAGATCCTCTTCCAAGTTGATAAACAGTTGCGTCTACCATATATGCCGATGGATCGGTCGCACCCAAGTTGTTGCTTAACTTGGAAATCTTTTCCATCCAATCCTCAAACGCAGTTCTTAGACGGAATCCTTCATCATTGATGATAGTAACAGTCCAAACATCAAAGGTTCTGTCGCCAGCAACCTTGAAGATTCTTCCTCTGAAAGGAACATCAATTGATGCGATGTTGGATGCTGGAAGAGCAGCTGCCTTACACATGTATCTGAAGTTATCCGCATCCCAACCAGTGATTCCATCTGGTAGTTTTGCTAGTTCAACCTCAAAAAGGTTGGGGCGGGCACCGCCCCCAATAAGAGCAGACTTAAACTGTGAGATTGTCTTATTTTCTCTGGATGTTGCCATGATTAGTTTCCTCCTTTGTTGGCGTTATAAAGGTTAATTAAACTCTACCTACGACTTCTTCAAAGCTCACACCAGTTCTGGTTGCAACGAAGGTTAGGGTTACGTAGTTGATAGACTTTGCAGGCTTCAAGAAGATATCTGCTCTAAACTCATTGTTATCAATAACATCAGGAGTGTTGTTTGTGGTATCGCAAACAACCAGGAATCCGTAGAGACCTCTCTTTGCTTGAACATCACGAAGATATGGTTCAACAATATTTCTAAAGTTTGCTCTTGTCAGTTCATCATTCAACTCGAAGAGTTGTGCTTGTGCTGCTCTCTGAAGCGACTGTTCAATGGTTAGGAACAAGCGACGAACGTTGATTCTATCGAAAGCGGAAGCATATCCGAGAGCGGTCTTATCGCCAAAGAGAAGTGTTCCTATTCCAGGTTGAGTAACGATTGCGTTAATTCTTTGGGGATAGAGTTGATCTCTTTGTGCTTTATTTGGATTGTATGCAAGTTTGATTGCATTGTTCAGAATTCCACGCTGTTGTCCTGCTGGTGAGAACCAGGGATAGGCAACGATGTTTGTGCGGCACATTAGACCTGCCACATCGGCATTACATGGGATATATACAAACTTATTATTAAATCTATCATAAGTGTACTTATATCCACTATCGAACACTGCATATGATGAGGATGATAGCGAACTGAAGTACTTGATAAGATTTGTGGTTTGTGTAGTGGTATTGGTAATACCAATCAAGTTTGCTCTGTGAGGTCCGACTGTTGCAACACAATCCTTTCTTTGTTCAGCAATAGAAATCAGATATTGTGCTTTTGCTTGCGTATCTGACTCAGAATCAAAACCAGGACCCATGATCAAATAATCAACTTGAATCTCGTCTTTGTTTGAGAAGAGGTTATATGAAGTGATTAGATCACCTAGAGTTGGTTTCATTCCACCAGATGCTGAGTAATCAACACCACCACCTAGAGTGTACGTTTTATTTCCAACAGCACTGAAAGTTACTCCCTGTGCATTTAGACCCCATAAACCGTTAGCAACAGTGACTGGAGTAAATCCAGTTGAGAATCCTGTTGCTCTTGGCGAAGTTCCCCAATACGTATCAGCAGCAGAAGATGGATTTCCACCCGCATAAACTTGAGATGAAAAATCTGCAAGATATTGTTCGTACCAGATTTTTTGTGGAGAATTTACTGCAGAAACCGCATCAAGTGCTTTTGAGAGATTTAGATGCTTCTCCAGGAGAGTTGCCTGATTTCCACTGATCGTTCCCAAGTCATCTACAACAACTACGTGCAGAGCATCATTTTTGCTCTGTCTATCAATGGCATATCTATTGGAAACTGGTTTTGGTGCAATAGACTTCCAGTAGATCGTTGAGTTTGTAAGACCTAAAGTTTGCTCATTATACCAATCAGAAACTGAAACTGCAGTTACTCCAGATCCTGCTTGAGTACCAGCACTGGTAATGAACTTGAGACTTGCAGTAGCAGTAAATGCAGCACCTACAGATCCTTCAGCGTAATCAACATTTGTTTCAGTTCCTGCAGTCGAAACACGAGAAACTATTTTTACACTAATAGTGCTATTGCCATTTGTAGCATCGGTCGAAACACCAGTAATAATACCCTTTACATATCCTGTAAAGGTAGTTGATGTTCCGCTTGAGTTTGCGATTAGAGTCGTTACTGAAGAAGTGACTCCATATCCAATCGTAGCACCAACACCAGCGAGATTGGTTGTATTGATTCCGATGATTTGATCTGCAAGATCATCGATGAAACATACTTTCAGACCATTTGCCCAAGAACCTGGGTTCTTCGCAGCAAAAATAAAACTATTATCGTCCGAATGATTATTGATATAATCATCATAGTTGTCAATTTTTAAACTTGTGTCTGATGCAAGACCTACGCCAGCATTAGCATTATTGAGTGTAGATCCACCAGTTCTAACAACTTTGAGAACTCCGCCATATGATAGGTAGGATGATGCACTCATCCAGTACTCATATTGGGTGTCTGATGAAATGGGCTTACCAAATACATTGATAAGATCTTGCTCTGTAGTGATGTCAATTGGGTAGTCAACTGGTCCGATGGGGAAAGGTCCTGCAATCGCACCAATGTTATCTAAAACATTATCAGCTCTTCCTACTGTTAAATCAACCTCCCTTACCAGTACTCCGGGAGATAATTGAGGAGTCGCCATGTTTTTCTCCGTAATCTCAGTTTATCTAAAAAATATTTATTAAAAATTTACTTTACACAGGGGAAACTGGAAGTGAGCACTACCAATCGGGATATTGCCAATTGCAAGAAAACTTATTACCTCTTCTAGAATTTGCAACTCTTTCTACAGTACATTCTTTACATTCATATGAATATGAAGATGCTACAGGACCTCTATCCTTACGAGTTCTATAAAATCCATCTATGAGGTTTTTCATTTCCCCACAAACCCTACATTTTCTGTCTACTAGTAAAAGGTGTCCTAATCTTATTTGTTTGTCTAGCTCCATTAAGTTAGATACTCCCACATATATGCTCTATCTCCGTATTCATCAGTGTACCATCTGTCGCCTTCGCCATCTACAAAACTATTTTCATCTAATCCATCCGTCATAAAACCAAATGGTGCCATATCTTGTTCTATTTGGTTTTTCTGTTCTTCATATAATCTTTTTCTTACGTCTTGATCTGTAAGTTCTTTAAAATAATCTTGTGCTACTAACCACGCATAAATGACCAAGCACATTGCTAAATCATCATTACATCCCTCTTCCGCTTCAAAAGAGTTATGCTTTTGAATGAATGTAGTTAACTCACTCATTATTTCATAGTCACGGAAAAGAAGTTTATTTTCCTCAATCATTGTTTTCAAGTTAAGGCATCCAACCTTCTTCACAGTTTTGGACATCTTTACGCCAAGTTGAGTTTTCTTTCCAGAAAACCCCTGACCTACTATTTGTCCCGCTCTACCTCTCATTGAACACATCAACAAGTTACTGTATTCCAGATCGTATTGGAGAATACTTGCTACTTGGTCTCCAACATCATTTACTTCACACAAGATATATGCATTATTATATGCTGTTGCTGCTTCATGTATTATGCTTGGAAAAAGCATTGGTTTAATCTCATTATTTCTATATTTGGCAACAACTTTGTGAGGAAACTGAGTTATGTCTACTACAGTAAAGGCAGAATAATCATTACCAACTCCTCTAGCTACGTCTACTGTAATCAAATAATCGTGATTTTCTTCCGGATCGTCATAAACATCTAAACCACCACTTTTTGTTTTGGGACTTTCGTAAATTAATACTCTGAGTTTACTTGGAGCAATCAAAGTATCTACAGATCCTAAAAATTCGCATTCAAACTCAACTTTAAACTGCTGATCTGAAGTGTTGGCAATAGTTTGCTTCTTCCATTCCTCATCTCTTCCAGGAACCTCACTCCAATGAACATCAGTAAAGACATATTCATTCTTACCTTTCTCCGCATCATGCCACATTCGGTAGAAGTGATTCATACCGTGTGGTGTAGAAACAATTATAACTTTAGTTTGTTTACCTGAAGTGATGGTTGGATAAACTGATGCAAAGAATGAATCTGCAATGTGATTTGGAACGAAAGCAAATTCGTCCAAAAATAAAATGTTGAATGACATACCACGAACCGCAGAAGCAGAAGTAGAAGCAGCCAAGATTTTACTTCCATTCTCAAGTTCAAGAGAACCTTTATTCCAAGATATGATGCCTTGTTGCATCCACTTAGGCAAGTTTTCATAAGCAGTCTGTAACCTATCCAGGAGCTCCCTGGCTGTCGCTGCTTTGTTTGCTAGGATACCTATATTAACGTTATCGTTAAACACTGCATAATGGAGCAGGAAGGACACTACAGTGGTTGATTTACCAGTCTGTCGTGGCATCTTACAGATATTAAATCTGTGATTGTGAAAGTTATTAATTAACTTTTCTTGGAAATGATATGGTTTGAATGTTTGAAGACCATGATCCAGAGTCACGATCTTTACATAATTATTTGCAAAATAAACCGGATCATCTTTACACTTAACAAACTCAAGGATTTGTTCCTGAGTAAACTCAATCGGAGTATTTGCTTTTTTTAAAAGCGGATTGCCGAGATAAACATCATTTGACATAATAAAACCTATGATTAGTTACAGTTCCAACGACGAAGTGCTTTGTTGATTCTTGAATCGGGATCTCTTGCAGTCTCTGCGGAAGTTAGTTTTGACTTCATACCTTTCATTCTTCTACAAAATGAAGAACGGCGTTTTGCTCTTTTACCCTCTGGATTCTTTTCAGTTACTGCGGTTTGAAGTTTTGAACCCGGATTTTCACTACGATATGCTTTGACTGCAGCGGGACTTAATCCATCAGTCTTATCTTGGCGATTTACTTTTTGCCAATCTTCATCAACTTCAACTTCTTCTCCCATTGGTTTTATATAGTTTCTATTTGGACCTGGTTTCGCCACACTTCCACCTTGAGGACCAAATGCTTGGATGAGTGGTTGTCCTGGTTGTATTTCTGATACAGTATGATAAACTACATTACATCCTGGATAAACTTTTTGTAGTTCATCGGTTATTTCTCTTCTCGTTGGTATTTTTGCCTGTGGGAAGAACATTCTAAGCGAGTAGTATTTTCCTCTCCAGGAAAGAGTTACTGCAATAACATTGCCAGTTTGTGATCGGAGACGTATTGCTTCTTTTATTTGAGATTTAAATCCTTCAATAGGGTCTGGTTTAATTAAATCTATAACTTCTGCAAAAGTGTTTCCGTTCGCATCTTCAATTGTTTCTTCCGATGTTGGCACACAATTTGGAACTACTTTTTTACCTTTCTTTTTCATACCAACTTGTTTATAACCAGACCAACATGCTTCGTCCATCTCGCCACTTGAAACATAATCTGCTGCAGTATCAATATAGTCTGCCGCTTTAGTGATCTTTGATTGAACCCATGCCTCCAAGTCTCCCTCACCCTTTCCCACTTTCATTTGAAGTCTTTTTACTGCGTCGGCAATAGTTTTTAACTCAGATCTTGCCATCGAATATTCATGATCTTTAATAGAAACTTTATCCCACGCTTTTCCACCATAAGAGCACTCTGATCTTGATTCTCTTTTGTCACATAGTGGACAATATCTTTGTTCTTCAACTGCCTCTGATTTATTGCCCCAGTTGTCTGCACCAACCTTACGACATTTGACAAGTGCTCCAGATGCATATGCACTTGGCCAAACATCATAACGAGATTTTACTTTTTGGTAACAGGCATCTTTCTTTCCACTACTCTTACCTGGTTTATCTTTTACTTCTTGCAGGTCCATGTCTTCAGTTCTAACGTTAGTTGGTTTTGCTCCACCAGTTTTTTGTGGTTGATTGGGGTCTTGAATATTTTTTCTACGTCTTGCCATTTCTTCTTCATCTTTTGAAAGTGCTCTTTTCATTTTTGAACTACCACACTTTGGTGTAGAAGTTTGTCCTGGTTGACGAGCACATGGTTTACCTGCCCATTTTCCACCAAGTTGAACCCACCCACTTTTACCATCGGATGACTTTGATTTACCAAACCAATCACGCAAACCTTCATCTCCGGATTTGGATTCTTCTTTCACATCCTTGAACTTTTTGTGTTCTTTTTTTGCGGATGCCTCCATTTTTTTCAAACGAGTATAATAATCTGGAATTTCATCCAAATGCTGAAGAGCAATATCCATTGCAAGTTCATGATTTTTTGTATGTTCATGCTCAATAGGTTCTCCCATATCAAGTTGCTTTTGTATAAAAGAAACATCTAGACGATGTTTCTTTGCAATTTGCTCAACTGTTTTATGTGATTCCAATCTTGGCATTTAAATGGTAGAATACCTTTTTATATTTATTAATCCAAACTATCCTGAGTTTGTTGCTTTAGAAGTTTTGCCAACTCTGCAGTGGAACCAACAAATAGAGCATTATTGACAGTTGTTGGACCTTTGGGACTATCTTGCTCAATATCTTTTAACTTCTTCTGTAAGTCCATTAACTTGTCAGTTGCATCGGCAACATTTTTTATTAGTTGACCGGCAACTTCATAAGCACGAGGCATTTCACTTTCTTGTGCCAACTCAAGAATACCATTTATTGCTTCTTGTCCCTTCTCTATTAAAGAATAAAGATTTCCTCTTGTGTATTCATAATCCTTTTTTACGTCTTCATTTGCAGAAGAAGTTTTTTCAATCTTTTCTACGATTTCTTCTTTTTCCGAAGAAACAATAGTCCCTTCAACATTGAAAGTATCGTTTAGACTATCAAACTTTTTTGTCATTTTCATATTCAACTAGTTAACCCACTAAACCCAAAATCATCTCCCTCTTGTATAAGAGTGTTGTCTGTTGCAGTTATTGATTTGATTTCGGATCCTGACAAGTGTGAAGTAATAGTTGTATCGTCTCTGCCCCTATCGACTGTTAAAATATTTCCTGATTTTGATTTTACATACAGTTCCTCGCCTTCCAAATCAATATATGTATTGGCAGAAATTCCACTGGCATCATTTACTGTAACTAGAATATCCTCTGGTCCAATGTCCTTAGATAAGTTTGTAAGTACGATTCCAGTATAGTTTTTGATCGCTCTTGGCGTGGACGAATATACAACATTTCTGGTTGGATTGTCTGTAGAATCTCCAGTAATATAACTGATTGTTGTTTTCTTGATAATATCCTTCGTTGCTGTAGATATTGGACCAAATAGATACGTTTTTGCAGTAAATCTTAGTGTATAAATTAAAACTCTTCTAGTAGTAAAATTCCCCTCATAATCATCCTGCATTGTGATGTTTTCCAAAATAACTGGGATATCTCTTTTTTCGTTAATAGAATCTACTAGTTCAACTGTTATATTATATGAAGGTTGGAAATATGGTAATATTTGTTCTGTGATTTGGAGGGCATCATCATTCAGTTTTGCCATGACTGTCAACTCAAACTGAAGATTATATGGAACTGGCATATATGCCTTTTTAGTTATAGATCCATCTGTAGAATCTTTTACCGTAAAAAACTGGGCGGTGGAAACTTTTCTTGATGCATCATAAGTTAATCCAGTCAGTTCAAATGACATTCTTGGGAGTGTAATTTGAATGGGTTTACTCAAATCTGGGGATTGCTCAAGTCTAGCTAAAAACTTTTGAGTTGGACCATATGCTAAAGGAACCTTAATAACACTAGATACTTCACCATTAGAATCAAAATGTTTAATAGTTATATTATTAAACAAAGATCCAAATGCTATAACAGTTTTTCTTAATACTTCGTGATAAAAATAATCAAACATGGTTTTAATATCTAATGTTACTAATAAACATAATAACTTCTATTTATGTTTATGGCATTCCGAAGGGGTTAAACTCTGAGAAATCTATGATCTTATCCGCTTCAGTTTCTATGTCAGTATTATCCGCATAACCATCATCAACAACATCCGTATTAATCAATCTTACTTTATAAGATGCTGATGAAGCAGATCCAACAATAGTTTCTCCAGCAACAAATTCTCCATCAACTGTTGCAATCTCTAGTTTATTTGTGATTGCGTTCCAGGAACGAACTCTGGCTGTAGTTCCACTAATGGATCCTACAATGACTTCATTAAACTGATATGTCCCTATTCCCGAAGTAAATGGTGAAGATATTGTAACTGTTGGTGCTTGAGTATATCCAAGTCCAGAATTAGTTATTTGAATAGATGTTATGTTGCCAGCATCATTTACTATTGCTGTAGCAGCGGCAGAAACTGAAGATACTCCTGCAAATGTTATTGAAGGTGCCGCAGTGTATCCGGATCCAGCGTTTGTTATGGTTATTATACCAATAATACCATTTCCTATAGTCGCTGTTGCCGCAGCACCAGATCCACCTCCATTAATAAATCTAACTCCGGGAGCAGTTGTATATCCAAATCCGGGATTTAATATTCTAACTTCCTGAACAGATTTTGCTGATGGATTTATATTGTCATTACATGCAACCACGCCACCAATCATAACTGCAGTTGCTATTCCAGTGGTTCCTCCGGATGGTGCTGAAGATATTCCAATCCTAGGAATACCAGTGTATCCCCCACCTCTATTTGTAACGGTAATGAATCTAATTCCACCATTAACAATAGATGTGACTGTTGCAGTAGCAGTAGATCCAACTCCAACCATTGTTAATGTTTGTATCGGACCAAGGGAAGTAAATCCTGAGTCTAGGTTCGTTCCAATGCCAGACAGAACATCATCAATTTCATCAACTCCGGTGTCAATAACCTCATCTTCATATCTAAACAACTCACATCTCAGTTCATATGTGTAGTTTTTCTGAAGTTGATAAAAAGGTTTTTCATGCTCAACATATTTAATTTCAAAAAGACGATCTCCTAATGGAAAATATACCAAATCACCCTCTTTGGGTCTAGATGATATTTTTATATTAGATTTTCCTTTTATTAGTGGAGAAATGTATAAGGAAAATCTTTCCTTTGAAATAGTTAACACTATTTCATTAAGTGCTTGTATTCCAAACTTTGAAAGAATAGTTGGATTTTCGGCATATCCGTCATAACTGTTGACATATGCCTCTATAGGAAATGCGGAATCGAATAAAGATTCTATCACTTCCCTTATAACAGTTTTTTCAGTTATAAACTTTCTGGGCAAATAATAAACTTCAACACCATACATTCTCAACTGTTCGTTGATTAAATCTTGTATGAGTCCTTGCTCTTGTGGAGTCCCTTGCTGAAAAAAAGGATTTAGCATATGATTATCCTATCATATCCAGTGGTGGTAACTCATAAGTGCTAGACATTTTTTCCATTAAAATATCTATATCTCTTTGTGCATCATCATATATTTGCCTTCCATTCAGTTCAACTCCACCGGGAAGTTTTACTCCTTGGAACTTGATTAAATTCATTCCCCATTGTTTTTTAATGAGTGCAGTTAAATATATCTTCAGGAAAGAATCGTTCCAAACCCTTGAATAATCGTTAGGATCAAGCGTTGTATAGCAATCAATGATTATGTAGTCATCTGCTCTTACTGAGCTCCAATCAATGTCCAAATACAACCTATCCTGCCTTTTATTAAATCGTATTTGCTTTTGTGTGGTGAGTAAAAAGTTAATATCTTCTAAGTAAGTCTTAACCATTGCATAACTTAATAGTTCAGTTGTTCCCCAATAGTAAATATCGTTTAAAAACAACTGATATTTTATACTGAACATGTTATGGGTAATGTTATTTGACCCATCAAATTGAAAAATCTTATTTACACCAATGACTGAGGGGGGAACTTGTAGATAGTTGCTATTTTCCTCATAAACAAAATTTGTTACGGTTCCAACGATATTTGCGGTGGCACTTGTAGTTGCAATACCTACAGCTGGATTGTTACCACCTCTAGATCTACCTCTATCAATATCTGCTTGAGTTAACTTATATTTGAAGAACGCAGGATAAACGCCATCAAAATGCCTCTCTTGGAAAAACTGGACAGCATCATCGACTAAATCATCTATTTGTTCATCTGCGACATTAATCTCCAAAACTGGCGCTCCCAGTTTCCTCTTACAGTAATCTATTAACTCTTGCCTGGTTGTGGGTTGCGCCATATCTGGTTTTATTCTTAAAAATATTTATAGCATACCAGATGAACCCATCTGGATTAAAACTTCTTGTTGTTTCATATAGAGCTTCATGTATGCTTTAGAAATTTCTTTTAATGAATCAACATCATCAATTGAATCTATTTCCATACATGCTTTTGCATATTCGAAGTTTTTTGAAAGATTCTCCAACTTTATATCATCTGGGTTCATTTACCAATATCCTCAATAAGATTTTAATCTCATCCAAATCATCCTTCATACTAGCAACATCAGACTCTAATGTTTGTATCTTTTGATTCTCTTCATCTTTTGATTTTTTTCTCATAATATACTCTTGATACTCTGCCATGTTAGTATTGACGATTGAATTTGTATTTGGGTCACGAAGTAAATTATCATGACCCTTTATTTTCAAATATTCCATATCAGGCTAGGGCAATAACTCTCAAATCTTTTATTCTTGGAACATAAACTTGATTAGTTGATGTTGCAACAATCTTAATTCTATAACTTCTGAAGGTTGGTAGTCTGTCTGCAGTGAATGCATATTCCTTATAATCAAGTTCCTGTGAAACAAACCCCAGCGAACTTGCTGGAACAACAAATGCATCCGATTGTCCATTACTATCTTCAAAGGAGATGATTTGTGACTTTGTATCTAAGTTAGAATATCCTGGGAATGGTGTAAATATAGGCAAGAATCCTGGATTTTCTCCAATAGAATAGAATAGTCTAATATCGCAGTATGAATTTATGTGTGCATTAAGGAGAATTTTTATTGATGTTGATGGATTTTCTAATGTTATTTCTTTAGAAACATATTGGAAAGCAGTTGGATCATTTACAATAGAATTAACTCTATCATCGGTTGCATAATTTTCTATTATCTTATTAACTCTATTTGACGTAAAAATAGCACTTACTCTTTGACTATCAATAACTGGCGATAAGTATGTATTTGTTGTTCCTAAAGTAAGTCTCATATTTAAAGACTTATTACCGGGAAGGTTTAAAAGTTTATCACTTTCATTTATTGTTGAACAAACTAATCTTGGGGATGAAAGGTAATTTGGTTGATTTAATGAGATTGACTCAAAACCATTATCTATAAAGGGTATTTCATTACCACTCATACTAGTTCCGGTTACTGATCTCAGTTCTCCTGTTAATGATGTTCCTTGAACAGTAACATTTTGAACTACAGGTGTTATGATCTCATAAGGCATATTCTGAGTTGCTCTAATTTTGTATCCACCAGCAGACTTAGTTTTATTTTGATATAGGTTGCTGTAACCTACACCTATAGTTCTATCAACACCGTTAGATGACATATCTAGTTTAATATGATAGAAGTCAAATCCTATTGGATTTTCGACAAGTACATCACTTAAATCGTGATTTTTGTTGATTCTTCTCAGGGAAACATTATTGATTTCATACTTATAAACTGGAGAACCAGCTGGATATGTTAGAGGATTAGTACCTCTAGTAATATTTCCACCAATATTATTTCCAGATACTGAGGTATACTCAATAACTTCATTCCCAATCCTCAGATATCCTGGATTAGTTGTTCCTACGCCAACTCCCTCAAAAATAGTAAAGTCTGATGCATCATCAACCGAAATTTGACCTGTAGAATCTGCGGCATAACCCAAAGATAACTTAGTTGGTTTAATATCCGATTCTACATCAGATATAGTTACTAGGTTATTGTCAGCGTACATGCCGTGATTCTTATGATTGACTCTAATGTGAAGTCCATCACTTTCAGTGATTATTTGATTTGCTAATATGTTCCCACCAAGAGATGCATTCAAGTTGGTCGTAATACCTGAAGAATTAATGTATCTAAGTGTTTTTGCACTTCCAACTTCAAAATCACCCTGAACATTATCAATGATAATCTGGTTTGTATTTCCTATTGATACGATAGTAAATCTTGCATCTCTACCGACTGGAGTGTTTCCTATTGTAGTAATCCCAAGAACATCACCTGCTTGATATCCAGTTCCTCCAATTGAAATAGTAGCTGCTATAGCAACACCATTGTTAATAGTGATGTTGGCCAATGCCCCAAATCCATTTCCAGTAATAGTCTGAAGTGATACGTTATTGAATGTAAATCCACCAGAACTTGGAGTGTATCCAATACCAGCATTACTTATTGAAAGTGATCCTAAAGCACTTCCAGCACTTCCAACATAGTTTCCTCTACCACTAGTATTTGATTGAATTATTGTATTTCCCAACTTTAATTCAGAATCTGCGATAGTTGATGATAGACTTACTCTTACTTTTTTAGAGTTAAAGTTGAGTGAATTTGGTAGCAGTTTTGCTATTTGTCCATTTCCTTCAGTTAGTTGTGGGTTGTAGTACTCGACTGTTCCATTCTCAATGAAATCAGCTCTATAAAGAGTGAACTTGAGGTCTTCCCACTGACTTGCTTCCCATGTGGATGCATTTTGAGATTTGAACAGTGAACCTAGATATGGTTGGTTTGAAATAAAGGTTTGGGTCAGAAGATCATTTTCACCAATTCTAGAAATATAAACACTATATTTTGTTGAGTTTGATGCTAAACAAATACAATAATCTTTTCCACCCTCAAGGTAGACTGGTGCTTTAAACTGAACAGTGGTTGCAACAGATCCGTCAGCTGAAGTATTAACCTGATTTGGATCAAGTACAATTTCCGAAAGAGGGATTACATTTTGAGTTGGGAATCCACCTCTCATCGTCCTCAGTTGGAATGTTACTGGGATATCAGTATCATCTTTAGATCTGAAGAATACATCACATCTTGTTAAGAATACTCCAAATTCATTGTCAACTAAGAATGACTGTGCGAGTGGGTCATACCATCCAACAATACCCTGTCTTTGAGTCTGAGCAATGACTCTGCTATTGACCAACTGACTACCAGTTGTTCTAGCAACAGATCTTTCTTCAAACTGCTGTTTATTTTCAATTCTAGCATTTCTTACTGAAATGATATTTTCTTGAACAGTTTCAATTGTTCCACTTGAAGAAAAAGATTCTTCTGCTATAGTTGTAGCAGCATTTTGGTCATTTGTGTTGTTATTGACAAGTGTAAATGTTTTTGTGCCAGACTCAAATCTTGGATGAACATTTAAGTTTGGATTTGGTATGTAAAAACATCCTATTAAAGTTGCGGAAAGATCTGATATTAATCTTATGTTGGAAATCGTTGCTTGCGCTTTGCTAGCGTTTCCAACCAGAAGCATTCCAGACTCTACCCACCCGGTAAATTCTCCTTGAACAGCATTTGCAAGTGAAAATGTGTCTACATTTAATACTGTTGAAGTTGATGAATAAGTTGCGGGTAAATCCTGCGAGTTATATGGATTTTGTGGATAAGTTGTCAGTGGAGCATTATAAGGACCTTCTTTATGATTTGTTTGAGCAACTCTGAAGGTTATTTTTGCTGAAGTATCTTCAGTTCCTTGACCAAGACCTGCTTTTTGAACATATCCAGTAACTGTTTCGCCAACCTGGAAAGTTCCAGATGACATTGTAATTTCAAGAAGTTTTGGGATACAATATTTAGTGACATCTACCCCATCAAAGAAAGCATAAAGTTGCGTTAATGGTTTTACTTTCTTAGAGACAAACTGAACATTTCTAGATCTCATATATGGGATTAAATCCCTGCTAACTACTCTATCACCGACTGAAGTATTATCAAATTGTTCAGTGATTACAGTTCTAGTACCAGTTCTCGTTTCAATTCCGGTATCTCTAACTTCTCTAAACGTTTCTTCGAAAGTAGTATCTGTCAATGTTCCCCAAACTGCTATTGCTCCTCCCCCAGTAGCTTGTTGAAATTGTGTTCTAGTTCTGGTTGTTTCAATAACATCTTGACCAGTCCAGTTAGTAACCCAAGCATTCCAAATAGTGGGAGCAAAACCAGTCTGTGGATCTACATTTAGAGTTCTTGCCGCATTTGCAATCGTTTCTGCATAGTTTCCTTCAGTATTGATAATCTTAGCTTCAAGACGAACTGTATCTACCCAAGTATCAGATGCTGGGGTGAGTTCTACTGTTCCCTGCCAGAAACTAATAAGGAATGGAGTGACACTCTCAGACCTTGTTGCAAAAGATTGCTTAAGCCATTCAACTTCTGCATAATCTAAGGTAATAATATCTCCAGATTTTCTAATGTTTATTCCTTCTATTGGTTCAAACGCCAAATCTGCAGTTGGATCAACTCCAACAACCGGTCCCTCTACCAAATCTATTGAGTTGGTATAATGTTGTGGTCTTAGTTCTTTATTTCTAGTATCAATACTATTCTTTATTGGCAATCTGTCTTCTTGAGCTAAAACAGAAGTAAAGTTGTCTACAAAGAATCCTGACTTAAATCTATTCAAACCATCAGCATCTGGGACAAACAAGTTTGCTGTGTTAGACTCAAGTAGAGATAATGTAGTGTAATATTCAAGATTTTTAATTCTATTCTCAAGTTGTTTAATATCAACCATTCTATATCTCTTGTGGTCCAAGAACTCAATAGAAGTTTGAGAAACTGAGTATAGGTATGGTGGGAGAGAAATAGACGCTATCTCCAAAGAATCGTCTACTGATACTGGTTTTTCTGGTCTTTCTGATGGAGTACCATACTTAACTTGGAATTTTCCATCCTTAGTTAGATAAATTCTATCAATTCTACCCAAATAGAATGAAAATGTAGTAATAAGTGATTCGTCAGATGCTAAGATAGATGTTGAAGAGTTTCCTGTAGAATCAAAAGATCTTCCATAAAATTCCAGAGGAGAACGACTATCTACAGTTGTTGTATATGAACTAACTCTGGGGCGAATATCAATAATATCAGATACTCTTGTATTGTTGATATTTGGAATTTCTAATCCATAATCAAAAGTATTATAAGAATTTACTGTGGTTAGATCACCATCGTCTGTTGATTCATAATATCCGCTGCTAAAATAAACTTTTAACTTTCTAGTCGCTTCTGAAACACCGCTCTTCCTTGTTATATAACCATGGTTATATGAGTTTCCATTTTGACCATTATTAAATGTGTAGTTAAATGATGTATCAAAACTTGGAGTATCTAAAGTAACTATTTGAGCATTGATTTTGCTTTCGCTAAAGGTTAATACCTCACCTTCATTAAATACATTTTGATTTTTATATGCAAAAGAAATCTGAGATGCTGTTAGTTTTTCCGCAACTATCGCTATTGCTCCACTAGTTGAACCAACAATCTCTTCCCCAACAATCAACTCCGAAGTAGTAGATGATGGGCTTGTGATTGATGCTAAAACAACTTTTGGTGAAGACGGATCAAAAGTATCTGCTGACTCATATATTCCATGTATTTCTACGATATCTGGAACATTTAGTGATATTATCTCGTCCTGAACTCTAGTTCCATATGGATAATTACCATATACCAATCCGTCATTTAAAGTTGTTCCACCAATACCAGACCCCTCGTACTTGGAATTACTAATAAGAATGGAATTTACTCTATTTTTTCTCTTGACTTTTGCTTTTGGTTTTATTTTTTGTAGAGTTGCAGTTAAAGTTGCGCCAGTATCATTACTTCCTAAGTTGTAAATCTGCAGTTGAGTTCCACCAGCAATAAAGGCAAATCTATCTGATGTCAGTGTTTCTGTAGTTCCATCAGATCTTATCAGAGAATATCTCTTCTCGCTAAAGGGCAAAAAGGTTTCATTAGTTCCTGCAGTAACATTTGCAGAAAGTTGATTGCCAGAGATGTTAACTGTGAAAGTTTTGCGAATATTTAAAGTAGAATTTGAAAGGTCTACATTTGAAATATTATTTTTGGGGAGTTTGGTGTATAAAGTATTATCTGCGGAGGATTCTAAGTTTGTTCTAAGAAGTTTAAAATCTGTTACATTCAATGAAGAAGATGGTAAAATTCCACTTGCTATACCACTTACTGGAGTAGCGCCAACTATAGAAATATCTGATGACCCAACCCCAGTTACTCTTGCAAAAATTGGATCTGAAGATCTTGAGGTATCGGAATATTGTACTAAGTCGTTAATCTTAATAACACCTGGGAAAAGTCCATTAGGACTCTTTACAGTGCTTACTCCACTTGATGATGCACTAACTGTAGCGATTCCAATATTAAATGCTGTCGATTGGATAGTATCTGCATTAAAAGTTGATGCCGCACTTACTAACCCATAGACCGATTTTACATTAGAAATTCCATAAGATGTTACTGCAATACTGATTAGTCCAGATTCAATACCATTAAATGAAAGTGACTCATTTGGAATGAAAATTCCTTTTACGTCATATAAAGTTAAAGCAGTCCCTACAGTAACTGTATCCTTCAGGAATGCAGTAGCACCACTATTATTTCCTTTTACATAAGTTGGAGCGGAAAATGTTGATGGATTGTTTAAAGTAATATTTGTAAAAGTTTGAACATCATATAAAGATACATGCCATTCGTTTAGATTTTTATTTGATGAATTGTATGAACCAGATTCTAATCTATAATCATAAACTCTAGCAACACCTATTTCCTTTCCTGCAGCAGTTACACTTGAACTTCCAACTCTTTCATCTCTCAAACTGAGGACAAAAGTGTTGCCTAAACCAACTCTAGGTGCTCCGTATACTCTGTTTAGTCTTAGAGTTGGTCCTGTATTATAAACTACTGATTGGTTTTCTAGAGTTTGTGTTGTTCTTGGTTTATCGACATCCAAGAATGTTGTACTAACAACATCTACTTCATAACCTCTAACAAATGCTTTTCCGGGAGATATCTGATATACTGCAAGATTATCATTTGGAGTTTCTCCGCCATAAGTGAACTGACCCCTGTTAAATATTCCTCTATTTCCTCTATTATTATTGAGAGACTCTTTTGTTGTTATTTCGAAAGGAGATACTACATAATCTCCAGATTCTGCGTATGTTCTTCTCGCAAGTTCGTCGGTTAATGAGTTATATGCACTTGGTAGAGTTTTTGTTCTTAGAACACCGTTTACTACTGTTGCTAACTCTACAAAGTTGGTATCATCAAAATCTGTTAAACTTTTTTTGAATAAAAATACTGATATTTTTAATCTATCAGCTCCGGGAGCAGCATAATTATTGTTCCCTTGTGAGTTGTCATTTAAACTTTCATCAATATCTGACGTAACTATTTGCTCGTCAATATAGAGTCCAATCCTGTAGTTTGGTCCACTTGTATATTGATCTAGGATAAGTGTTTCTGTATTTACATTTACGAACTGACCACGAATAAAGTAAATACCTTCAGAAATATTAAATGAAGATCCAACAGCAGCAGCGTTATTCGCAATAGTAGTAGCAAAACCTTGCCCAGAAGCAATCGCAGTATTTCCTAGTAATCCTGATGTTATGGTTATATTTGAAGTTAAAACTTCTCCATCAGAAAACTGTTGTGTTGAATTATTTTGAGTGCTTGAAGTTAGATAATTGATATAAAGTGTGAGATTACCTCTCTCCGAGTCCTGTGGCAAAAGAACTTTATCAACTACTGCCGTGATTCCAGAACTTTTTCCAGTAATTTTTGAACCGACAAGTTGTTCTGCGTAAGCAGCAACTGGAACGCCTAGATATGTATTTTCTAGTTGTATCGCATAATATAATGCATTATATCCAGTATTTCCTGGGATTACCTTGGCACCTTCTTTAAAAAAGTGTTGACCAAATTTTTCAATTTGGTTTTGTAGGATTGATTGTAATGTTGTTAATTCTCTAGCTTGAACTGGATATCCAGGTTTGAAAAGAACTCTATAATAATCATTATCTGGATTAAAGTCATCAAAATATGGTGCTACATTGAGATTAGTTTGCTGAGACATAATTCCTTAGAACTGCAAAATGACTTTAATATCTTCTTTTTGATTTGATGATCTTGTAATAGATGGTCTATTATCAACGTAAATAATGTTGCCCGAATGTTTTTTTACCTCTGGTGAAGAAACTCCATTGGTAAAAGTTTGACCAAGATAGTATGTCCTATTATTTATTACTGTAGATATACCACTAAATGCGGTATCTATTGATAGACTTACTGATCCACCAACGATAGAAACTGATCCACCTGATCCGGGAGTACTTGTAAACTCAGTCAGATCAAATCCATAAGATGGTTGTGTTTGTGCCACTCCTACCGTATTGAATCCAGATAAAGATCTATCCTGCCAGTATTTTAATACTCCAGTGGTTTGATTATAACTAATAACCCTACCAACTGCGGTTGTTCCTGTTGATACTGTTTGCGTTACATAAGAGTCAGAAGTAAAACTTGCCGAACTATATCCAATTCCAGTAAGTCTAAGAGCATTTACTGCACTTGCTCTTTCAGCAGTCAATAAAGTACCTGTGGTTACCTCTGGATTTTCTACGATTCCAACTCTTGCGATATGATTACCAGTAATAAAATCTGGGTTCTCATTATTATTTTCTATTCTAGAATATAAAAGAACATTATAAGAACCAAGTTCTCTATAGATATCGTATCCGTGTCCTCCTTTAGGAGAAATTATTACATCAAATACGGGTCTAGTTGTTCCAGTTGGAACATTTCCCAAAGCAAGATCGACATTCGCATAAGTATATCCAAATCCTTGATTGGAAACAGTTATCGATTCTACTTGACTATCATTGTTAATAACTAATGTACACTCTGCTCCAGTTCCATCTCCTCTGATGGGTACTCTTGTGTAAGTTCTATTTGCAGTTCCTAACCCAACTCCCCTATTAGTTACTGTTACTATTTTTATTGACCCATCAACAGCATTTCCTCTTACTGCTGCATTATCTGCAGAAGTTGCCCAATCAGATGGGACGGGAATAAAATCAGTAGATTCAAATTTTACAACATCTGAAGGTCTGATTGTAAAGAGATATTTCCAAACATATCCATCACCGCTAGATCCTGCCGCTCTTGGTTCTAAATCTGTAAATGTAGGTTCATCTAAAGATGGTTTCCCGTTGGGAGTTTCAGGTGTAGTTCCATTTTGTAAGCAAACATACACTCTATATTCACTATTCATTATAAAATAGAATGAAGAATATAAGTTTGTTGCGCCAGAAACTTTAGCAACGTTTGTTCTACTGTAATCGTGGCGATACATATCGTATGTATTGCCAGATGACCAAACTCTTTTTGGAACTACTTGTCTTATATCTGAAGAAGTGATCTTCTTCAAAGCAACCATACTATCCCAATAATCATTCTCCTGATCAAAATTGTCTTTTGGTGCGGGAGGATTTTCGTCCCAATCTGACTGATAATCGGTCGGATTGGGAAGTCCAATAAAAGAATAATATGAATTAGAAGAATTAGCTACGCCAGCAACAAAATTCTTTGCGTTTAATATTCTAATCTGATCAGTTATAATTGCGGACATTTTTAAGTTTTTTATCTATTTATGGGATGTAATTAAAATACTTCAGAGACTTCGATCTTCTGACTAGCGTTCCCGTTGATATTCCCGCATATGCAGATCTTGTGTATGCATTGAAAGAATTTTGAGCAGATCTAGAATCCAGATCAATTCTTCCCCAACTATAGTTGCCGAAGAATGAACTATGTCCAAGTCCAGTTAAACTATTGTAACCAGAAACACTAACAGTAACTCTAGCAACATAGGTAATACCAAGTCCAGGAGCACCTGTTTGTGCTATGGAAACTGCAGCAACTCTATAGATGTTATCTAAACAAGTAGTTCCAATACCTATGATTTGATTGCTTTCGTCAAGTGATGTGACACCCAATCCAATATTTGTGTTATAAACAGCAAAATAGTAACCAGTTTGTATTCCACTTATTGTTGTAACACCTGTTATTGAAGCATTTCTTAGGAAAGAGTCTTTTTCAATAGTAAGATCAAAAACAATACCTGTTACTGCAACTCCAACAGAAGTTGTTGAGATTCCAACTATACTACCAAAGTCTCCTTGATATTGGGAAACTGTATTTGTTTCTGACACAGATTTTGGTGGTTCGATAAAGACTATTGGAGAACTTTCTTGAGAATAACCAGTTCCCATTCCAGTAATGGAGATTGAAGTCACTATTCCCGATGAAGAAATCGTGGCAATACCAGAAGCTCTATATGTTGTTCCCAAACCAACTGGATTTTCAAATATTACTGTTGGAGCAGAAGAATATCCAAACCCACCATCACTAATAACTACCGAGGTTATTGTTCCAGCAGTAGAAACTATTGCAGTTGCTGCTGCTGATGTCTTAGTATCCTGGGAGATAAATGTGATCTCTTTTTGGAAAGTTAAACTAGTGCTACTTTCATTGATTTGATTAAAGAATGGTCTGAGATTATCAACGTAAACAATAGTAGATCCGATACCAACAGTTTTTGTTAAATATGCAACAGGATTTATAACAGGCTCATACAGCATTCTATCTTTAGAGATCTCTTTTTCATCAATTATTTTGTCCTCAGTCTGGCGACACCAAGTGATAGTTCTGGCAAGAGACTCATCTTCAGTATTTCCTGGTCCAAAGTATGGATTAGTATTAACTAAATCAGTTGCTACTATTGAAGTAACTGTTCTTTCTTCTTCTTGGAGAGTTGGTTGCTGTCCAAGTAATGAATCATACCCAAAAGTAAGTCCATCTCCAACTTTAACAGTCTCTAGTATATTTCTTTCAATAACATCAACTGATCCACTTCCTTTGTAGAAAATAATCTTACATTTGTCATTTGTTCCGGGAATATCTAAACTTGTACCCTTTGGTGCTTCGGTAAAGGTAATAATACTTCCACCTTCAAAGACATATCCCTCACCTGGAACTTGGAGTATATCATTCACAAATACCAAGAGTAAATCTTGAACATTAATATTTGATCCTTTAGCAGATTTGATAGAAATTAAGTTGCCAGAAACTTTTAATGGGAAAGTAGTAGTTTCCCCGTCAAACAGGTCTGAAATATCATCAAGTGTTTGAAGTTCTCCAACGGACCATCCAGTAAACTTATCCGAGAATACATTTTGTATTGTCAACTGGAATTCTTTGAATGATGATGTTGTTGGTATTCCAGTTAAACCTCCAACAGGAACTGTTAGGATTTCTCCTTCTCTATATCCATAACCAGTATTTTTAATCTCAAAACTAATAACACTTGATCCTTGACCAACAACTACATCAACAGTTGCCGATGCCCCAGATCCAGACGGAGAAGAGTTGCTATAAATCAGAGAAATATCTGAATATGATAATGGATTATCGATAACAACTTTTGGTGGATTTGAAGAAGTGTATCCGACACCAGGATTTGTAATACCGATGCTCACTACGTTTCCATTACTAACAACAGCAGTTCCAATGAAATTAAGATAGAAACCATTATTGTCTGATGTTTTTACTCCAACTCTTACTGTTTGTATTCCTACTCGATATCCAGATCCACTATTAGCAATGCTTACTGAAGAAATGGTTCCCAGTCCAGAAACTATAGCGGTGCCACCAGCGGCAACTAGAGGTTGATATCCAAATCCTTCAGTTGATCCAACAGAAAGAATTATCCCACCAATAGGTAGATTTGAGGTATTTACATCGTAAGAAACGGAAGATGCAGTGCCCGCAAATCTGACGGATGTAATTCCAGAGTTTTCTATCAATGTATAATCTACATTTGTTCCTGGTCCCTGGAATACATCATTTATTAAAATGACTGCATTTTCATTAGAAATACCAGAAACATTTATTCCAGATGATCTTAGAGTAAATGTTCTATTTGTACCATTGAAAGATCTTGATATATCATCAAAAACATAGTTCTTATAATAAGATTCGTTAGAACTATTTGTTATTCCAGATCTCATAAAAGATCTTCCTTGGAAACTGGATCCGGTTGCTATTCCTGTCCAATCTCTCTCGTCTGGTGGGTTTGTTGTCGATGATATTGGAATATTCCCATAAGGTGCTTCTACAAAATTAATATTACTTCCAACAATATTGTAAGTTCCAGTAACTTTTGTTACTAAAGAACCCGTTGAATATCCAGAAACGACAGTCCCTAACCAAGGTCTTCTAACTCTTATTGCATTGGTACTTCCGATTCCAACTGCATCAATTCTCATAATCTCATCGCCAAGTCTTATCAAATCTCCACCAAAGAAAGATGTTATGCCACTCACAAACAAGATATCTTCAGTTGTAAATAGGTTCTTCGATAATGTGGTTGTTTGTGAGGTAGCAACAACTGGTGATTGGATAATATTATCAAGAGCAACTAATACTTTGGAGTTTTGATTGTGTGCAATAAATCTGTGAGATGTTCCTATTCCAACAGACGTTAAATCCAAAGTATTTGGAATTGATTTTAAAGCATCCGTTGCAGAAGCCGCAACTCTTACTTTATTTTCATTTACTTTAACGATATAAAGTTCTGTTGGTAGTTTATCAGTAGATCCAAGACCTGTTATAGTGGTTGTTGCTATTCCAACCGCTTGGGTTGTTCCTGCTCCCGCATAGTTATATGTTACTTTTTCTCCAGTTACAAAGAAGTGACTTGGTATCTCAATAGTATTATCTGAAGTATTGATAACAGAAGAACTTAATCCGGAGAAATATCTTTCAAAAATTGGATAAGATTTATGAGTAAGATCGAAAGACCTTCTCAAGTCTCTTTCAGTTCCATAATATACTCCATAATTTGTTTCTATTGTTCCATTGTTCAGATCCACAAGATCTTTACTATCGTCTTCAATTCTCAAAATATTTGCATAAACCTTGACTTCAGTTTGGATATTTGGTAATGGTCTGAATATTAACTGTGTTGTTTGCCCAAGACCTGTTACCGATGCTCCAATAGTACCAAGACCAGCGTAAGTTTCTAGATTGCCAAATTCAGTGATAAATGCATCTTCTGTTGCATCATCATTGACTATAATAACTTCCGAGAACTGATGCCTATTATTAGTTAAATCTGAAATTTGAACCAAGCAGTAAGCGCCATTATAATCTCCGGAGAAACTTAGAATAGTTGATATTCCGGGAGAAGCAGATGATGGAATAGAAATATTTCTGGCTTCGAGGCGAGCATGTTTCATATCAAGAGTTCCAATACCAGTTGCGGAAGTTCCCGCTATTGAAACTTTTATTGTATTGATAGTTGTTGCGGATCCTACTGTCGAGTTTGGTATAAAATCAATTTTTAAAGTTGATCCGGAGATATATGGATAATATGTACCATATCCACTTGAAGAATAAATGGATGGTGAAGATACTAGTTGCCCATAGTCAATAAGTTCTACATTTGTTCCATCATGAATAACACTCAACTCATCAAACTCATATTCTCCATTGGAAGATATCTCAACTAATATTTTTGCTGAAGTATAAGTAGTTGTAGCAAAACTAACAATCGTGGTCGTTGCAACACCAACAGTAGATGTATAGTTGGTGTCTATGGTAATAATAGATCCAATGGTAGTTGTTCCAACTCCAACCAGATCATCTTTTATGTTATATGATATAGTTGCAACATCATAATCATTTATAGTATACCTTGTTGGGTAATAAAGTAGAACACCTTCAGATCCATCTATTGTAAAATCAAAAGATCCCAAATCATAAGTTGTTTCTACTCTTCCATATTGATTCAGATAACCAACAGAATCGTCGTGAAGTAAACTGACTAACAATACCTGTCTTTGTCCAGTGTATCTTCTATCTTTAATATATGTTATATATTTTTGAGCTCGTATAGATCTTAAATCAAATCTATGAACTTCACTATAGATTGTTGGACGAGGATTACTGTTAAATTGTGAACTGAAATCATCAATAGATAAGACTCTATTTCCAAAAGATTCAAAGTAATCTGTTAAAACTCTATTTCCAAAAGATATTTGATTTGAAAATACTCGTGATCCTATTCTTAAAGAGTTTTCTTTTGCAATATCAAAATCTGGAACGCAATTCAGGTTTCCATACCCAACCATATCAACTACAACATCGACACCGGTAGTTTGAGTTGAAACTCCAACTGTTAAAGAGGTGTTAGTATCCCCAGAAACTTTAGATTCTAATTGATAATCTGCAAACTTTTTAAATCCTACCGTATGATTTAGTGTGCTTACCGCATCGTTCCAAGTATCGTAGTCTATTCTAGATTTTAGAGAATATGAGAAGTTTTGATAGTAGAAACTATCCTGTATTTTTTGTAGATTGTCATTTAAAAATCCAGCATCAGTTTGCCACCCATTTTCAAATTTGGAAGTTGAATCTATCTTTGCGTAGCAATCAAACTCCGTTATTGAAGAAGCTACACCTTGAGTTTTTGATGACAATCCCTTAATATGAGAACCAACATTGAAAGTATCTTTAGTGCTTATTTTCAGATAATTTGTTATAGAATCCCAGTTTTCAACAACACCAACAGATTCTCCAGATTCAACAATTTCACCTTTTTTGTATTCATTTTTTTTAAGAATGACTTTGAATATTGGGAAGAATTTTTCTGGGATTATTCTTCCCGCAGAATTTGATGGATTAAATGATCCTGGGAAATCTGAACCATTCAAATATCCATCTAAACTGTAAGTAACCGATCCTATTCCACCAATACTAGAGTCAACTTCAGTTAATGTGAATAACTGATAGTTATAATTTTCTGAGTTAAATCCCCTTCCTGTTGATCCAATACCTACACTAATATTTTCTATTAAAACTCTATCATTAACACTAAATGGGAATGATTCTATGCTACTAAATCCAGTAGATAACCCAACAGTTACTTTTTTATTTGTTGGGTTATATGATATAGTTGCTATGCCAACACCATTAGAGTTTTGTATTGGGAGAATGATGGGTGTAGTATCACTTATTCCATAAGTATTATTTTTGATAGTTACATTAGTTTCTCCAATCTTATAACTCAGATCAACTTCCGGAACAATGTTTTTGGTTTTTCCATCAAAAACCAATAGTTTTGGTGCGGAAACATATCCTCTACCTAGAGAGGTGATTCCGATAGAATCAAAAGAAGATAATCTATCAATTTTTATAACTTTCGGTAAACAAATTTTTGGTCTTAGTGTTTTATCCGATGGAAAATCAAATCCAACATTAATTATTTTTGTTTTTTTAACTTTACCTATGGTCTCTCCAAAAGTTTCCAATATTGCACCATTACCAATAGAAGAAACTACGGTAGAAATGCCTGGTAATGAATAGTAGTTAAATCCTCTATTTGTTATTTTTACATTTTCAATGGGACCATATGCGGATAAAGAATCTGTAGAATATTTCAGATCCGAAGTTGATGATATGTAAGATGATTTTTCTGGTTCAGTTGGGAGAAAATATACAAATGATGTTGATGTAGCAACGGAAACTTTATGGGAACCGTTATATAGACTATATTTTATTTGCAGTTGATTATAAGAATCAATAGTTCCATCATAAGATGCTTCTCTCTTTTCTATGGGAGAACTTCCATCTGATACAGGAACCAAACCATAATATAATGTTTGTGGTAAATACTCATCAACAATTAAAGTTAGTTTTGCATCAGAATTAACACCGACTAAACCAGATCTCTGAACATTAAAAGTCCTTGATTCTTCTGAAGAGTCGAATATATTTTTAAATGAGGAATCTTTATAAATCTCAAATCTAAAAGCGGGATATCTTATTGATTGATAAACATATGATAATGAAGAATCGGAAAGATCGAATGTTACCACTGAATCCTTATATAACTCCAATGGAGGATTGATTGGAGAAATAGTTCCTAAAGATGTGGATGTAATATCAACAATAGATGGTTTTTTATTTTTTGAGTTGAAGTAACTATCTGATAGTTTTATAGTGTTTTTATCAACAAAAACAACATAGTAGATACCTTCATTTACCAGTCCAGAGGATGGTGATGCTGAAGTGTGAATTACCTTTTGTCCACTGTTTAATCCATGATTTAGAATAGTAATAGAATTTGCATCCACATCTACATCGGATGCTGTAAATGTTTTGGGATTTATTACTAGTTTTCTATTATAATCATCATATTTGACAACAAAAGATGTTGAGATAGAAGGATTGACATCAATATTAACAATATCATCATTCGAAAGTCCATGAGTTTGTGCTGTGGAAACAGTTACTATATTTCTGGATATTTGTCCAGTCAAGACTGAATAGTTTGTTTTAAAACTATGATTTGTTCCAGTACCGAGTCCAACAAAATACAAGAGACCTGTACTAGTCGTTAGCCCAGAGAAGAATCCTGTAGACCCTAAACCAACAGCAACGGTTGATAATCCAATCAGATCATTACTTATTTTTGCCGCATACAGTGAAGAGTTGGTAGCAAGTGTTGTTGTACCTATTCCCGTATAAGATATTACAATTGGACTTCCACCATTAGTTTCATAAGTCAATACATCATTTGTGTTCAGGTTGTGATTTGGTAAGTATATGGATCTGTTTGGAGCAAAAATTTGAGTTGCTCCAGCTCCTGGATTTGAGAATGTGATGGTAGTTCCTACACCCACCGCTGCACTTGTGCCCAAGGCAACCGAATCTTTAGGGTTAAAATAAATTTGTCTATTTACAGAATATGAATATTCTGTATTAAACCCTGCCCTAATGATCACTTTTCTTGGATCTTCGTATAAAACAGAAGTCACAGAATGTGAAGTTCCTACTGTTTCATTAACCTGTCTCAAGATTCTCAATCTAGATGATATAGCATCAACATTTAGAACTTTTATCTTTTCACTATTGATTGTGAATACATCGTTATCTCTGATGTTTGAGAAATCAAGATTTCCCCTTACCGAGATGTAAGTGACTATTCCAGTAATCCCAACCGATGCTATACCAACCGTTGTTGTACCAACTCCTACCAGAGATAACTTATGAGTTTGAATACCTGCAATGTAGTTTCCTTCGATCAGGGATGATGTTGTACTTAATCCTGATATTGAAACTAGATCGAAGTTTTTGAAATTATGTGGAGTTGCGTTATATACAACATAATCACCTTTATTTCTTGATGGATAAATTTCAATATCATATAAAGTTGAACTAGCAATACTAATGTTAGATACTGATTTTCCGGACAAACTTGAAACTACAGCAGATAACCCGTTTCCTCTTATCTTTCCATTAGTATCAACATTATTAAAGATTAATGAATCATTGACCTTGTATCCATCTCCACCGCTGAAGATACCTATTCTATCAATTGATCCCGGAGATACTCCAGTAATATCAATTGTTTGACTTAGCTTGTTTGGTAAAGTAATATATTCATAAGTAGACTCATTTTCCGTTAGGTTATATGAGTATGTACTTCTAATCCAGGTAGTTTGATTTAGATCAATATCATCTTGGTTTGAAGATCTCTTAAAGTTAAACTCATTTGGCTTTGAGTTATAATTTTTACCGATCAAATATGGGAATATTGGTTTTTTATATCCAACGAAAGGACCTGATGATTCTACTGAAGAATCATCAACCGTTGCAAAATATGCATAAGTTCCATTTGGAAACTCTGGTGTCACACAGAATCTTCCATTGTTTTCATCCAGTACAGTATCATCTGCATCTGGATAATACTTATAGTCTTCAATAAAAAATCCTTCTGGGTAATTTTGTAAAGAAGGTCTATGCGAATCAAGAGATACTTTATATCCACTCTTTAGTTGAGAAACTGATCCTCCAGATTTTGTTGAATATCCATATGGACCGTAGATGGGGTGTCCATCATATGCCCATCCTATTATTGGAGAGTGATCCTTAGAAGATATTTCTGCATTATTCGAAATCCTTAAGTCGGAGTTCGAATATAGAGTATTTCCTCCCTGATCTACTGAATATAGAATCTCCCTTAACTTTCTTGGTGCATATATGTGAGCATATTGTAGTTCAAAATTTGGATTGGTTCCATTTGTCAAAAATCCATCGTCTTTAGTAATATTGTTAATATACTTTTGGAAGTTATTGACTGTCCAAGTTTTTATTTTTGCATTAAAGTTTGCACCACTACCCGTATGTACGGCAACAACTTGAGTGGAGTTTTGTGAATATCCAGATCCTCCAGATATTATTTTTACCTCAACAATCTGATTGTTTAGTACAATAGGAGTTAGAACAGCACCAAATCCAGAACCAGTAACAATTAGATCTGGAGAAGATGTGTAATTTTTTCCTACATTATTAACTAAAACTTCTTTTATTTGTCCATTTAATATAATTGGATACAGTTCTGCATTGGATCCAGATATTGTTGCAAACAATGGTTGTCTGTCTACATTTAAAATATCATCAACACCATATGAAGAACCTTTAGATTCTAAGTTTACTGAAGTGATTTCTCCTCTAAAGATTGGTTGAATCTGTGCTTTGTATTCTGAGGATAATCCAACATTTCCAATTAGTTCAACACTAATAGGCGTGTAATTGAAGAAGTGAATAGAGTCATTTTTTGATGTAAGGTCTACATATTGTTTTGTTTGATAGTAATAATCTGAAGATCCGGACCCAACTTGAGATAATCTAAATCTATCATTATCAACCTTTGTCACATAATAATTTGCATTATTGGTTAAACCACCAATAACAGATCCTGCGGTTGAATATTCAACGATTTCTCCGGAGGAAAAATCATGATTTTCTATAATGATAATATCTAATGATGTGCTTATACCCGAAGAAGAAACTGATCTCTTTTTATTTTGATATCCAAATCCAGAGTTTGCAATAGTTACAGAACCTAAAGCAAGTTTCTTCGTAGTTGATTCAAATACGTGATTACCCAAACCATAACTGGTCAAAAATACTGTATTAACACCAATAACTGAATCATTCAGAGTTCTATGTAACTTTATTGATGTTGATGATTTTTTTGAGACGTAATAAACTGCATCTGTGGATAATCCACCAACCGCAGTCTGTGAATATGTCCTGTATATTACTTGCTCGCCATTTTTAAACTTATGGTCTGTAGAAAATCCTATAGTGGATACTGCGCTACCCAATCCAACCAACCCAGATTGAATCTCAGAATTAAAGGTAACTTCATGAGATACCTGCTTCATGTTGACTTTTGCTTCAGCCCCAGATCCATTACCACCAGTTATTTTTATTGTCGGAACTTCTTGGTAATCGAATCCAGGATCAATTATTCTTATTTCTTGTAAAGAACCTGATACTGCACAATATCCAGTAGCACCGAAACCAACTGAATCCGATACTACTAATTGTGGTGGGTTGATTACATCATATCCAGATCCACTGGATAAAACATCTACTTTTTCTATAGGACCATAGATTACTTTATCTCTTGACTTGTAGTTTAATATTTCTACTCCATTCACTAGAATTCCAGTAAATCCGTGAGGAGTTTCATACTTTTCTGTTGTTACAATTGGAGAGGAAATTTCTCTAAAAAGTTTTTGCGTGTTTATGGTTTTTTCATAAAACTCATATGGAGTTAAAACATTATTATTGACGGTGGAAGAATCTTCCAAAGACAAATATTTTCCATATAAAATATCAGATCTACTCTTCGCAAATTTTACTTGATTAGCATCTACTCTTTTTATAAAATAAATCCCTTCAGCAAAAAGTGAAGAAGAAACCACAGTTTCTACTTGCTCGTTTCCATCAGCATCTAGTGTTGATACTATAGTTTTTTCTGGAGAATAATAAACACAATCGCCAGTATAGAATCCATGATCTACTAGGGATGTTACTTTAAAAGTACTTCCACTGAAAGTTCCAGAAAAAGTTACTGATCTATCATTAATATCTAAAGACTGATTTGGATAATATGGCAGGGAAGATGATGCAACTAAAGCCTTTTCTTCATCACGATAAACGTTCTGTATGTTTGCCGTTAGTGAATTTGATAGATTGAAATTTGATAGATTTGCTTTTAAAAGATTTCTTTTTACCTTATAAAAATCGTCATTTAGAGGTCCTTGTCCACTAATAGAAATATTCTTACTGGAAAATACATCGACAACAGTAGAATCTTTTATATTTCCTGAACTATCAATAATCTCAATTTTATCACCAAGTCTAAAGACATGATTATTTTTTAATGTCAGAGAATAGGTTTGGTCGGAAAAATCTACAAGAGTGTAGGATTCTACCTCATATATTGGTGAAATATTAAATACCCAATGTTTGGATTTAACATCTTCCCCATCAAATCCTAAGGTTTTTATTCTTGCAGTATCTTCTTTACTGTAATAATGCGAGTCTTCGGGCAAATCTACTCCACTCAAAATTGAGTTGATTCTAACCCTAATTTCAGTACCAAAACCGGTTACTGCACTCGCATAAGTGTTGACGCCAACTATTGAATTGTCTAGTATAACGTCAGTAATATTGTTACAATCTAAGAACTGTGTTAAATTCTTAGATGAATATGAAATTACTCCTGTTTTTCCATCCTGATAGGTTACAACAACTTCTCCACTGGATGGGAATCCAACAGTAGAATCTACGTCCAGAGTGACTGATGTTGGTCCATATCTACCAATAGTTCTTGTTTTTGGATGTACAGAAAACTTTCCATAAATTGCACCATCGAAAGCAGGGTCTCTATTATATCCACCATCTATTTTCAGTTTATAGAATACCTTACCGTCATCAGATACTACGTTTTCTATTTCAGTTACTGGTCCATATGCCTCAGGTATATTGAAATAAGTATTCTGAAATAGAGTTGAGTTTGGAAGTTCTTCTACAGGTCCTGTTATTTTTTCTACTACTAAATCATTAGTTATTTTATATTGAGCATCAGATGGTCTAAAAAGAACATCCTTTGGTCTCAGTACAGTAACTTTTTCTCCATAGAGAGCCTTAAAAAGAATCTCAAATGATTGGTCAGTTCCTTTACTCTTGTAGAAATCTTTTAACTGCTTAATCAGCGTGGATTCTTGTACTTTTTCTGTGAAAGATCTATTTTCAAATCCAGGAGCTAGTTGATACTTTAACTTAATGAGAAACTCCTTTAAAAATAAGGAACTCAAGTTATAGATCTTTGTTCCAGAGGTGTGAGATTCTGAATCAGAATCCTTAAATACCAACTCATCCGAAGAACGTAATTTGTAAGTGGATGCTATACCTACGTTTGTATTCTTATAAGAAACTACACCACTAAATCCCCTATAGCAATTACTAAAACCATTTAATGTCTTTGTCTCATATAGTATCAGTTCATTGTCAATAGAGATCAATCCATATTTTTCGGGAAACCCATCAGTGCCTTTTTCCGAATTTAGGAGATCTACAGATATTTCGGTATCGATAGGAGATATATCGGATCCTAAGGAAGTAAAATCTGTAAGATTGGTTGTAGAATCAACTTTAATGTACCTGTCAATGTTTTGTATCAAATCAACAGGAGCACCTTGAAATTCTTGTGCCAAATAATACTGACTTAAGAACTCACCAACTAGTGGGAATTCCTCCTTCACATACTGTGGCAGTTGATTCTTAACGATATCTTTAAATTGTACTCTTTTTTCTGTCATTTTATGATCTTACTAGGTTCCCGTTGTTGTAGCTTGAAGATACGATGTAGTTTGATGCTGAAGGATCCAATCCAGATGAAATTTCATCAACAACCATATCAAAAACACTGTTATTAATATCTAGTTGCAAATAAAGATCCTGTTTTCCGACGACATCATTTGATTTGGGAGTGGTAGAAACTTCAATAATAGTTTGTCCGTCCTTTATTTTTCCGGATAAGATATTAATAGGATTGATAGTAATGATTCCATTTTTATAGTCAACCCTACCAACATTTCTCCTCAAAACAGTGGGAGATGTTGAATTTGTAGAATCTACAGTAAATAAAAATAAAGATCCAGTTAATCTATCAGTGTTTGGTAAATCCGAGAGATATACTGTCTGTGATAATCCAGAGATTTTGAACCCAGAAGATTTGATGTTATATCCACTCATACTATTAATATGAAACTCATTACCAAATCCGATCTGATATTCAGCAATCGTATTTAAAACAACTCTCAAATCTCTTCTCATTTGAAGAGTCGTAATATTTGAGGTGATAGATTCGTGACTATCATCTATTAGTTTTAAATATTTGCTGTACTTAAATCTTGCGCCATAACGATTGAGTTCTGTGGATTCCGAATATTTTGTCACATTTGATTGGATGATACTTGAAACATACGCTGAACTTGGTGCCAAGTTAGTGTTGTAATATACTTTAGAGTTTGTTTCTATGTAAAGGTATTTTAGATCCAATATTTCGGGAACTATTCCAGCAACTGCATATTTCTTTAACTTCAACTTTATACTTTCTTTTTCAAGATTGGGGATAAAGTCACCAAATCTTGGTTTTATACTTATAAACACTTTTCCATACTGTGGAGGAATGAGGTCTTCTCCACCAAACACTGAGATAGACTCAGTTTCTGGATATATTCTAGAAGGAATCAATGTTTCAAAATCATTTGCAGTTAGAGCTCTATTTTGTGATGCATAGATTCTTGGTGCATACTTTTTAATAGATTCTACTGTTTCTATGTTTTCTCCACCTGTGGATGGTAGAACAGTTGTAACGAGAGAAATTCCAGATGATACAGTATATTCAACTGAGTTTCTGGTATATGTTATTCTTCCAGAAAAAGTAAACTGATTGACACCATTTGCACTATCGCCATTTGAAACAATATAGTTTGCTGCTATGAAGTTTCCTTCCTCTAAGTTTTTACCAAAAAATCCATCACCGAAGATTAGTTCATAACGTTCATCTTCAATTTCTTGGAGGAAATATACTTTCGAGTCCCCATCAATATTAAAGAGACTGTCTTGAAAAGCATATTTGACTATTGCAGTAGCTTGCTCATTGTTTTTGACTGTTACTGATATGAGCTCAGTGTCAATTCCTGCGTTTGGTAAAATATATCTTTGATTTGGATTCCTTGCAGTATATGTGAAGTTATTAGTTAAAAGCACACCCTCATAAATCTTTAAATCATCGAAAGATGCTATCCCATCAAAAACGGGAACTGTCACATCTTCTAAAATCGAAAATACAAATGATTGATTTCCGAATGCTCCTGAAGAAGTAGCAACTACACCTTTCTTTAATGTTAGTGTTGCAGGTGTTGGTGTAATATTTGATGCATTTACGAAAAAAGTTACAGTTGCTTTTGCTGCTTTTCTTGATCTTGGAATATATCCAATGTTTCTTGCGAGTGCAACTACATTCTCTCTGAGTGTGGCACTGTCAATGAAAACCTCATTTGCAACCATGTTTGCATTATATGAGGTTATGTAAGTATTGTATGCCAGAACATCCAGAATAGTTGAAAGGTTTGACCCTTCAAAATCATAATCTGTGAAGTTAGAGTTTGCCTTAAGGTAATCTCTAAGCGTGACTTTTATCTGGTTGAAGTCCAGATTTGTAAAATTTACTAGTGGCATTTATCTAGTTGCTTGCAAGACGAATTGTAGTTGCTGTGCTGGAACATCTGCTCCTATAACCTGATATATGATTATCACGTCAAAAGAGTTGTTATCGTAATCTGGATATGCTTGAACATCAACCAAACTAACTCTTGATTCATAGTTTGTTATCGATTGTCTGATTTCATCCACAATAATAGATGCCGAAATTTCATCTATATTCTCAAAAAGTGATCTTGAGATGTTAGATCCAAAGTTTTCATTAAAAAACTTTTCTCCGGGAAGGGTAAATACAATGTTTCGGATAGAACGTGCGATTGCAGTCTCATTTTTGATCGCAATAAGATCTGAGTTCAGGGGATTAACCTGAAAAGTCATACTAATATCCTTAAAACCTTGACTTACCCTTTCTAGAGGCATGTAGTATTATAAAATCTATCTTATTTATTCGGGATTTTTGACTCATATAGTGGTTCTGTTCCGTATTCCCAATCATCATAGTCCTCATCATTACGAATTTTTTCATGAATTTCATTCTGATGATAAAAATCATGCTTTTTGGGTGTTAGTTCATCATTTGCAATCTCACGAAGCATCTTTTGCTTCTGGATTTGTGCGTCCCAACCATATTCACTTGCCAAATATTGAGTTCCCCACTCATTTTTCATAAAGTTTTGGTCTTTATCGACTTGTTTGGTCATTGTTTTGCTCCTGATTTGTTAAATCAGAACTTTTTACGGGGTTGCTATCCCGAATTTTTGTGATTTCGTACATAAAATCATCGGAAGTTTCAATTTTACGACGATTTTCGACTGAATATTCTGTTAGGTCAATCTCATAACCTGGATTTTTGGTAATCCTATTCTTTGTCCATGCATCATCGTACCATAAAATCTTATTATTGGGATATGCATAGAAGTTTCCATTATCCATCTTGAAGAAATGAGCACACTTATGCTCTGGAGTCTCACTGAAGTTAGTATTCAGAGTAGATTTTGACTCCCATGACCAATCAAGAGTGAATAGATAAGTTCCTTCATTCTTTTCTCCACGATAGTTGATTAGTTCTGCACGTAAGTTAGCCAACCTTGAACGTACTTGAACATCAATGTAAGGAGAAAAGCAATCCCACCACATACACTCTTCCAACTCAGGAACTGGTGCGTCTGGTTTCCAACAGAATGCATGAATGGGTCTACGTGTCCAGTTCACCCCGTTCTCTAGAAATGCCTCAAAGAGGGGTACGTGCTTCTCTAAGGACGCTACGGAGTGTACGTCGCATAAAGTTACCTCTCCGTACCCTTTTTTATGATTATAAAGGAATTCATTGCGAATATAACAAGTGATTGTAGGGAGGTTATGATTAAGATATGCCATAAGTTACTAATAAAAAAGCAGGGATTTCTCCCTGCTCTATCTATATTATTAACCTTTCCCTTGACCTCTATACTTCTTCTTACGTCCATTACGAGACGTTGCACTCAGTAGTGTACGAGGAGATCGCCCTTGCCGAGTCTTCTTCGGTGCTCCAGCTTCGAAGAGTACCTTACTACTTCCACCTTTTGCCATAAATCTTCTCCATCAAATAATACGAGTTTTCTCATGACCCACACGAATACGAGGGTCGCACCAGATCTTATACCCCTGGTCAATAGCATCAAGACAGAACGAGACATCTTCGCCACACATATCCTGAACTGCACCAGACTCGAAGACTTGCATCTTAGGAGCAAACCAAGGATATTCGAGATTTTCAAACACACCCTTCTTAATCAGCACCCAACCAAAACCAGTGTAATCCACTGTGAAAGGCTTTCTACGCTTAGAGATTGACTCTACAGTTTCATGATTCATCACACCACCGTTCTTACGGAAATCATCTTCCTCCAACCAGTGTGCGACAGATGTTGTGTGACCATCCTCAGTTGCATACCAACCTGCGACGATTTCACGCTCTTCCTCTTCAGCAGAGAGAGCAACATCACAGAGTTGCCAGAACTTTTGTGAATCAAAAACAATATCCGAGTCAATCCAGAGTTGATAATCATACTCCAGTTTTCCATCCCAAGGAATCTGCTTAGGACCACGAAGTACATTTGCACCTAGTACCTTACAACGTGCAAAGTTAACCATCGATGAGTAATCTTGTGAAATCTGAATACTCATTCCATTCTGTACAAGATCAAAACAAAGTTGTACGAATGCCTTTAGAAAAATAAAAGAACATCCACGACCAGGAAGACAAAAAACAATTGACTTCCCTTTCATTCTTTCTTTAATCGCATCATAATCCCATTCTTCAGTCTTGGGACTTGGTGCTGTTGCTTTTACAGTGAATCCTTTTGCCATAAAGTTTAATCAACCTTCAGATCAATTTTAACAGTTTATATATGCTTTTGTCAATAAGATGGACTACCTTGTGGATCTCCTGACCCAGTGCCTCCACCCCCTCCGATACCTGCAGAAAGTTCTATAAAGTTTAGATCATCTATACTATAGTCAGTCTTCATTAATCCAACCATTTGATGTAAGGTACTCCAAGTTTTTTTAAACTCTTCTTCCCTCAGAGAATGAAATAAACACTGATCCTTTGCATATATGTGATATACTTTGTCCTGTGCAGTCATAAAAAATATCCGGAATTTTTTCTTTCAGTTTTATTTTGTTACTGCATTATATATCAGAACTACACAAAACCCCAGTGCGACAAAAAAGGGCAAGGATAACGAATCATCCAGCCCGCTAATACAACCTTCCAGAAGTTCCAATACGGAGTCCTTCTGCGGGGGTATTGAGGTCTTATCATACTTCCGGAAAAATTTAAAGAGGTTGATACTTAGAGGTCGATCTGTCACCTCTGTAGGTTAGGGACTTAGGGGTTTTTATAAACGCAACGCCGCCACGGCGCTATAACCAACGGCGGCAAAACACTGCCGAATCACTATAATCACCAAGCATAACATAAGTGCCCTCCAGTGTCAACCAGAGGGCACACAGTTAGTATCAGAACTCGATAGGATTCAGCGTAGGACCGTTATCATCAGTCTGCTCAATGTTATCAGCAGTGAGTGTATCCAGAATGGACAGGATCTCACTGCCAGTGTTACCTTGAGCCAGCATCGAAAGCATCACGGTTTTGGACATAATCAGGAAGAAAAGTGTAGTGAACTGTGTGTGCCTAGTTTATACTCATGCGACAGGAGTGAGTTATATCAGGCAGCGATATCTTCAGGGAGAAGATTAACTACTGCTTGGACACCAGCGATATGCAAAGTGCTGACAAATTGCATTGCTTGATTGATAGTGGGAAACTCTACAGTACGCTCCACATTGTCCTGAACGTTAGTGAAAGTGACGGTGCGTGATTGTGTCATGAGAGTGTTAGTGAAGAATGAACGAGTGAGTGATACTTAAGACTAGAAATCGAACACGTCAGAGTTAATCTGAATCACGTTCACTTTGGGGTCGTTGAATGATACTCCGTCAGGCGTCTTAGAGATAAGTCCTTCCAGTGCATCTACGAAGTCTTGATAACTACCTGCCTCCATAGCGAGGTCATACAAACCCTGATCATTGTTGATCCAGAGAGCAACATTCCAGGTCTCATAATTCTCCCAACCGTTATAGGTGGTGTCGAGAACATTGCGTTGATAAGTGACGGTCATTGTGTGTTTGGTAAGTGTTAGCGGGGCAGTGAACTTGTGTCCCCCCCTCATACTACTAGGACACTTTCAAGGTGAGTAACTTTAATGCCCTTACACTTACCAACGATCAGGTGTGCTAAGGTCCTCAACATAAGCATCACATCTCTCTGCAGGTTCCAACTTGAATAACTTCTCCCAGTCAATCTGGTGGGGGTCGAAGTCACCGAACACTGATAGATCCAGAGTGACCCTATAACGCTGCTTCTGTGCTTGTTGATAGGCAACTGACATAAGTTCGCTCCTGTGTGTTATGAGAGTACTATAAGATGCCTGGGGGTCAATGTCAAGACCTTGGGGGTATTTATGAGGGGGTGGTGGATTTTTGAGTGGGGATTGTGGGGATTTTGTGACGCTGGGGTTGACAAAAGTGCGGTCCTTATGTTATGCTCGGTAAGATCACAAGACTCTGGAAGGTTTATAAGGTATTAACACAGATACCTGGAGAGGTTTATAAGGTATCAAAAGGATTACAAGCACCTTATTAACACATAAGACACCTATTTTTCCACAGTTTCAACATACTTTTCCACAGACATGTTGAAAACTCATATACATTTTTTAATACATTTTTAATCGTTTTTTATACATTTTTTACCATAAATCGTACAAATAGGCATTAAAAAAGGCACCTGATGTGGTGCCTCTATCATATACTCAATCAATCCCTAATCGGTATCTTGCATATGCTTTTGCTTCCTTTCTTGACTTGAAACGTGCTTGCTTACCATCGAATCTTAGGGGTTCAAACTTATACCTTAGTTTGTTATTGTGTATAATCTTTCGACTGTAAAAGTACAGAGAGAACATACCTTCTTGCTTCTCATCTTTCGTCTTTTCCTTGTTAATGATGAAAGGCAGATTAACGGTAGTGAGAGT
>Ga0129333_10000177_pt1 | contig 44099 bp, 29 predicted proteins | sample CPB6_08_DNA_FD_94474 | JGI IMG/M metagenome (GOLD analysis project Ga0129333, IMG submission 94474) | Freshwater to marine salinity gradient microbial communities from Chesapeake Bay, USA - CPBay_Sum_0.6_0.8_DNA | ecosystem: Environmental > Aquatic > Marine > Coastal | place: USA: Chesapeake... | reverse complement strand
CATGACCCGCCTCGACGTGATCTGCCCTTCTGCCCCTTGGGAGAATACCACCACCGATGAGGACCAAGCGTGGGATCTCTGCCTCGATCTGTCTATCGAGTTTGGTTATGCTCAAGTTCGGCAGAATGGAATCATCATCGGAGATTACACTAACGGTCAGTGATTCTCAAGGGGGGATCAAACAATCCCCCCATTCTTTCCCCCTGATTCTTGATTCAAACCATGGCAATCTTTTCCCGCTGCTGCAACATCCAAACTCAGGAAGAATACTGGGCGCCTCATGATGCTGCAACTCACACCGCCCAAACCTTTGCTGGAATGGATTGCGGTAATGATGTTGTTTCAATCGCCAAGACTTACCGGGAATCTTATGCGGCGGATGTTCGGGGTGTGACAATCGACTGACTGGCACAAGGGGGGTCTCCGATCCCCCGATCCATCCTGTAGAATTACAGAGTCAACACGGGAGACACCCAATGTTCACCTTTACCTTCCTTGCCACCTTCTACGGTCCTAACGGTATCGAGAATGACAGCGTGGCAATCGACGCCCCCAATCTCAAAGTGGCGACCGAGTTTGCTGAGCGGGAGATTAACGGGGTTAACAGTTTCGCAGATTGCCTGATCGATCTGGTGCTTCTGTTCACCACTGAGATTCAGGACTGATCAAACAGGGGGACCCGCAACGGTCCCCCCGACATGGTAGAATTACAGAGTCAACACGGGAGACAACCCATGACCTACACCCCGACCAATCTCAACCGTGCCCTGCTTCAGACCAGCAGCGGCGCCGTTGTTATCGTTAACGATGATCGCCGCCTCACGGTAGAGCAAATGCAACAGTGGGTTGATACAATGAATCAGTATCTCGTGAGTCAGGGTACTGATAAGGTTGCCCGCTATTATCTGGGTTAATCTAACCCGTCCTGAGCATGACACTAAACTGCTCAATTCTTCCCCCCTGATTCTTTAGTCTCATGCCCGCTGCAATTCCTTACGCTAACGCTCTCACACTTGCCTGCCATTGCTGTGTCGGTGTCGAGTTTATTGAAGAGTATGGACTGGCGCATCATTGGCACAACGCTCTAGTTGACGTTGGCGAACTTATGGTCTTTATTGAGAACAAACTCACCGGGCAGTAAGGTATACTTAGTGGGTGCTGAGTTTGTGACACTTAGCACCCCTAGTATCCGTGCTTAAATACAGTGATTAGTCGTGCTTATGGACAGTGTTCTGATTGATAAGCGTTCCTTATGGCGGGCGCCATGCGATAAAAATCAAAGGGTCCCTGTAACCTACAACGACCCATAAGACCATGTGTTCTATAAACCTCAAAGTCCATAAAAAAATCCCCCAGATATAAAACCTTAATGAATTACCCTTCACCTCAAAAAATTTCCCGCCAAAAAAATTACTCAAAAACCCCCTACTGGAATTTTTGGAAAGTGGTATTTGCCGGTTGGTTAATTCGTTATCCCGGTAAGGTTTTCCGAATTCTTGGAGTGCCTCTGGGAATTCTGATTGTGATGATATATAATGCACTGACGAAATAAAAAACATGCCCGACAAAATATATCACATATATCTTCGTGGACAGTGCATATATCATTGCCTCAAAGAGGAAGAATTTAAACAAACTTGGAGTATTCTCAATCGTCTCGCAGAGTTTCTTTCTAACACCTCTGAGTTATCTTATGAAGAACTATCAGTAAATAAAGAAGTGTATCTGAATTCTTCCCATTGACAATACCATATATAATCTGTTAAAATTGATTTGAGGTTTAATTTTACTCATGGCAAAAGGTTTCACTGTAAAAGCAAAAGCGCCCACTCCATCAAAAACTGAAGAATGGGATTATGAGGCAATCAAAGAAAGAATGAGAGGCAAATCAATCGTCTTCTGTTTACCGGGAAGAGGTTGTTCGTTTATCTTTCTCAAAGCATTTGTTCAATTATGCTTTGATCTAGTTCAAAATGGAATGAGTATTCAGATTTCACAAGATTACTCATCAATGGTAAACTTTGCTCGTTGCAAAGTTCTGGGGGCAAATGTTCTCAGAGGTCCGAAACAGATTCCTTGGGATGGAAAACTTGAATATGATTATCAACTCTGGATTGATAGTGATATTGTTTTTGATTCTAAGAAATTCTGGCAACTCTGTGATCTTGCTCTGAATGAGGAGGAAGAAGAAAAGGAAATCGTTGCTGGTTGGTATGCCACAGAAGATGGTCACACAACTTCAGTTGCACACTGGTTAGAAGAAGATGATTTCCGTAAAAATGGCGGTGTCATGAATCATGAGACCGTTGAAAGCATCAGCAAGCGTCGTAAACCATTTACAGTTGATTATACTGGATTTGGTTGGGTTCTGATTAAAAAAGGAGTATTTGAGAATCTTGAATATCCTTGGTTTGCTCCTAAGATGCAAGTATTTGAATCTGGTGCTGTTCAAGACATGTGTGGGGAAGATGTTTCATTCTGTCTCGATGCAAAGGAACAAGGTTATGAAATCTGGTGTGATCCTCGTATTCGCGTAGGGCACGAAAAAACACGAATTATTTGATTATTTGAGGTATTAGAAAATGGCAAAAAGACCGAATCTTAACGGAGTCCAAATTGAATCCAAACCCAAAACTACTCGTCAGGGTCTTGGGAAGAATACAAAATATTCCGATACTTCTCGGAATAAGGCAAGAAAAAAATATAGAGGTCAGGGTAAATAATGTATTTCTCAGAGGCTTCTGACGAGTGGAATTACATTCACAATGAAGACCTCTGGGTTTATAATAAACTATTTTTAAGTCGGGTTTTGGAGTATAACTGTGGTCCTGCGGGAGCTTCAGTTCCAAAACCCGACTTTTATATTGTAAGACCCTCTCTGAATCTTATGGGTATGGGGCGTTACTCTCGGATAGAGCACTTGGAGAATAATACAGAACATCTGCATCCTTCTGAGTTCTGGTGTGAAATATTTGAAGGAGAACATTTGAGTGTTGATTTTTATAGAGGACAGTGTTCTTTGGTTGTTAGAGGTTTAAGAAAACCGGATTCACCTCTCTATAAGTGGTCTAAGTGGGAAAAAATAGAAAAGAAGATAGAATATCCAAGTATTTTAGAAAAATTAGTTGGTAATTATGATTGGATTAATTGTGAATTTATTGGTGATAAACTTATAGAAGTTCATTTTCGTAGAAATTCAGATTTTAAACATAATAATTCTATTGCTATTCCGATTTGGAAAGATGATAATCATATAGATAGTGAATATAGGTATATAAAAGACGAAGACTATCATAGAAAAGGATTTTTAATCAATTAAGGGATAGTAACCCCTTAAAAAGTTCTGATTACAAATCAGGAGTTTAAAAATGGGAAAATCTTCAGATAGAAATACTGAACTTATGATGCAAATGTGGGGAACTAATAAATTAGCAACAGATTATGATTCTATGAATGATAAAAAAATGCTTCGTGAAATTAATAATGATCTCTTAGTTCCAAAAAAACATGATTTTGTAAGACAAAATGAAATTCATGAAAAGATTCGAAATGATGAGGATTATGATGATTGGGAATACGGAACAGAACCTCTCTATGAATTTCAAAAACACTGATAAATAATACAGTTTTAATACTTAGTATGCCTTTAGAGAGGATTAGTAAAGGGTTTAAAGATATAAGTATGACCTTTCAGATTAATCCTCTGAACAATGATTTGGTGGCACTTAAAAATGAATCTGCGATTGCAAGATCAGTTAGAAATCTTGTTCTCACTGTTCCCGGAGAAAAGTTCTTCAATCAAAATCTAGGTTCAAGTATCAGTCAGTCATTATTCGAAAATATTGATGAAATTTCTTCTTCAATTATTAAAAGTGAAATTGAAAATACAATTAGAAACTATGAACCTAGAGTTAATTTAATTGATGTTATTGTTTCTCCAAATTATGACAATAATGAATATAATGTTACGATAAACTATCGTATAGTAGGAATTGATGTTCTTCCTCAACAATTATCATTTGCACTTCAGCCAAACAGATAAATGGCACTAGTTAATTTTACTAATTTAGATTTCGATCAAATCAAAAGTTCAATTCGTGATTATCTTAGAGCGAATTCAAACTTTACTGATTATGATTTTGAAGGGTCAAATCTTTCCACTATTGTTGATGTTTTAGCATACAATACTTACATTACCTCATACAATGCTAACATGGTTAGCAATGAGGTTTTTATTGATAGTGCTACTCTCCGAGAAAATGTAGTATCTCTAGCAAGAAATATTGGTTATGTTCCTAATTCTAGGACTTCATCGAGAGCAAATATATCATTTTTTGTAGATACTAGTGCATTAACAACAAACCCTATAACACTGACTCTTAAAAAGGGTGTGGTATGTGCTTCAAGTTCATCCTTTGGTGGTCAAAGTTATTCTTTTACTATACATGAGGATATTACAGCACCTGTATCAAATGGTATTGCTCTATTTGACAATATTGATGTATATGAAGGCACATATATTGTCACCAATTTTACTATAGATTCAAATAATCCAGATCAAAGATTTATTTTAGATAATCCAAATATTGATATTGACAGCATTAAAGTTTTTGTCCGAGATAATCAAACCAGTTCAAATAGAATAAAATTCAATCTTTCAAAGAACTTATTTGATATCAATTCTTCTTCTAGAGTATTCTTTATTCAAGAAATAGAAGATCAAAGATATGAACTCATATTTGGCGATGGAGTTTTTGGTAAAAAATTAGATAATACTAATTACATAGAAGTTTCTTATATTGTAACGAATGGTGAATCTGCAAATGGAGTGTCTTCCTTTAATTTTAGTGGAAGAATAGTTGATAATAATAATCGTGTTGTTAATAGTTCAATATCATTAATTACTACTAATGCAGTTTCTCAAAATGGAAGAGAAATTGAATCAGTAAACTCTATTAAAAAATATGCTCCTAGAATATATGCGTCTCAAAATAGAGCAGTGACCTCTACTGATTATGAGACACTGATTCCAAAGATTTATCCGGAAACAGAATCTATATCTGTATTTGGTGGAGAAGATTTAAATCCACCAAAATACGGAAGAGTTTTTATATCAATAAAACCATACAATAGTACCTTTATACCAAGTTCGGTAAAAGATAATATCAAAAAATATCTAAGAAGATATAGTGTTGCTGGAATAGTTCCAGAAATTCTAGATCTTAAGTATATTTTTGTAGAGATAGATTCTACTGTTTATTATGATACCAATAAAACTTTCAATGTAGATTATTTAAAGTCCTTAGTTTTAAATAATATTATAAATTATTCAAATTCTTCTGAAGTTAATAAGTATGGTGCTAGATTTAAATATAGTAAGTTTTTAAAAATAATAGACGATACAAACGAAGCTATCACTTCAAATATAACAAAATTATCCATTAGAAGAGATCTAAGAGCTTCCTTATCTCAATTTGCAACATATGAAATTTGCTATGGAAATGAATTTCATATAAAATCATTAAATGGATTCAATATCAAATCTTCTGGTTTTAATGTTGCTGGAATTTCTGATACAGTATATCTTACAGATATACCAAATTCAGATCAAAAGACAGGAAAAATAATATTCTTTAAATTAAATTCTCAGGATACTTATCAAATAATAAGAAAAGATGTTGGCACAATTGATTATAAAAAAGGTGAAATTATTTTATATCCAGTGAATATAACTAGTACAGTTAAAAAATTTGGACAAGATTCAATTATTGAAATTTCTGCAATTCCAAAATCAAATGATGTAATCGGATTACAAGATCTTTATTTACAACTTGATTTTGAAAAAAGTGTTGTTAATATGGTATCAGATACTATTTCATCTGGTGGCGACATATCCGGTTCAAATTATTTTGTAACTTCAAGTTACTCAAACGGAGATCTTATAAGAAAATAAAATGACAGAGCAAAGAATTAAAATCAGTTCAATTATTAAAAATCAACTTCCAGAATACGTTAAAGAGGAATTTCCTTTAGCATCTGAATTTTTATCTCAATATTATATCTCCCAAGAATCTCAAGGAAGTTCTTACGATATTATTCAAAATATTGACAAATATATTAAAATTGATAATGTTTCCAATTTAATAGAAAGTACAACTCTAAGTACAGAGGTAGATTTTTTTGATACTGAAATTCAAGTTGATTCTACTGCAGGATTTCCGTCAGAATATGGACTATTAAAGATTGATGATGAAATAATCACTTATACTGGAATCACTACCAATACGTTCACTGGTTGTGTTCGTGGATTTAGTGGTGTATCATCTCTTAAAGATTCTCAGAAAATAGATCAATTAGTATTCTCTACAACTGATGCAAATTCTCATTCAGTGGGAACAATAGTAGAGAATTTAAGTATTTTATTTTTAAAAGAATTTTATAAAAAAATTAAGATTCAATTAGTACCAGGACTAGAAGATCAAGAATTTTATGAGGGACTAAATGAATCTTTATTTGTAAAGCAATCTAAAGATTTTTATTCATCTAAAGGAACTGATTCTTCTTTCAAGATTTTATTTTCAGCACTATATGGTAAGGTTGTTGATGTTATTAAACCAAGAGATTATTTAATTCAACCTTCAGATGCACAGTATAGAATTTTCAAAAAACTTATAGTAGAACCTGTAGAAGGAGATCCAACTAATTTAGTAAATACTCTACTTTTTCAAGATCAAGGATATTTTGAAGAAGCAAATGGTACAATATCTAAGGTTGAAAAAGTATTAAAAAATTCAAAAGAATATTTTATTCTAAGTTTAGATTATGATTATAATCGAGATATTAGTGTTAGAGGTACAACAAGAGGAGAATTTAGTATTCATCCAAAAACAACTTTAACATCTAATATTAGTTTGAATTCTAATTTTATAGATGTAGATTCTACAGTAGGATTTCCAAGTTCTGGAGAATTGGTAGTTAATGTTGGTAATGATCAAATTTTAATTCAATATCAATCAAAATCTATAAATCAATTTTTTGGGTGCAGTGGAATAACTAACAACATTCCAAAAACAACTGAAATAAAATTAAATGAATATGCATATGGATATTATGGAAATAACCAAGATCAAATAGTAAAGGTTAGGATAACTGGTGTTATTCAAGATTTAAATATTGTTGATAAAAATAATTCTATCTTATATCAAAAAAATAATTCTATTGAAATTGAGACCTTAGGTGAAGAAGTAAAAGATATCAGGGCAAATTCTTGGATATTTAATATTCCAGTTAGATATAATATAAAAAGTATAAATGCATCGGATGCAAGTACTTACTTGGTAGAATTATACGATGAGCATTCTTTTGCTGTTGGAGATGATTTTATATTAAATGAGGTAAGTGGAAAAGTATCATCTATTGTAAATCAAAATTCTATTACAATTAATCCAAATTCAATTATTGATATTGAATCTGCTAATACTATAGAAAAACAATTATTGAAAGTTAATTCTGTAAATTATTCAAATATTAATATATGTAATGCAAATGTTATAAATTCATATACAGATTTAAATGATTCATATTATGTTGCATCACCATCTTTACCCAATTATCTCAACGCACAATTAAGTGTTAAAGATGGTACTATTAATATATCTTCTATAGAAATAAGCGGCGAAGAAATTAATTTAAATCAAGATCATTTCTTCTATACTGGAGATTGTGTTGTATTTAAATCCAGTACAACAAATAATAGTAATATTTTAGATGGTGTTTATTATGTAAAAGAAATAAGTTCAAGTATTATTAAATTAGCAAGAAGTCGTGAAAATATATTTTCAGAAAATTATATAGAAATAGTAGGAACATTATCAGGTTCTATATCGTTTTTTGAGTTCAATGATTTATCTTTAAATATAAAACAATTAGACAACCAGAAACTATTACGAAAAATAACAGATCCTCTAGAAGAATTTGAACCAATTCCAACTAATTATGGATTTACTGGTATTCTTGCAAATGGGGTTGAGTTATTAAATTATAAATCAAAAGATAAAGTTTTCTATGGTCCTATAGAAGATATTATAGTTACTAGTTCTGGAAATGGATACGATATTATCAATCCACCTCAAATAAGTATAACAGACCAAATTGGAGTTGGTGCAAGTGCATATTGCACTGTTACAGGTGGTTTAGAGAGAATTGATATTATTGATCCTGGATTTGATTATATTGAAATACCAAAAATATCAATAACTGGTGGAAATGGCAATGGAGCAATTGCAGAAGTAAATTTAGTACAATTTGACCATGCTGCAGAATTAAATTCTGAAAATTCAACTCTATTAAATTTCACTCAAAAAATAATAGGATTTTCTACATATCATAGATTTAAAGATTATGAAGAAGTTATATATGTAACTCAGGGTCAAACTGCTATTTCTGGGTTAAATACTAATTCAACTTATATTGTAAAAAAGATTACTGATACTTCAATAAAGCTTTATAAATCTACAAGTGATGCAATATCTGGAATTAATACGATCAATTTCACATCAATTGGTAGTGGGGTTCATTCATTCAAATCAACTAAAAAGAAAAAAAGAATAGGAACAATTTCTATAGTTAATAGTGGTGCTGGGTATTCTAATAAAAAAAGAATAGCATTTCCTATAGGAATTAATACTGCATCTGATACAATTGTTATTAAAAATCATGGATATGAAAGTGGAGAAATTATAAGATATGATTCAACAGATATTCCCATTTCCGGATTATCATCTTCAACGGAATATTATGTTAAAAAAATAGATGATAATCAATTTAAATTATATCAAACATCAAATAATTCTAACAATAAAGATTATTTCTATAAAACTGATCAATTTATAAATTTAGAATCAGTTGGATCTGGAAAACATATTTTCAATTATCCTCCAATACAAGTATCAGTACTAGGGGCAATTGGAATTGCTACTACAAGTGGACAGGATTTTTATGCAAAAGTAAATCCAGTTTTTAGAGGAAAAATAGAATCAGTATTTGTCGAAGATGGTGGAAATAATTATGGATCAGAGGAAATTATTAACTATAATAGACAACCAACGATCGATTTAATAACAGGTTCTTCTGCTGAAATAATACCAATAGTATCAAAAAATGGAAGTATAGTTGATGTAATCATACAATCTAGTGGTTATAATTATGAAGGTATTCCCGATATAGTAGTAAATGGCGATGGAATAGGTGCTGTCTTAGTTCCTGTAATATCTTTAGGAAAGATTACTAAAATTAATATTATATCTGGTGGAGGTGGATATTCTCAAGACAATACTTTTATTCAAGTAATACCAGCAGGAAGAGAAGCAAAATTTGAATCAAAAACAAAATCTTGGGAAATCAATTTAGTTGAAAGAATTAAGGATTCTAATAGAATTTCTGACGATGAAGGAATTATAGCAGTAGGAATAAATCCAAATTATGGATTACAATATTCTCATTTATATCTTCCACTTAAATTAAGATCATCATTATATTCGAAGAATAATGTTTCTGGTCAAACTTATTTTATTCCGGATATTGAAAATGATAATGAAAGTAACACTAAGTATCACTCACCTTTAGTTGGTTGGGCATATGATGGGAATCCAATTTATGGACCATATGGATATTCCTCACCAAAACAAATTTCACCAATAAAGGCATTAGTTAGTGGGTATAGAGAAAAAGATGGTCCTGAACTTTCATTGGAAGGAAGACCTTCATTTAATTTGTATCGATCTGGATTTTTCATTAATGATTATAAATTTGATTATACTGGAGATTTGGATGAGAATAATGGAAGATTTTGCATAACCCCAGAGTATCCAAATGGAACATATGCATACTTTTCAACATTAAATGAAGATAAAGAACCACAATTTCCTTATGTAATAGGAAATTCTTATAAATCAAAACCTATTGAGTTTAACTTCAAATCTACTTCTAATCAAGATAATATTAATTTAAATCAGATGAATTGGATTCGTAATACGAAACCATACAATCTTACTAAAAATTATAGTGGATATGATTATATCTTTAATAATAATCCAGATAATTCAAAAATTGCTACGATATCAAATGTACTTTCTGGATCAATATCTTCAATTGAAATTATTAATTCTGGATCAGATTATCAAGTAGATGATAAAATTATCTTCAATAATGAAGGTACTGAAGGGAGATCTGCATATGCTTTTGTTTCTGAAATTGAAGGAAAAGCAGTTAGTCAAATTTCTGTTGCTTCTACATTCTTTGATAATACTGAATTTATTCCTTCACCAAAAGATAACACTAAATTATTAGGATTTACAAGTGTTCCTCATAATTTAAATAATAATGATATTATTTCAATTACTGGAGATTTAGAATATAATAAAAATTCAACGATTAAAATTGCAAATAATACTTTAATACTTACTACTTCAATAGCCAGTACTACTAATACTGGTATTGTTACTTATTTTAATATTTCTGGTGCTTTAGATTTCCCTTATATTAGAGAGAATGATGTTTATTCGATTGGATCTGAGCACATAAAAATTCTAAGCGTAGATAAAAAATCATCAAGAATAAAAGTAATTAGAAATATTCAAAATATTACTGGAATTACTTCATATTCTTCTGGATCTTTGTTGACCGAAAATCCTCGTAAATTTGAATTATCTTTAGATATTAGTTCAAGTTTTTACAACTATAAAACAAATAGGGAACTCTATTTTGACCCTAAAGAAACTTTATCAAAAGGAGTATCTGGAATTACATCTACAATTTATTTCTCTAATCCGGGAGTAGGAGAAACTTATGTAGTATCTCCGATCAAAACTTTATATCTTCCAAATCATAATTTAAATACTGGTGAAGAGATTACCTATTCAAATAATGGTGGAACATCAATATCAGTATCTATAGATGGATCATCTTCTTATCAATTACAGAATAATTCTAACATTTATGTTGTAAAGATCAATAATGATCTAATAGGATTATCCACTACTAGAGTAGCAATAGGATCGGAAGGAAATTTAGTTGGAATTGGGACAACAACAGCAAATACTTTATTCTTTACTGGAAATGGAACAGGGCAATATCATAGCATAAAAACAAATTATGATGGCATATTATCTGCTAGAATAAGCAATAATGTTATTACTGTAAATACTGATTCTCCTCATGGATTACTTCCAGAAGATAATATTTCTTTAGATATTATTTCTGGACTCACAACTACAGTGTATGTAAAATATAATGACCACAATAGAAGATTGGTAGTTAATCCAAAAAATATTGAGGAAATTTCTACGGAAAATAATACATTAAAAATTACAAATCATGGTTATTCTACCGGAGATAAGGTAATTTATACATCACTATCTCCAATAGGAGGATTAATCAGTAATAAAATCTATTACATAGTAGTCATATCGGAAAATATAATAAAATTATCAAATTCACTATACAATTCAACTAAAAAAGATCCAATAGTTATTGAGTTTTCTTCTTCTGGCACAGGAACTTTATCCCAAATAAATCCAATAGTAAGAGGAATCAAGGGACAAACTATAATATTTAATTTATCTGATCCATCTTTATCATATACAACCAATTCGATTAAATCTGCATTTGACTTTAATTTATTTGAAGATTCTAATTTAATTAATAAATTGGAATTCGTTAATTCACAAGTATCGCAGGAAATCACTAAATCTGGAGTGATTGGTGTAGATAATTCTGCAAACTTGACTGTAAAATTAACTAGCAATCTTCCGGAAAAAATATATTATGGATTAGTTCCAATAAATTTGGAAGACAATTTAGCAGTAAAAAAAGAAATCATTGTAGATTATGAGCAAAAAGATAATAATCTAATAAGCAAAATTAATAGTGTCTATTCCGGTGATCATACTGTTTCTGAAATTTCATCACAATCATTTAAATATAATTTAAATACCACGAGTTCAGAATTTAATAGCACATATACTGTTAATAATTCAGAAATAACATACACAACTACATCAAAATCCGCTTTTGGTGGTATTGAAAGTATAAAAATAGAGAATGTGGGTAAAGATTATAAAAAAGTTCCATATGTAGAATCTATAGAATCTGAATATGGAAAAAATGCAAAATTTAATATAATATCTACAAATATTGGTGCTATCAATAAAGTAGAATTAAAGAATATTGGTTATGATTATTATTCGGATTTAACAATTAGACCAAAAGCAAAAATTCCTCAAATTTTTGAGATTGATTCATTATTTGTATTTGATAGTGTTGGTATAATTACCACAGGATCAAACTACACTTCATCACCAGATTTATTAGTGATTGATGAATCAACAGGAGAACAAATTCCTGATGTAAAATTACAATATTCTATTTCTAGTAAAAAAGTCACAATTATAAAAAACACAAATGGCATTAGAAGTGAAAGTATAAAAATTATTCCAGTAAATAATTCTAATGGTATTGGTATTAATTCTATATTCTATGATGAAAACACTAAAGATGTTACCTTAACATTACCAGGAACGTTTTTGAGTTCATCACTATTCCCATTTGAGGTTGGAGATGATATCTTTATTGAAAATGTCAATGTAATTTCAGGAAAAGGATATAATTCAGAGGACTACAACTATAGTTCCTTTAAAATAACCTCATTGGGAATTAATGTTGGAGTAACTACAAATCCAACTATAACATATAATATGAGTTCTTATTTAAACTCGGAAGAAATTCCAGGAGTTTATGATGATGCCTTTATAAAAGGTAGTGTTGTTGCAATAAAGAATGTTGTAAGTTTTAATCCCGTGCTAAAAAAATTCCCATTCTTATCTGGGGAAAAAATTTATTCTGAAAATGAAAAATTATCTGGTATTGTCGATAAATGGGACGATAATAAGTCATACTTATATGTATTAACTAATGATATTTTCTCTGAGGGTGATACTATTATCGGAAATTCATCAAATACTGTAGGTAGAATTTTAGATATAAAAAAAGTAAATTCCGCATTCTTTAATATAACATCTTCATCAGTTGCTAAAGATGGATGGGAATTGGAAACTGGATTTTTAAATAATGATCTTCAAAGAATCCATGATAATGATTATTATCAATATTTTTCATATTCATTAAAATCTGAAATAGAATATGAAAAATGGAATGAAATAGTTTCTAACTTAAATCATACTGCTGGATTTAAAAAATTCTCAAATTTATTAATTAATAGTTCGTTGCCAGGAATATCTTCGGAAGGTATTCCTATAACATTTGACAGTTTAAGTAATAGCTTTGTTGATATTGAAAGTTTTGCTGATGTAAATTGCAGGACTGATTTTGATTTTGCTTCTGAAAGTTCAGTTAAATTTAATAATGAATATAGATCTAATCAAATATACATGAAAAATGTGCTATTGAAAGATTATTTTGAAATGCTCGGAAACAGAGTTATTTTACTTGATGATATTTCTCAAAACTTCGACTATTCATCACAATCTTTCGATATAACATCAGATTCTATTCCCGTTTTTAAAAGAGAATTTGTTGGTGCTGCAATTAGTATAACAGATAACACAATTCAAATTCCAAATAACTTTTATGTAACTGGAGAAGAAATTGAGTATAGATATCCAGAAGATGGTACTCCAATAGGAATAACTACTACAAATATTGTTGGAATTGGAACTACTGATATACTTCCAAATAAGATTTATATTGTAAAAGATAATGACTTTTCAGTTAGAGTTTCTTCATCAGCATCAGATGCGCTTTTAACAATACCAAATGTTCTTGAAATATCAAATGTAGGGACAGGAACCACACATATATTTGTTTCCAAAAAACAGAATTCTAAATCATTAATAACAATAGACAATATTGTTCAATCTCCAGTTGTATCTACTGCAATAACATCAATTACATCTAGTTTAGTTGGAATTAATACAAATATAATTCCTATAGTTGGTATATTATCAGTTTCTTCTGGAAATTATATAAAAATTAATGATGAGTTTATGAAGGTATTGTCTTTATCTGGAAGTGATTTGGAAGTTACTAGAAACACCTTAGGATCTGCTTTAACATCACATAATTCTGGTAGTTTAGTAAGTAAAATAAATGGAAACTATAATATTGTCGATAATACACTGTATTTTGTAGAACCTCCTATTGGTGATACTCCTGTAGAATCACTATTACCAGATGAATTAGATTTTTCTGGAATTACTACAAGTTCTTCTTTCACTGGAAGAGTTTTTATAAGATCTGGTATTATAAGTTCAAATTATGACCCATATTATGGAAATTATATCTTTGACGATATTTCAGATAATTTTGATGGAATAGAGAAAAATTTCACTCTTAAGTCTAATTCTCAAAATATTGTAGGAATTTCTACTGGAAATGCTATTATTACTTTGAATGGAATAGTTCAAGGTCCAAATGGATTTAATTTTACCGGAGATTTCTTCTTAGAAGAAAATATTGGAGTTACTACAATTTCTTTCACTGGCACCTCATCTTCAGTTTCATATGATGTAAATAATTCAAGTGTTCCAATTGGTGGCGTAATTATTTCTGCTGGATCAACTCAAGGATTTGGATATCAACCTTTAGTATCTGCTGGTGGAACGGCAATAGTATCAATTTCAGGTACAATTCAAAGTATAAGTATTGGAAATAGTGGATCTGGTTATAGACAAATTCAGACAGTTAGGGTTGCAGTAAAATCCAACCAAAATATAAACTATGTCGGTATTGCATCTATCAATAATGGAAATATTGTTGGAGTTAGTATAACAAATCCCGGAGTTGGATATACTTCTACAAATCCACCAATAGTAATATTTGATTCACCGTTGTCATATTCAAATATACCTTTAATATATGATTCAAGTTCATCTGGAGTTGGTACAGAATCTAAAGTTAATTTAATAGTTGATCAAGATTCAAAAGTACTTTCCTTTGAATTTACAAATTTGGGATATGGATATAAATCTGGACAAGTATTAACAATTCCAACTGGAGGAGTATCGGGAATTCCTACAAATACTGGAATTTTTGATAAATTTAAAATATTCATAGAAAGGACATATTCAGATGAATTTTCTGGTTGGTATTTTGGTGATTTAAAAGCATTTGATCCTTTAGACCGATTTTTTAATGGATTCAGAAAATCATTCATTTTAAGAGAGAATAATGTTCCCAAAACAATTACATCTAAAGCAGGATCAAACTTAATTCCACAAAATGCTATTCTAATTTTTATAAATGATGTTCTGCAAATTCCTGGAAAAAATTATACATTTGATGGAAGTATAATTACTTTCGATGAAGCTCCAAGAGAAGGGGATAATTCAAAAGTATTATTCTATCAAGGAACATCTTCTGTTGATATATTGGAAAAAGATGTGGAGGAAACTATAAAAATTGGAGATGGTGTTACTCTTTTTGATGATAATTTACAATTCTCAGAAAACGAAAGAACTGTTTTTGACATCAAATCTCCAGTGATATTAGAAACAAATACATATCCTGGTCCAGGAATCAATACAGATGATTCTTATTTAAGACCTTTAACTTGGTGTTTACAAGATGAAGATAAAATTATACAAGGACAAGAAGTTTCTAAAGGAAGACAAATATATGAACCAAAAATATATCCAGTAACTAATATAATTTCTAATGTGGGAATTTCTACAGATCAAATATTTGTGGAAGGAGTTAAGACATTCTTTGATAGTGAAAATGAGGGACCAACATATGAAATTATAATACAATCTCAGGATGATATAACTCCAGTATCAACTGAATTGATAACTGATGTTGAATATGAAGGAGATTTTGGATATATTACTGGAGTATCTACAACTACCTTTGGGGGATCAAGTGCATTGGTATTTGATTTTTACATTCCTCAGAATTCATATCTCAGAGATCCTTCTATTGTAGGAACTCCTATAATAGAAGAAAGTGGAATATCTGTTGGATACTATTTTGTAGTGTCAAATTCTAATGTTGGATCTATTACAACATCAAAAACAATTTCTGGAAGCACTATTGGAATATCCTCATATATTGATAATGTTTACCAAGTAGCATCTGTTTCAATAGGACAAACAAATGTTCCCGGAAGTGTTGGATTGGTTGATGTTGCTAAAGTTATAGTTAAAGCTGATTATTCAGGATTAACTGGAATTGGATATAGTGGTTTTTATGGAAATTATAGTTGGGGAAGAATACATGATTTCAAGAGAAAAACTCCAAAGGAATTTTCTGCATATAATTTATCCGGATATTCTGGAATACAAACTTCTCCATTAGTTTATAGATATTCACCGCTTAAATATCAAGATTACCTCTCATAAATAAATAAAAAACTAAAATGGCTGCAATTATAACAAATCAATTAAGAATTTTAAATTCCAAAAATTTTATTTCTGGGATAAGTTCTTCTCAAGATTCCTATTATATGTTTGTGGGACTAACAAATTCTTCTGAGTATGATCCTAACTGGTCTTCAAGTCCGATAGCACCTAAAGATAATTTTGATGAGGAAAATTCTTATTGGGATACTATGATTGCTTTGAAAAAAATTAATTCTGAAGATGCTAGGCAGGTAATAAGAAGAATTAATTGGGAATCTGGAACTACCTATGATATGTATAGGCATGATATTAGTAGAGATACTACATCAAAACCTTCTGGTTCAACAAATTTATATTCTTCAAATTTTTATGTAGTAAATAGAGATTATAGGGTATATATTTGTCTTTACAATGGTATTAGTCCAGAAAATCCAAACGGAAAACCATCCTTAGATGAACCAACATTTACTGATTTAGAGCCAAAATCTGCAGGAGCAAGCGGAGATGGTTATCTTTGGAAATACCTTTATACTATAACACCTACAGAAATAACTAAATTTGTTACTGAAGAATATATTCCTGTACCAAAAAATTGGGAAACATCTGCAGAAAATGCTACAGTAAGAAATAATGCAACTAATAGTGGTCAATTAAAAATTGGTATTGTTACTGACAGAGGATCTGGTTTAGGTAACGCCAATATAACATATACTAATGTCCCAATTAAGGGAGATGGTTCTGATGCAACAGCAACTATTACAATAAACAATGATTCGAAGGTTGAATCTATAACTATTTCTAATGGCGGAAGTGGTTATACTTATGGAAGTGTTGATTTGGAAGGAGGTAATGTACCTACAGGCACTATTAGACCAAAATTTGATGTTATAATTCCACCTAAAGGTGGTCATGGATTTGATATCTATAGGGAATTAGGTGCATATAGAACTATGGTCTATTCTCGTCTTGAGAATGACACTAATAATCCGGATTTTATTGTTGGAAATTCTATAGCAAGAATAGGTATAGTTCAAAATCCAGAGAAATATCAATCTAACGAAAAACTAACAGATTCTGTTGTAAGTGCTTTAGGGGCATTAAAATTAGTAGGTCCTTCTGGTAATGTGGATTTATATAAAAATGTTTCATTTACTGCAAATTCCCAAATACAGCAAACTATAGGGACAGGAGTTACTGCTGTAGGAAGAGTTATTTCTTATGATGCAAATACTGGTGTATTAAAATATTGGCAAGATAGAAATTTAGTAGGATTTAATACAAACGGCACAAGAAACACTTCTCCACAATATGGATTTGAAATGCAGGAGTTTACTTCTTATCCTACGGGCACTGGTTCTTTTGCTATTGTTGGAGGATCTTCTGAGTTATTAATAGATGTTAATTTTGGAACTATAGCAAATCCAGGTATAAGTACGGCACTAAATAATAGGACATATAACTTGGGACAATCTTTTGTGAGGGGAGTTTCTTCTCCAGAAGTTAAAAAATATTCAGGTTCTATTATTTACGTTGATAATAGGGCTGCGATTACAAGATCTCCAAACCAAAAAGAAGATATTAAGGTCATTTTGCAATTTTAAAAAATCATGTCACAGGAAACAAATCTCAATGTCTCTCCATATTTTGATGATTTTGACAAGGATAGAGATTATTATAAGGTACTTTTTAAGCCTGGATATCCTATTCAGGCTAGAGAATTAACAACCTTACAGTCAATATTACAAAATCAAATTGAGCAGTATGGAAGGCATGTATTCAAAGAGGGATCTGTTGTAATTCCTGGGCAACTAAAATACGAAACACCATTTTATTGTGTTGAAATTGAATCCCAATATAACGGAATTCCAATATCATTATATTATGATCAATTAAAAGGAAAAAGAATAAGAGGAAATACTAGTGGTGTTTCCGCAGAAATTATTTTTACAATTACTAATATTGAATCTGAAAGAGGAAACTACACTCTTTATCTGAAATATCTTCAAAGTGGAGGAGAAGATTTTTCAAATAAGAGATTTCAGGATGGTGAAACTTTAGTACTAGAAACTGCATTAACCTATGGAAACTTTACTATCCAAACAGGTCAAGGTTTTTGCAACACTATTTCTCAAAATTCCATCTCTGAAGGATCTGCAGTATCAATTGCAAATGGAGTATATTTTGTAAGAGGATTTTTTGCAAATGTGCAGGAGCAAACTATTATATTAGATCAATATAATAGAAATCCTTCATACAAAGTTGGATTTGATGTAATTGAAAAGGTAGTAACCTCAGATGAAGATGAATCATTATTTGATAATGCTCAAGGATTTTCAAATTATGCTGCTCCTGGAGCAGATAGATTTAAAATAGAATTAGAATTAACAAAGAAAAGATTAGACGACACTAATACTGAAGGATTTGTAGAAATCTTAAGAGTCGAAGGTGGAGTAACTCAATTTTTTGACAAAAATCCAGAATATAATATACTTAGAGACGAGTTAGCAAGAAGAACTTTTGATGAATCTGGTAATTATTTTGTAAAACCTTTCAGTTTAAACATTAGAGATAGTTTAAATGATAGGGTTTTAAATAGAGGAATATATTTTAGTGAGCAGTTAACTGCAAATGGAAATACACCATCAGATGATTTAATGGTGTATCAAATTGGACCAGGAAAAGCATATGTAAATGGATATGATGTAGAAACTATCTCTTCAAGGCTTTTAGATGTACCAAAACCAAGAACAACTGCAACAGTAAACAATATAAATGTAGATTTTAATGCTGGTGTTCTGTGCATTTTAAATAATTCTTATGGATCTCCTAGAATAGGAATAGCTACAACCTCAGTTGTAAAACTGATGGATAGTAGAATTGGAGCAAATCCTTCTCAAGCATCTGGAACTGAAATTGGAGTAGCAAGAGTTTATGATTATGTTCCTGAAAGTGATTATATTGATGATACTAGTAGGTTGCACATTAGATTATTTGATATTGAGACCTATACTACAATAACTTTAACTAAAGAAATTACATTAACTGCTCCTGCAGTAATTAAAGGTAAAAGAAGTAACGCTGAAGGATATTTAAGATTAGATGTTTCTAATTCAAAAACATTATCTCTATATGAAGTTTCAGGTAAGTTTTTAGAAAATGAACCAATAAGTATAAATGAAGTTGATAATAATCGCTTAATTGCATCCGTAACTGATTACACAGCATCTGATGTAAAATCAATCTATTCTCAAGTTGGAATATCAACATTTAATGCAGATTTAGTATTAAGTACAAAATCTTATATTTCTTCTCCAGGAACTACTTTTAGAATTAATAATGGTGTAGTATCTGCCGGTATTAACAATAATTTCGCCACTATATTAAAAGTAGGTGATATAGTATCTTATGCAAGTACTACCTTTACTGGAGATCCTGTATATAATAAAGTAACCGCAGTTAGTTCTGGAGGAACATCATTTACTTTAGGTTCTGTTACTACAGTATCTGGAGTTTGTAACGGTAGCGTTCCAAGTGGTTCTGTTGAGGTTACAAATATTATTAAACTTAATAATAATTTTTCATCAAGAGATTCCTCTTTATATACACAGATTGGAAAATCTAATATAAGTTCTCTATCAATCTCAGAATCAGAAATAATTCAAAGAAAATCTTTTACATCAATAGCAGTTCAAAATGATGGCAGTTTAACAATAACTATTGATCCTTCAGATGTAGATATCTACTTTGAAAGTTTTGATGAAGATAGATTTGTTATTACATATGCTGATGGTTCAATAGAGCCAATGAGATTTGATAAATTTGATATTGCTCAAGATTTAAAATCCATAACATTCAGAGGATTATCAAAAACTAGTGGTAATGCTGATGTAATTGCAACAGTATCAAATAAAGCGCCCTCATCTAAGATTAAAAAATTAAACAAAACAACATCAATTATAGTTTCAAATTCTAAATTAGTATCTTCTGGTATTGGAACTACTACCTTAAATGATGGTCTTACTTATAATAATGTATATGGAACTAGAGTTCAAGATACTGAAATTTGTTTGAATGTTCCGGATGTTCTTCGTGTGCTGGCAATTTATGAATCAACTGGAACTTCTGATCCACAATTACCGACTTTACAATTATCATCTTTTACTGGACCATCTAACAATAATCAAGATTATTTGGTTGGAGAAAAAATTACAGGTTCAACCTCTGGAGCAGTTGCTATAATTACAGCAAAAAAAGATTTTGATAAATTAGAGTATGCTTATTTAAATACTTTACAATTCCAAACTGGCGAACTTATTACTGGTGATGAGTCTAAAATAATTTCTCTAATAATTGATAAAACAATCGGAGATAAAAATATAACTCAAAACTATACTTTAGATGATGGGCAAAGAGATTATTATTATGATTATGGTAGAATTGTTAGAAAGAGTGGATCTTCAGAACCAACTAAAAAAATAAAAATAATCTTTCAAAATTATACTATTGATCAAAATGATACTGGAGAATTTGTTACTGTAAATAGTTACTCAACAGACGGATATAAGTATGATATCCCAACTTATAGGGGAACTCGTTTATCTGACGTAATTGATTTAAGACCAAGAGTTGCACCTTATACTTTATCTACTAAATCTCCATTTGAGTTTTCTTCAAGAAACTTTGCTGCTGATGGTTTATATTCAGAATATACTTTAGTTTCAAGAGAAAATCTATTAGTAAACTATTCTTACTATCAAGGAAGAATTGATTTAATTAATTTAAACCCAAATGGTTTATTTGAAGTTGTTCAAGGAACACCATCAGATTTCCCCATTCCTCCTTCAAAAAGAGAAAATTGTTTAGACATTGCATATGTCTTTATTCCTCCCTATGTTTTTGATGCAAAGAATATTAGTTATAATATGTCTGAGCATAAGAGATATAGAATGTCTGACATTGCTTTGCTTGAAAATAGAATTGATAGAGTTGAAAAGTTCACAACTTTATCAATGCTAGAATCCAAAACAGAAAACTTTACCATTAAAGATGCTGATACTGGATTAGATAGATTTAAGTGTGGATTTTTTGCTGATAATTTTAGTAGTCATGATTATCATGATGTAAATAATCCTTCATTTAGAGCAGCAATTGATAAAACAACAAATACACTAAGACCTTCTCATTATACAACACAGTTGGACCTTCAATTAGGTTCTGAGGCAATATCTGGGGTAGGACAAACTTATAATCCAAATATATCTCACAGTTTTGTTAGTGATTTAGGATCTTTAGGTGTAAAGAAAACTGGAGACTTAATTACATTAAACTATGATGAAGTTCTATACATTGACCAGCAATATGCCACTAAATCTGAAAGTGTAACCCCATTCTTAGTTCGTTTTTGGTCAGGTCTCATAGAACTTAGACCTCCTATTGATACTTGGGTAGAAGAAAGAACGGACACAACTCGCTCATTTAATGAAAATAGAGTTACTGCAGATCCCCTTCCAGACATTAATATTACAACAACACAAAATGTTACAACAAATAGAACTGTAAGAGTTAATGCCCCATCTCCACAAACTGGAGTAGTTTCAGATTCCTTTGATTGGATTGCAAATGCTCGAACAATTCAAAGTAATCTCAATAAAAGTTCCGTACCACCAACTTTTTCCCCTGCTTTGGTTGGAGGAGGACTCAGAATTACTGGAAACACTTTAAGATTGGAAGTTGCACCAGGAAGAATAACACCAAGTAGTAGAAGTGATCTGTATGCATATATAAATTCGCTTTTCCCCCCAGATGTTGCAAGTAACTTTATAACTCAGATTGAAAATACTCCAACAACAGGGAATAGAACTGCAGTTGTTCAGTTTACTCCTGGCGGAACTCCTATTTTCAGTGAAGAAGTTGAGTCATCCGTAAGTACAGTACAAAGAACAGTATCTAACACAAGAACAGTAATTATTCCACCGGAAATTGTTGATCTCGGAAATACAGTTACAGAAACTGTTACGTTCTCTCAAGAAACAGTTAGATTCTTGAGAAGTAGAAATATAGAATTTGATGTTAAAGGGCTCAGACCTTTAACAAGATTCTATTCATTCTTTGAAGGAATAGATGTTCAAAAATATATTACTCCAAAATTACTAGAAATCCAAATGGTTTCTGGAAGATTTGTTGTCGGAGAAACTGTAGAAAGTTCTCCAACATTTTTAGGTTCTGTTCTCAGATTTAGAGTTTGCTCTCCAAATCATCGTTTTGGACCTCATAATTCTCCAACAGATGTATTTAAAATCATTCCATATACACAACAAACTCCACCATCATCCTATAGCGAATCTTCTACATTTTTAAACGTAGACACTAATGCATTACAACTACGTTCAGAAGTAGAATATTATGGATTAGCAGCAGTTGGTATGACTATTATAGGAAAAACTTCAGGTGCTGTTGCTAGAATAACAAATATTCGATTGATTTCTGATGCTAGTGGTAGATTGATAGGATCACTTTTTGTTCCTGATCCTTCTATAGCAGAAAATCCAAAATGGATAAATGGAGATAATACTTTTACAATAATTGATACTCCAACACTAAATCCAAATGCAGGAACATCAAATGAAATAATCCCAAATACTAAATTTAGTGAAAGTGCGGGTGAAGCAGAATTTACTTCTTCTGCGATTACAAATGTGAGAAATGTAAATATTTTAACTACAAGAAATATTCAGGTTATTCCTGCAAGAAGACAAACTACTACACAAATAACAAACATAACTGAAAATATAACTACCAATACCGTAACTCGCGTTCAAACAGGTACAACTGGTTCTAATGTTGTAATTCAAGAAGGAACTTTTGATCCTTTAGGACAATCTTTCTATGTAAAAGATGAATCTGGAGTTTTCATAACTTCTGTTGAAATATTCTTTGAGAACAAAGATGAAGAACTTCCTGTTACACTTCAAATTAGACCTCTGGTTGCGGGTGTGCCTAGTAATATGGTTGTTCCATTCTCTGAGGTTACTCTTTCACCAGATGAAATAAGCCTTTCTTTAGATAGCTCAGTTCCAACCAAATTTACTTTCCCATCCCCAGTATATTTAAATGGACCTAAACTACAAGATATTAGAAATGCTCCTGTAGGAAGTCAAGTTTCTTCAGAATATGCGATAGTACTACTATCAGGTAGTCCAAACTATAGAGTATTCATTTCGGAAATGGGTCAAAATGATATTTTACAACCAAATGTAAAAATATCTCAACAACCAACTCTAGGGAGTTTATTCAAATCTCAGAATGGAACTGTTTGGACTCCTTCTCAAATGGAAGATTTGAAATATAGAATTTATAGGGCAGATTTTGATAGTGAAGGTCTTGTAAGATTCTTTAATCCAAAACTTTCTTTGGGAAATGGTAAAGTCACAGTAACTGGAGAAAATCAATTTGTTTTACTTTCGAAAAGAACTGTTGTTGGATTAGGGTCAACAGGTTATAATCCAAATATTATTGTTCCCGGAACAACTATAACTCAGGGATCCACTTCAGGAACTCTAATCGGTATAGCAGGAAGCGTTGCAGTTGGTGCTGGAGTTACAATTTCTAAAGTTGGTAGCGGATATACTTCCGGAACTTTTACTGGAGTATCACTGATAACAGAAACTGGATATGGTGCTGGAGCAGTTGCTACTATTCAAATCGATGGAAATACTACAGGAATAGGAACAGTTACAATTACAACAGGTGGATCTGGATATCAAGAAGGAGATTCTTTGATAATACCAGAAATTGGATCTGGAGTTGGTTATGGTGGCAAAGTAACTGTATCTTCAATCTCATCAAATAATACTTTTGTTTTAGATAACGTTCAGGGTGATTTCACTGTAGGAATTACAACTCTATCTTATATTGATTCTTCCGGAAATAGTGCTTTTGTTGGTCCTGGAGTAACAGTAAGTTCTAGAACTCCAGATCAATATTATACTGGAGAACATATTAAAGTTTATCAAATAAATCATGGTATGCACTCTGAGGAAAACTATGTTAAAATTAGTAAATTTAGACCAGAAAATTATGAAATTAATTCAAAGTTAAGTTCAGATATTTCAACTACTAATATAACAATCCCATTAACTCCAGGAACTGGAATAGGATTTACCCAATTTGAGGGTATTACTGTAAGTGTAGCAAACACTGGTTATGTAATTATAGATGAAGAAGTTATTGGATATACTGGAGTTTCAGGTGACACTCTGACCTCTAGTGAGTCTTTAAGAAAAGTTGATGGAACAGAACTACAGTCACATTTTAGTGGGGCACAGGTCTATAAATACGAACTTTCTGGAGTTTCCTTGAGAAGAATTAATAAAGTTCATAATTTAACTTTAGTTGATCAATCTATTCATCCAACTACTTTGAATAGTTATCATATTAAGATTGAAAATGGTAGTACAGATTATAATGGAGATCCAATAGGTTCTGATAGGACAAATAATCTCTACTTTGCTGAAACTAAGCAAACTGGAGATACTGGCACTAATATTACTAATAATATTCAATTTGAAGTTATTACACCAAATATTGCAAACATTTTACTTCCAAATACAAGTATTACTCCAAGAGTAAGAACATTTACTGGAACAAGTGTTGGTGGGAATGAAAAGTCATTTATTGATTCGGGATTTGAAAATATTTCTTTAGATACTCCACATTTCTTTAATACTCCAAGATTGATTTGTTCTGAGGTTAATGAGAATAGATTTATTACAGAAGCTCCTGGAAATAGATCTTTAACAATGGAATTTTTAATGACAAGCAATGACTCCAGAATATCACCAGTAATTGATACTATTCAAACATCTGTAATCTTAACATCTAATTTAATTAATAATCCAATCGGAACAAATAATGATCAAGGATATGCAGATGATGACACAATAAGAAGTTTGGATTCTGATAGACACGCTGCTGTTTATTTGTCAAACCCAATAAAACTAAAATTACCTGCGAATTCAATCAAGGTTCTTCTATCTGCAAGTATGACAACTGATAGTGATATCAGAGTTCTTTACAGAACATTTAGATCAGATTCTTCAAATTCCGGAAGTAACTATGATTTATTTCCAGGATGGTCAAATTATCAAGTTGACGGTCAAGGTATTAAGAGAGTTACTGATTTTTCACAAAATAATGGATCTCCTGATAGTAAAGTAATTAAATCTTCTGATATATTATTCAAAGATTATGAGTTCTCAGTTGATGATCTTGCCGATTTCGATGGATTCTCTATCAAAATTGTTATGTCATCAACAAACCAAGCAAATCCACCTTTGATAAAGGATTTAAGGGCAATTGCTACATCAAAACCAAGAGTATAAAATTGAAAACCTATGATTTACGAAGAAAACCAAGATCTCATAAAAGTAAAAGATAAAAATTATCTTTTCAGAGATATTAATTCTGAAGCTATTGTAAATGGTGACTATGAGGGTTATAATAGATATGTTGAAGAATATAAAAAAAAGTACAGAGAAAGTAAAAAAATAGAAAAAATTGAAAGTGAATTGAATGATATTCACAATGATATTAGTGAAATTAAAAACTTATTGAGGAATTTAGTAAATGGATCCTGATAGCATTTCTTTAGAAAATATGTCTAAATTATTTGAATATGAGAAACTTTCAAGAGATATAGATAGTATAACTGATATTGAAATTTTAAAAACTCTTGCTAAGTCATATATTAAATTATATTTTAAACAACAAGAAGTAGTATCAAAACTATAATGGCACAACCATCATCTAGACAAGAATTGATCGATTATTGTTTAAGAAAATTAGGTGCTCCTGTTTTGGAGATAAACGTTGCACAAGAGCAAATAGAAGATCTTGTTGATGATGCTCTTCAACTCTTCCAAGAAAGACACTTTGATGGTGTTTATCAAACTTATTTAAAATATAAAGTAACTCAGGAAGATATTGATAGAGGAAGAGCAAAAGGAATCAATGGAGTTGGTATTGCTTCAACTTCAGCAACAGCAAATATAGTTGGAACTGCAACAACTTTTAATTATTTTGAAAATAGTAATTATTTGCAAGTTCCACCTCATGTTATAGGAGTAAATAAAGTATTTCATTTTGAAGGGTCTAACTCTATTGCTAGCGGAATGTTTAGTATTAAATATCAGTTATTTTTAAACGATATTTACTACTGGGGTTCTACAGAACTTTTAACCTATTCAATGGTAAAAACATATCTTGAAGATATTGATTGGTTATTAACTACACAAAAACAAATTCGTTTTAATAAAAGACAAGATCGACTTTATATGGACATTGATTGGAGTGCTTTAAAACCTGATCATTATCTCATAATTGATTGCTATAGAATGATGGATCCAAATGACTATTCTAGAGTTTGGAATGATTCATTTCTAAAACCATATTTAACATCATTAATTAAACGTCAATGGGGATTAAATCTAAGTGCTAAATTCAGAGGAATGAAACTTCCTGGCGGAATAGAATATAATGGTAGAGAACTTTTTGAGGATGCTCAAAGAGAGATTGATGTTTTAATTGAAAAAATGTCAAGCACTTATGAATTACCTCCATTAGATATGATCGGATAAAGTTATGTTAAATCCCTTCTTTTTAAATGGTTCAAAGTCAGAGCAAAATCTTCTTCAAGATTTAGTAAACGAATCTTTAAGGATGTACGGTGTTGATGTATATTATCTTCCTCGTCAATATATAACAAAAAAATCTGTTATAAAAGAAGTTATTGAATCCCAATTTAATTTTGCTTATCCGATAGAGGCATATGTAGATTCTTATGAAGGATATGGTGGGCAAGGAACTATTCTATCAAAATTTGGAATTCAAGAATTAGACGATTTGAATTTAATCATATCAAAAGAAAGATGGGAAGTATATGTATCAACGTTAATTAAAAATTTAGAAGATATTGAGATATCTAATAGACCAAAAGAAGGGGATTTAATCTATTTTCCATATGGAAATAGATTATTTGAAATTAAGTATGTTGAACATGAAAAACCTTTTTATCAATTGAGAAAAAATTATGTTTATGAATTAAGATGTGAACTCTTTAGATATGAAAATGAAGTTATTAATACTGGTATAGATTTCATTGATAATCCTCAAGGAATAGATACTGATGGAACTGGAGATGATTTAACTGATCGCCCACAATACACTGTGACTCAAACGCTTCAATTAGTAGGTATGGGATCTACTGCATCAGCAGTTACTTCAATAGTTAATGGTGGAGTGAGATATGTAAATATTATCAATCGAGGTTCTGGGTATAATGCTTCACCAACAGTAGCATTTTCATCCGCACCTTATGGAGGAGTGACTGCTACTGGAATAGCAACCATGATTGGGGGAATAGTAGATCTTTGCGAACCAAATCAAACATTATTAAGAGTACAAGGAATTGAATTAATCAATCCCGGATTTGGATATACTATTGCACCTAAAATATCATTTACTGGTGGAGGAGGTTCTGGTGCGGATGCAATTGCAACAATTGGAGATGGTATAGTTGGAATAATAACAATTACTAATGGAGGTTCTGGATATACAAATCCACCATTAGTTTCGTTTATTGGAATATCTTCTATATCAGCACAGGCATCTTCTGTAATCAATGATTCTGGATCAGTAACTCAAATTAGAATAACTAATGCAGGATTAGGATATACTCAAGTTCCACAGATACAAATTGGTTCTCCTAATGTTATAGTTGGATTTGGAACATATCAATATAATGAAGTTATTGTTGGCAGTATAAGTAGTATCACTGCAAGAGTTAAATCTTGGAATTCTGTTACTAAGATTTTAGAAGTTTCGAATTCAACTGGAACATTTTTACCCGGAGAAGTTGTTACTGGAACAAACTCTGGGGCAAATTATAGTATAAGACGAAGAAACTTAACTACCGATAATAATAATTTTGGACAAAATGATATTATTGAACAAGAATCCGATTCAATTTTAGATTTTAGTGAAGTAAATCCATTTGGAACTCCTTAATTTGTTAAATATATTAAAATAGGTCAATAAAAATGTTTGAGTATTTTTATCACGAAATTCTTCGTAAAACTGTAATTGGTTTTGGAACACTATTCAATAATATTGAAATAAGACAAACCAATAATCAGAAAGAGGTAGTATCAGTTATTAAAGTTCCTCTAGCATATGGACCTATTCAGAAATTTTTAGCAAGAGTTGAACAACAACCAAATTTAAATACTCCTGTTCAAATAACATTACCAAGAATGTCATTTGAATTTACTGGATTAACTTATGATACTGCAAGAAAATTAACAACAACACAAACATTCCTATCAAAATCAGTCACTGATGGAACAGACATAAGAAAAACTTATATGCCTGTTCCATATAATATGGATTTTGAATTAAGTATAATGACTAAGTTGAATGATGATATGCTTCAAATTGTTGAGCAGATATTACCATATTTTCAACCCTCTTATACTTTAACTATAAATTTGGTCGATACAATTGGTGAAAAAAGAGATATACCAATTGTTCTTGATAGCGTTACAATGGAAGATGATTATGAAGGAGATTATACTACAAGAAGAGCATTAATTTATACTTTAAAATTTACAGCAAAAACTTATCTTTTTGGTCCTGTTTCTTCTGCTTCTTCCAAAGATATCATCAAAAAAGTTTCTCTTGGATTTATTTCTGGAGATACTCAATCAACTACAAGAGATCTTACATATTCAGTAACACCAACTGCAACTAAAAATTATACTGATGAAGTAACTACTATTTTAAGTGCAGATGTTGATCTAGGAAGCACTACAATTCAAGTAGCAGATGCTTCAAATATACCATTAAATTCTTATTTTACTTTAAACAATGAAACATTATATGTTTCAGAGAAAACAGGAAATTCTTTAAGTGTTATTAGAGGAGCTTATAGTACACCAATTTCAAATCATGTTTCTGGTACTCAAGTTAAATTGATTACTGAAGTGGATAATTCCCTAATTGAACTTGGAGATGATTTTGGATTTAGTGGTTTAGAATTTAGTTGAGGACATTATGCCTAAAAAATTTGATAAATTAGATGAGGTTTTTAATGTGACCAGTGAAATTATTGAGAATCAAATAGAACCTATAAAAATTGAAAAAGCACAAGAAAAAGAAACAAATTCAATTACCAATGATATAAAAAGAGATTATGAATATTCTAGGGGTAATTTTTATTCTATCATAGAAAAAGGTCAAGAAGCAATTAACAGTGTTTTGGAATTAGCACAAGAAACTGAATCTCCTAGAGCATATGAAGTTGTTGGTCAGTTGATTAAGAATGTTTCAGATGCTACTGATAAATTGATGGAACTTCAAAAAAAATTAAAAGATATTGAAGAAGTTAAATCATCAAGTGGACCAACAAATGTGACTAATGCCCTTTTTGTTGGTTCTACGGCGGAATTGTCCAAGTTATTAAAAACTAAGTTAAATGATGAAGAAAATAAATAGAAGTAAAAATGTTAACTCAAGCAGTAACTGAATTAGAAAATAGATTATTAAATTTAAAAGATATCTCTTATGATTCTATTGATAATTTAATGAGAAAAATTATGAAATCTCATAATATCACTGCCAAAGAACTTCATAATGCTTTTGTAAATAAATATAAAAAGACACCAGACGATTGGATTAAAGGAAAAATGAAAAAAATTCACGAAGATCACAAAGAAATTGCTTCTGGTAAGAAAGCAGATGATGAAGGATATATGGCAAGAAATGAATTAGATTCTATAGAAAGAGCAATTAAAAATCTTAGAAAATCTATAAAGACAGGTAAGCAGCAACTTCCTGCTTGGGTACAGTCAAAGATTACAAAAGCAGCAGATTATATTGATACTGCAGCGGAGTATCTTCAAAGTGATGAAGGTTTAGATGAAGCAAAAGAACCAAGTTTTGCAATTAAAAAATCTTCTGGTGCTGGAGCATTGACACCAGATGCAGCAAAACAACTTGGACCAAAAGCAGTAGAACTTCAAAAGAAAAAAGCAGCGGCAGTATCATTACCATCTGTAAAAAAAGAAGAAATTTCTTTAGTTGAGAAAATTCTAGGCGAAGAGAAGTGTGGTAAGGGAATGTATTGGTGTAATACTGATAAGGTATGCAAACCACTTCCCGAAGGAATGAAAGTTCCTGGACAAAAAATTAAACCAACTGAAGTTGGAATTGGTAAACCAGTTGAAGGATCTTGTACTCATACTAAAAAAGGAAAATCTTGTCCCGTGCATGGGGTGGGTCAGTGTCCGATGGCAGAAGAAAAGGATCCAAAAGGACCAACACAATCATATAAATCCCCTCAAGAACTTGCTAAAAAGCATGGTATCTCGTTAGATGAAATTCAGAAGCAAGTTAAAATAGGGACAAAAGTTGAATCTGAGCATACTTCAGATAAAAAACTTGCTAGAATAACTGCTCTTCAGCATTTAGATGAACTTCCAAATTATTATACAAAACTCAAAAAAATGGAAACTCAAAAAGAGAGTACCATAATAACAGATGCAAATGGCAACTATTACGCTGAATTTATTGATATTATCAAGGCTGGTTCTATAGAAGAAGAGAATCCTGGTCTTTGGGCAAATATCCATAAGCGTAGAGAAAAAGGTCTTCCTAGAAAAAAACCAGGACAAAAAGGATATCCAAAAACATTAGATGTTGATGAGGGAATTGAGCAAGCAAGAAAAAATGTTGGTGCAGATAAGTGCTGGAAAGGTAAAAAATTAGGCAATCCTCCAACAAAAATAAAAAATGGAAAAGAAGTTCCCAACTGTGTCAGCGAAGCAGCAAGAATTTCTGCCCAAACTGGAAATAACATCTTTGTAACTTTATCTTGGAGAGGTAAATATTATACCATACAAATATTCTTTCCGCAAGCAAAGGTTCCTTCAAGAACTGAGATTTCTGATGAGATTCAGAAGATTTACCCCGATTCAAGAGTAGTTACTTATAGAGTCGCAGAATTTAAACAAGGAGAACCTCTAATTTATGCTTATAGAGGTGGAAATGGTGGTAAATTGGGTCCTAATAAGAATTATGTAAAACCTATGGGTGAAGAGGTTGAAATACTTGACGAAAAAAAGTAAATAAGGCAGAAATGCCTTGCAATAAACCAAAAGCACAAGCACATGGTTCAGGAGAAACTGGTAAATCTCATGTAGTAAAAGCATGTGAGGGTGGCAAAGAAGAACTTATTCGTTTTGGACAAAAAGGAGTAAAAGGTTCTCCTAAGAAAAAAGGTGAATCTGAGGAATATGCAAGTCGTCGTCATAGATTTCAATCTAGACATGCCAAAAACATTTCAAAAGGAAAAATGTCTGCTGCTTATTGGGCAAATAAAGTTAAATGGTAATTAATTATGTGTAGTTCAATAGTGAGAGTGCCAAATACTAGACTAAATGCGGTTGTTGTTCGAAACATTGCAAGAAAACATTGGGGATTGACAAAAGAACAAATGAAAGGTATGCATGTACACCATTTTCCTCCAAGAAGTGAAGGTGGTAAAGATATACCAGAACATTTATATATTTGCAGTGAAGAATTTCACAGAAAAATATGGCATGGAAATGAATATTTTATGAATAATTTAATGAAAGCAGTTGAGAAAAATACTGGGAAAAAACAGAGCGAAGAGACAAAAAGAAAACGCAGTGAAAAATTAAAAGGAAGAAGATTTGGTAATAATATTTCAGGAAATAGTGATAACAGTCACTTTAATAAAAAAGTAATTATTAATGGAGTTAAATATAATTCAATGACTGAAGCATCTATATGTTTAAATATATCATTACAATGTCTCAATTACAGAATGAAGAATTGGAAAGAACAAGGGTATATATATGTCTGAAGAATACTATTTGGGCAATCCTCTGCTCAAGAAGGCAAATACAAAAATTGAATTTACTGAAGAACAAGTTCTTGAGTGGATTAAATGTGCAAAAGATCCAGTTTATTTCGCAAAGAATTATATAAAAATTGTAACTCTTGATCACGGATTATCAAAATTTAATACTTATCCTTTTCAAGAGGAGATGATTGAGACATTTCATAATAATCGTTTCAGTATTTGTAAGCTTCCTCGTCAATCTGGAAAAAGTACCACAGTAGTTTCTTATCTTCTTCATTATGCAATTTTTAATGATAATGTAAATATAGCAATTCTTGCGAACAAAGCATCAACTGCAAGAGATCTTCTTGATCGCCTACAAACAGGTTATGAAAACCTACCAAAATGGTTGCAGCAAGGAGTAATATCTTGGAATAAGGGTTCTATGGAACTTGAGAATAAATCCAAGATTACTGCTGCATCAACTTCTGCATCATCAATTCGAGGTGGAACTTATAATATCATTTTCTTGGACGAATTTGCATTCGTTCCAAATACTGTTGCGGATAATTTCTTTAGTTCAGTATATCCTGTAATTACATCTGGACTATCTTCAAAGGTTATTGTGGTTAGTACTCCTTATGGTATGAACCATTTCTATCGTCTATGGGATGATGCGCAAAAAAGTAAGAACGCTTATGTTCCAATTGAAGTTCATTGGACAGATGTTCCCGGAAGAGATGAGGAATTCAAAAGAACCACTATTGCAAATACTTCTGAGGCACAGTGGAGACAAGAATTTGAATGTTTATTTCTTGGATCATCAGATACACTGATCTCTGGTCCTGTACTTAATAGATTAGTATTTGAACAACCAAAGACATCTAGTGCAGGATTAGATGTCTTTGAGGACCCTCAGGAGGACCATACATATGTGATTACTGTTGATGTCGCTCGTGGCGTAGAAAAAGATTTTTCTGCATTTGCAGTTATAGATGTTTCTCAATTCCCACATAAAGTAGTTGCAAAATATAGAAATAATCAAATAAGACCTATATTATTTCCCCAAATTATAAAAGAAGTTGCAACATCTTATAATAAAGCATATGTTCTATGTGAGGTCAATGATGTTGGAGATCAAGTAGCTGCTGGTCTTCATTATGATTTAGAATATTCGAATCTTCTTATGAGTTCTATGCGAGGAAGAGCAGGACAAATTCTTGGTCAAGGATTTTCTGGAAAAAAAGTCCAACTTGGCGTAAAAATGTCAAAAACAACTAAAAAGGTTGGATGTTTAAATCTCAAAACTCTTATTGAAGATAATAAACTTGTATTTAATGATTTTGAGATCATTAATGAACTTACAACTTTTATTCAAAAAGGAAATTCTTTTGAGGCGGAAGAAGGTAGAAACGATGATTTAGTAATGTGCTTAGTAATGTATTCTTGGTTGATTCTTCAAGATTATTTTAAAGAACTTACAGATCAAGATATAAGAAAAAAAATATATGAAGAACAAAAAAACCAAGTAGAGCAAGATATGTCACCATTTGGTTTTATTGTTGATGGTATAAATGACGAAAGTACTTTTGTCGATAAAGATGGAGATAGATGGTATACAGATGAATATGGTGATTCTCAGGCAGAATTTTCTTATATGTGGAATTATATCTAATGGACTTAGAAGATCATTTAAATTTTGATCACTTATTTTTATATGAAAGAAAATGTAGGTCTTGTGGGTTGACTAAAAATTTAATTGGAGAATTTTATAGAACAAGAAAAGATAGAGGACCAGTATCTTCTTCATTTTCTTATGAATGTAAAGAATGTGCAAAAAAAAGGATTATTTCCTCAAGAAAAAAGAGTACACCTAAAATAAAATGGGAATATCCTGACTGGTAAATTGTTCACGCCAGATTTCCCCTGTCAAAAATGACTTTTTAATAAATATTTTTTAGATAACCCGAGTCTTAGGAGAAAAACTAAATGGCGACTCCTCAATTATCTCCCGGTGTACTGATCCGTGAGGTTGATCTTACAGTAGGAAGAGCTGATAATGTACTGGATAATATCGGTGCAATTGCTGGACCTTTTGCAATTGGACCAATAGACGAACCAATTGACATCACAACAGAACAAGATCTTATTAATGTTTTCGGTAAACCAATTTCTACCGATGCCCAATATGAATATTGGATGAGTGCATCCTCATATCTTTCTTATGGTGGTGTTCTTAAAGTTGTAAGAACAAATGGTGATACACTTAGAAATGCTAATGCGATCAGAAATTCTTCTGGTGTTTCTACTGCAGGAGATACAACTTTAAAAATTAAAAATTACGATGACTATGAAGCATATCATTCTGATGATATTGCAAACTATATTTTTGCAGCCAAAACTCCCGGTTCTTGGTCAAATAATCTTAAAGTTTGCGTAATTGATGACAAAGCTGATCAAATTGTAAAGATAGGATCTGCTGTCACTTTTGCTCAAGTTGGATATGGAATTACAACTGCTTTAGTAAATGTTCCTTCTGCAGGAGTTGGAACTACCTCTAATTTTAATGGATACTTAAAAGGTATAATTACTGGTGTAGGAACAGGAACAAGCACAGTTGATGTTAAAATTGTATCCTTAGTTGCAACTGATGGGACTGAAACTCCTATTACTTACGCTCAAAGAAATCAACTAAGATCATTTAGACCCACAAATACAGTAGGAATAATTAGTGCAACTGGTCCTGGAATTGCTACTGCTTTAATTGGATCTGGATCGAATGATCTCTTGGACTGGTATGATCAACAAACTTTAAATCTAACAAACACTAGCATTTATTGGAGATCGGTTGCTCCAAAACCAGGCACAACTGAATATGGATCAGACAGACAATGTAACAGTGATGAAATTCATATTGTAGTTATTGACGATACTGGATCAGTAACTGGCATTCAAGGTAATCTTCTTGAAAAGCATGTTGGACTATCAAAAGCATCTGATGCTGTATCTGCAGTAAATTCTCCTCAAAAAATTTGGTGGAAAAATTATCTTGCATTATATTCAAATTATGTTTATGCTGGGGATAATCCTTCAGATGATTTGAATGTAAATGAAGATGTAGTTCCAGTTGGATTTAGTAGTTCTTTCACTAAATTTACAACTGCAGAAGGTCTTTGGAATGAACCTGCACAAGGAAAAACTTTCAGTGCTTTAGGAAATGTAACTTATAATCTAACAGGAGGAGTTGATTACTCTGCTTCTGGTGGAATGCAAGCTACTCTTGGCGATTTAATTACTTCATATAATCTATTCTCAAATAGAGATGAACTTGCGGTTGACTATTTAATTATGGGTCCCGGACTTCAAAACAAATTTGATTCTCAGGCAAAAGCAAATCATCTAATTTCTGTTGCAAATCTAAGAAAAGATTGTGTTGCTGTTATTTCTCCACATCGTTTAGATGTTGTTGATGTAACAAATACAGATACTCAAACTGACAATGTAATTGAATTCTTCTCACCACTTTCATCTTCATCTTATGCAGTATTTGATAGTGGATACAAGTATACTTATGATCGCTTTAACAATAAGTTCCGTTACATTCCATGTAATGCTGATGTTGCTGGTTTGATGGTAAGAACTTCTATCTTTGCATATCCTTGGTTCTCCCCTGCTGGACAGCAAAGAGGCATTCTTAACAATGCAATCAAACTTGCATATAACCCAAATAAATCTCAAAGAGATCAACTTTATCCATTAAGAGTCAACGCGATTATCAATCAGCCAGGTATTGGTATTCTTCTTTACGGAGATAAAACTGCTCTTGGTTATGCATCAGCATTCGATAGAATTAATGTTCGTCGCCTCTTCTTAACAGTTGAACAATCACTTGAAAGACTTGCTCAAGCACAAATCTTTGAATTAAATGATGAGATTACTAGAGCAAACTTTGTCAATGTTGTTGAACCTTATCTCCGCGATGTTCAGGCAAAAAGAGGTCTTTATGGATTCTTTGTAAAATGTGATGAATCCAATAACACTCCAGAAGTTATTGATAATAATGAATTCAGGGCAGATATTTTCCTGAAACCTGCTAAATCAATTAATTATGTAACTCTTACATTCGTAGCAACCAGAACTGGTGTTTCGTTTGAAGAAGTTGCTGGAAGCGTTTGATTTACATAAATTAATTAAAAAGGAGGAATTCTAAAATGGCTCATTCTCTTTCAGATTTTAAAAAGGCACTGTCTGGTGGTGGTGCAAGACCCAATCTATTTGAAGTTGCAATCCCAACATTACCTGAAAGTATTAATTACGAAAATGGTTCTGATGGTCAAGCAAATTTCAGTATGTTATGTAAAGCAGCTGCTCTTCCAGCATCAAACATAGCACCGATTGATGTTCCCTTTAGAGGTCGTATTTTCAAAGTTGCTGGAGACAGAACCTTTGATACTTGGACTGTAACCGTTATTAATGATCAAGATTTTGTAATTAGAAATGTAATGGAATTGTGGATGCAAAAAATTGGTCAATATGGTGATGGTAGTGGTGCTACTAATCCAACTGAATATATGGTAGATGCTTATGTTAAGCAATTCAGAAGATCACCATCTGCTTTAGGATTTAATACTCCTACAGGTACAGGTCTTGAAACTGCTGCTCTTTATAAATTCTACGATATTTTCCCAACTAATATATCTCAGATTGATCTTTCATACGATACTTCTGATACTATTGAGGAATTTACAGTAGAGTTCCAAGTTCAATACTGGACTCCTCAAGGTGCTCAGGAAAATTATCAATAAATAAATAGGTAGACAAGATAAATAAATTTTAATAATGGCAAGACTATTTGGATTTTCTATTGATGATAATGATAATCAGTCACCTAATATAGTATCCCCCGTTCCTCAAAACAATGAGGACGGGGTTGATCATTATTTGACAAGTGGATTTTTTGGTGCATATGTAGACATAGAAGGTGTCTATAGAACTGAATTTGAAATGATTAAGCGTTATCGTGAGATGGCGCTTCATCCAGAAGTAGATAGTGCAATTGAAGATATTGTAAATGAAGCAATTGTTTCAGATACAAATGATTCTCCAGTAAAGATTGAACTATCTAATCTAAATGCAAGCGACGGCATAAAGGAAAGAATTAGAGAAGAATTTAAATATATTTTAGAATTGTTAGATTTTGATAAAAAATCTCATGAAATTTATAGAAATTGGTATATTGACGGCAGACTTTATTACCATAAGGTAATTGATCTAAAAAATCCCCAAGAAGGAATTCAAGAACTACGTTACATAGACGCTATGAAAATGCGTTATGTTCGTCAGCAGAAGAAAAAAAAGGATGATAATTCTAATTATGTACAGTCAAATATTAATGATCCTCTGGATTATAGTTTTCCAGAAATTGAAGAATATTTTATCTTTAATCCAAAAGGATCTTATCCAGTTGGTGCAATGGGAGGACAAGCAACTGCTGCTTCCCCAGCTCAAAATGGTGGAATAAAAATTGCCAGAGATTCTATTGCATATTGCACTTCTGGATTGGTAGATAGGAATAAAGGGACTTGCCTTTCTTATTTACATAAAGCAATTAAATCACTCAATCAACTTCGTATGATTGAAGATAGTCTTGTAATTTACAGATTATCTCGTGCCCCAGAAAGAAGAATTTTCTATATTGATGTGGGTAATCTTCCTAAAGTAAAAGCGGAACAATATCTTCGTGATGTTATGATGCGTTATCGTAACAAACTTGTTTATGACGCATCAACTGGAGAAATTCGTGATGATAAGAAATTTATGAGTATGCTTGAGGATTTCTGGCTACCTCGTCGTGAAGGTGGTAGAGGAACTGAAATCACTACACTTCCCGGTGGTCAAAATCTCGGAGAAATCACAGATATTAAGTATTTCCAAGAAAAACTTTATCGCTCATTGAATGTTCCCCCAACAAGAATTGGTGGAGAAGGTGGATTTAACCTTGGTCGCTCTTCAGAAATTCTTCGTGATGAATTAAAGTTTACTAAATTTGTTGGAAGATTGAGAAAGAGATTTTCAAATATGTTTAGTGACATGTTGAGAACTCAATTGATTCTCAAAAACATTATTACTCCAGAAGATTGGAAGGTAATGAGAGAGCATATTCAATATGATTTCTTATATGATAATCACTTCTCAGAACTAAAAGAAGCTGAATTAATGACTGAGAGATTAAATATGGCTGCTACTGCAGAACCTTATATCGGTAAATATTATTCTCAGGATTATGTCAGAAGAAAAATTCTGAGGCAAACTGATGAAGAAATTGTAGAGCAGGATATTTTAATTAAGCAAGAAATTGAATCTGGAAAAATTCCAGATCCTAATGCTCCTATCGATCCAAATACTGGATTGCCATTATCATCTGGAGATAATATCAATGGACAATCTGGACAAGTTCCAATAGAACCTTCAGTAGATGAAAAGGGAACAAATCCTCCAACCGAAAAAGGAATCTAAATAAACTATAGTTAATAACTTAAAAATATGGATGATCTTATGAATAGTATCGTGGCAAATGAGTCACCTTCACAAATCAGCGATAAAATAAAGGATATTTTATTTGCAAAATCTGCAGAAAAAATTGACACTCTAAGACCTGCTGTTGCTGCATCATTATTTGATAACGTAACAGAAGAGTGATATGAAATCTTTTAAGCAATTTATTTCAGAGTCAATTAATATCGCTGGTGATTTTAATGGAAATTTATATTTAAATTCTCAACCAGAATCTCAGCAAGTTGGTGAAGAATATGTTGCGGATGTAATGTGGCAAGGAAATCTTTACAGAATGGAACTTGTCACAAAAGATGGTATTCCTTCCAAAAGAGATTTAGGTGAACAACTTCAAGGTGAATATCCTGGTGCAATTGTTCACCAAATTTATCCAGCAGAAGAAAAAAATTACAATATCACAAAAACAAAAAGATATCACCCTTCAAAATTAGAATGGATTGATTGATAATGGCTCAATGGAATATAACTACTCAAGATTATCTAAATCAAGAAAGAAGTTTATTTGAAGTTAATAATATTGCAACGAGAGATGGGCAACAAGTTACAATTGATAATCCTTTTCCAGTTACTCTTCCTCCAATAGCAACTGATGCATTTGGTAGGCAAAGAATTTCTGCCCCACTTACACTATTTGATTCATCTCACAGATATAGAGATAATAATCTTTGGTCAAGTTTGATAGTTGGAACAGGATCTACGGTTGGATTTGTAACCGCACAAGGTTTAGTTAATATTGGGATTGGAACAACAAGTGGGTGTTCAGTCATCAGAGAAACTACAAAAGTATTCTCATATCAACCCGGAAAATCATTGCAAGTATTAAATACATTTGTAATGAACCCAGCAAAAGAAAATCTTCGTCAAAGAGTAGGATACTTTGGTGTAGATAATGGGATGTATTTGGAACTTGATGGGAGTGATTTGTATTTTGTAGAGAGAACTTTTGTTCCCGGAATTACAACAGAAACAAGAGTATCTCAAGCAAACTGGAATATTGATACTATGCTTGGTGCGGATTATCTAAATCCATCTGGAGTTACATTAGATATCAGTAAAGCACAGATTATGTGGATGGATATTGAATGGTTAGGGCTTGGAACCGTAAGATTGGGATTTGTGATTAATGGTAAGTTTATTCATTGTCACTCATTCCATCATGCAAATATTATCAACACAACTTATATTACAACAGCATCATTACCTATTAGATATGAGATTTCTAATACTGGTATTACAACAAGTGCTAGCACACTTAAACAAGTTTGTTCTTCTGTAATTTCAGAGGGTGGTTATGAACTTCGTGGATTGCAACAAGCAGTTGGAACACCAATTCAAACACCAGTCGATTTAGCAACTGCAGGAACTTATTATACAGTTCTATCAATTCGCCTCAAAACAACTCCAAATAGATTGGATGCAATTACAATTTTAACTGCACTTTCAATTCTTGGCATTACAAATAATGCAAATTATAACTGGCAAGTAAGAGCAAGTGGAACATCTAATGGTGGAACTTGGATAGATGCTGGTAGTGATAGTGCTATTGAATATAAGATTGATGGAGGAACTTTTACTGGAGGAAGAGTATTGGCATCTGGATATTTGAATGGTTCCGCTCAGGGATCTACTCCAGTAGATATTCTTAAAGAAGCATTATTTAAGTTTCAGTTAGAAAGAAATGGATTGACTGGGACACCTTATGAACTTTCCCTTGTTGCTACCTCTAATCTTGATGGTGCTGATATTCATGCATCTATCGACTGGGAAGAAATTAGTAGATGACGTTCTATTTTATAATCTAACTTAATTAAATAATAAATAACTAATAATAATCTTTCATAAAATGCAAAGGACAAAAATATTTGAATCTGAAGTTAATACTGGAGCATCTGCTGGTGCTGCTTCAAGTATTACTAATGCAACTTGTGTAAGACTTCATAATAACACTTCAGGAATTGTTACTGTTGGAGTTTCTACTGTAGTTGGAGCAGCAACTACGATTTATTTTTCAATGCCAGCAAATTCAGTTGAATTTTTAGAAAAACTTCCGACTGATGTTATTTGGTCATCAGCAGCAATTAAGGCGGCAAAAGTAGGATTTACTAACTAAGAAAATGAAACTAATTACAGAAGAAATAGAAAAGGTAGAAATTATTACCGAAGGAACTGGTGATAGTAAAAAACTATACATTCAAGGTGTTTTTCTTCAGAGCGAGTGTGTAAATCGTAATGGTAGAATGTATCCTTTTTCAATTATGGAAAGGGAAGTAAAGCGTTATAATGAGAATTATGTTCAAAAAGGACGTGCTCTTGGAGAACTAGGTCATCCTGATGGACCTACTGTAAATCTTGATAGAGTTTCTCATAAAATTGTTGCTTTAGAACAAAAAGGTAATAATTTTATGGGTAAGGCACAAATTCTTTCTACACCTATGGGAAAAATTGCAGAATCACTTCTTAAGGATGGTGTCTGTCTTGGCGTTTCTTCTCGCGGTATTGGTTCACTAAGAGAAAACAATAAAGGATATAAGGAAGTTGGTGAGGATTTTATGCTTGCCACTGCTGCTGATATTGTTGCGGATCCTTCTGCACCTGATGCTTTCGTTCAAGGAATCATGGAAGGTGTCGAGTGGGTTTGGAATAATGGTGTTCTTGAGCAAAAAGTATCAAGAATTCATAAGAGAATTAATACTTTAGTTGACTCTAATCAACTAGAGGAACAAAAATTAAATCTTTTCAGTGAGTTTTTAAATTCACTGTAAAATATTAAATTATAAATAAATATAGTTAATTAACAAAAGGTTAAACGGAGAGTTACAAATGTCTCGTGGTAAAAACTTACAGGAAATGGAAGTAGGCACTAAGCAATCCAGAACTGCTGTAAATGCTAATGCTAAAGCAGGGGATCCAATGAAGAAATTGTCCACAGGTATTCCTGATGGTCAAACTGGAAACTGGGAAGATTTAGGTGGACCTACTCCAGATAATTACAGACCAGATGATAGTTCAGCACAACTTAAAGATGCTGCATCACCCCTTAAGCAAGTTAAGGACATAGTTAATAAAGGTGCAAAGGGTGCCGATCCTATGAAAGGTATCAAGAAATCCGATGCCATTAAGGAAGATGAAGACCTTGATGATGACGAGTATATTGAAGAAGAGATTGACGAGGATGATGAAGTAATCTCTGAGGAAGAAGAAGAGGAAGAAGGTAAGAAGAAAAAATCTAAAAAAGAAGAAGATGAAGATGAAGAAGGTGAGGAAGATGATGAAGAAGAAATGAAAGAAGAGTTTGATATCGAAGAAGATGTTAATGCCCTTCTAGAAGGCGAAGAACTCTCTGAAGAGTTCCAAGAAAAAGCAAGAATCATCTTTGAATCTGCTCTTCGCTCAAAAGTTAATGAAATTCGTGAGTCACTTGAAGTTCAATATGAGGAGCGTCTCGTAGAAGAAGTTCAAGCAATTGCAGAAGAACTAGAAGAGCGTGTTGATTCTTATCTAGAATATGTTGCAGAAGAGTGGATAAATGAAAACACTCTTGCTATTGAGACTGGTCTCAAGGAAGAACTCACTGAGTCATTCCTTGGTGGTCTCAAGCAACTTTTTGAAGAACATTATGTAGAAATCCCTGAAGACAAATATGATGTACTTGAGAGCATGGTAGAAAAACTAGATGATATGGAGACAAAACTCAACGAGCAAATTGACAGAAATATTCAACTCAACAAGCGTCTCTCTGAGTCGGTTGCAGATAGAATCTTTGATGAAATTTCCGAAGGTCTAGCGACCACACAGAAGGAAAAGCTCGCTTCACTTGCTGAAAGTGTAGAGTTTGAAAGTGAAACACAATATCGTGAAAAACTGGAGACTTTGAAGGAATCATATTTCCCTTCAAGAGTAGTTGCTCCATCAGTAACAACTGAAACACTTTCAGAAGGAGTAGAAATTGCTTCTGAGTATCACTCAGATTCAATGAACAGATATCTGAAAACTCTTTCAGCAGTTGCAAATCGCTGAATTTAATATTAAATCAAACAAAACAATTTCATTTTTACAAAGAGGTAAAACGCAATGTTTCAATCAGAAAGATTGCAGGAAAAGTGGGCACCCCTTCTCGACTTTGATGGTCTAGATCCTATCAAAGATTCTCACAGAAGAGCTGTAACCGCAGTCCTGCTCGAAAACCAAGAAAGATTTTTAAGAGAGCAAAGCTCTTTCTCCGAAGGAGGATTCTTAACTGAAGGCCCAACCATGGGTACTGTTACCGGAAACGGTTCTGCAGGATTCAGTGGTGGTGCTGATGCTGGTGGTCCAGTTGCAGGTTTCGATCCTGTTCTAATTTCACTAATTCGTCGTTCAATGCCTAACTTGGTCGCTTATGACCTTGCTGGCGTTCAACCAATGAATGGTCCTACTGGACTTATCTTTGCAATGCGTTCACGCTATGGTACTGATCGTACTGGTGGTAGAGAGACCTTCTATGATGAAGTAGAAACCGCATACTCTGCACAGAATAGCACTAACTCAGCAACTCAAGGTGATTACACTGGAGGTTCTGATGATGGTACTTCTGTAGGTTTTGGTACTACTGCACAATCAGGTACTAACCCAGGTCTTCTTAATCCCGATGGTAGTCTTGCTTATACTACTGGTCAGGGTATGCAAACCACTGACTCCGAGAATCTCGGTCAGTCAGGTGGTCCTCAGTTCAATGAGATGAACTTCTCAATTGAGAAGGTTCTTGTTGAAGCAAAATCCCGTGCCCTAAAAGCTGAGTACAGCCTTGAGCTTGCTCAGGACCTTAAGGCAATTCACGGTCTAAATGCTGAGGCAGAACTCGCTAATATTCTTTCTAGCGAGATTCTTGCTGAAATCAACCGTGAAGTTATCCGCACCATCTATAAAGTTGCTAAGCCTGGTGCTCAAGCAAACGTTGCTACTGCTGGTGCATTTGACCTTGACGTTGACTCCAACGGTCGTTGGTCAGTTGAGAAGTTCAAGGGTCTACTCTTCCAAATCGAGCGTGATGCTAACGCTATTGCACAGCAAACTCGTAGAGGAAAGGGTAATGTTATCATGTGTTCTGCTGACGTTGCTTCTGCTCTAAGCATGGCTGGTGTACTCGATTACACTCCTGCTCTAAATGCAAACCTCAACGTTGATGACACTGGTAACACCTTTGCTGGTGTACTACT
>Ga0129333_10000176_pt1 | contig 44137 bp, 77 predicted proteins | sample CPB6_08_DNA_FD_94474 | JGI IMG/M metagenome (GOLD analysis project Ga0129333, IMG submission 94474) | Freshwater to marine salinity gradient microbial communities from Chesapeake Bay, USA - CPBay_Sum_0.6_0.8_DNA | ecosystem: Environmental > Aquatic > Marine > Coastal | place: USA: Chesapeake... | reverse complement strand
AGGTTTAAAAAGGTAGTGCAATTTTGAGGTCTTTTTTGAAGTAAATCTTGCATAAGTTTTAAATTAAAGTTGTTAGTAAATAGCCGTTACCAATTCGTTTTTTGCTAATTCTAGGGCGTCTTTTTTCGTGTATCCCATGAATTGGCGTTTTATTTCTTGGTTTAATAGGTGGGGTTTTTCAGTGTTTTTAACGATAAAATGGATTATCCATGCCCCATATTTATTTTTTTCGCTGTAAGTTATTTTATTTTTATTCATATAGATTTAAATTAAAGTTATTAATAAATTTTGCCTTTAAAGTTAATCCATAAATTTAACTAATCGTCCGGCAACGTTTAAAATCTGTAAATTGTGATTAAAGCTTTCAACAAAATTTTCTAAATTCATTTTTAAGAATCTAGGGACCTCAAAATAAGTTTTTAAACTATCATCAATACATTTTTGCAAAACTTGATTAGCGAAATCAAAAAATGATTTTAATGTTGCGTTTATTGCCTCGTTGTGATATTTTAAATTATTTTTAAGCGTGCCTTTATCGGCAAATATTTTTTCAATGCTTTCAATTTCTCGCTTAAAAATTTCTTGTGAAATTATTAGCTCTATATTTTCTTTTTTTTCGTTTTTCATAGTTTAAAATTAATTGTTATTATGCAAAATCGTTAATTGAATATTTATTTCCGTCAATATCGAACCAATATTTGCCGTTTTTGTGTTTTTTTTCGTAGTGAGAAAAAACCACAAAACCAATAAATTCATTATTTTTGGCAAGCATTACTAATTGCCCTTTTTTAAATTCTAGTGTTGACATAATATTTTAAATTAATGGTTAATATTCCAAACATCAGCGATTACCGCTTGAAGCTTGTGCGAGTTAAATTCTATTTGTTTCATTATTTAAGTCCTGACAAAAATACAAACACTTGCGCCGTTTTTAAATTGATTTGCAATTTCTATTTTAGTCCTAGAGTCTGCGACTCCATTAGGTAGGGTGTGCATAGATGAATATGTTTCAATTAATTTATTGCTATCGTCATAAAAACTAATATAGTCAAGTGATTTAGCCCCCAAAGCTTCAATTGCTTTATCGGCTTCCTTAGCGGTATTAAAGCACCAATTTATTTTATATTTGATATTCATATATTTTTTTGTTTAAGTTAATAAAATCGGGTTTGGCGTGGTGTTTGTTTAGTTATTTTTTTAACTCCTCAACTTGTGATTTCGCGAATAAATAGCACGTGCAAAATCTTTTATCGAGTTCCTCGCCGGCAGGCTGGCAATTATTATCAACCATTTTTATTTTTATAATTTTCGGACTAGAAAAGAATAAATAACCCTTTTCACCTTTTTTTACGACATAACCCTTCGACAACCAGCCCTTGTAAGTGGCCAGCTCTTCAGCGTCGCTTAAGCCGTGGATTTGTTTTATGTAGTAATTTAAAGGTCTCGGGATGATTTTGTCGGTATCCATTGCTTTGAGTGAACGAGCATTATTTGCCAAAGCTAAAAGATTGCTGTAAGCTGAGTTCTTTTTTAAGTTTGCTTTTAATTCGTTTTTTTCGTTTAAATCAAGTTCGTTTTTCATATGTTTTTTAGTTAAGTTAATATTAATTTTTATTTTAATTGTAATAGTTAATGCAAGCCAATTTATCAAAGAAGATGGTGCAAGTACCACGGCGACCAGTAAGCTTGTGTGTTATACTTACTTGCGGGAAGTAGCTACCCCATTCCATGAAGCCATTATTATTATTAATTATAATGTCCCAATCTGGATGGGTAGGGTATCCAGATGAATTATTGCGATCAACTTCAATGTCGCTTAAATTTGATTGGATTAATTTTTTTAGCGGTTCGAATGATTGATGAGGCTTAGATAATTCTTGTTTATATTTTTCTAGATTTTTCATATATTTTTTTTTAAAGTTAATATTAATTGTTTATAAATAAATTGCGGTAATCTTTTAACCCTTTGCCAGTATTCCAAAAATTAGCATAAAGGCCTTGAAATTCAATCCATAAAATCCTTTTATTTGCCGGGGATATGCACCATTCCTTTTTTAATTTCCACTCTAATTTTTTTTGAGTTTTTAAAAAATTAATAAAGTTTTTAAAATCTTGTTTGTTCAAAAAACTATTGCGGGCGTTAATTTTGTAGTAGAATTTATTTGTACAATTATTATTTTCTAAAATATAATAATAATAGAGTGGATCCATGAGTCTTAGCTCTTGTTTTGTCATAGTTTTTTTAGTTAAGTTAATATTAAATTTAAATTAAATGATTTATTTAATTTGTAATAAGCATCATAAACAAGCTAATTCAATAAGTCAAGCAATAAAATTAAATAATTTAAATCAATAATCAAATTGAGACAAGCCTACAGTCCCAAGGTCTCGGCAGGGGGGGGCGGGTATTAAAAGAAAAAAAAATAAAAAAATATTTTAAAATAAAATTGATTAAAAAATGAAAGTGAAATTGATAAAATTAAAAGTTAATAAAAACTATTAGAAGTTAAGAAAATGATAAAAAAATGTGTCAAGATAAATAATAAAAAAAATGAAGTGTTGAAAATATTGACTCAAATTGATATAAATGCTTGTGGAGTCAAGAGAGAGTAGGATAAAAAAATAAGTTGACAAAGGAAAAAAGTATGGTAAGATACAAAAAAACAAAAACAAAATAAATAAACTAAACAAAAAATAGTTTAGTTAAACAAAAGAAAAAATAAAAAGCTCTTTCTTCATCTCACACATCCTAATTTTTTTTTGCTTCTTTTTTTTTATTAGTAAAAAATGATATTGTAAGCATTAACAAAAATTAAGTTTACATAATCTTTTACAAGAAATCTATTGACAAAATAAGTTTACATAATTAATTTGATAAAAATTGTAAAAATAACAAAATACAAATAAAATGAGAAAAAACAGCGTAAAATTTTCACAAGAATTATTTGATGAAATATGCGAAAAAATCGCAAATGGTGAATCATTAAGAAAAATATGCAAAGATGAGAAGATGCCGAATCTTACGAGCGTCTGGAAGTGGTTGAATAATAATGAAGAGCTAAGCAAGCAATACGCACGCGCAAAAGAAGAGCAAGCGGAGCTATTTGCTGATGAAATAACTGAAATATGCGATGCTGAAATGCCCATGGACGCGTTCGGCAAGATAGACGCGGGGGCAGTGAATCAAGCACGCTTAAGAGTTGACTCCAGAAAATGGATTGCTTCAAAACTAAAACCTAAAAAATTTGGTGATTTTACAAAAGTTCAAGCCGAAGTAAAAGACACAAGCACTGCAAGCACTTGGCTTGGTGAAGTATTAAGCGAAATTGACAATAATAAATGAAAGAAATATTACTTTTTTTAATCTTTTTTTTAGCGCCGGAAGCGCCGGAAGCTAACGCACAAGCAACTTGCAAAATGGTTTACGTGTGTCAAAATATCAGTCAAAATTGTCAATATATTACTGTTTGTGATTAACGAAGAAAAAAAAAGAAAATTAGCCGAGCTTTTGAGGAATAAAGCTTGGCGTATGTCTAATTTGTATTATTGTAAAGATGAGAACGGGAAAGAGTTTAAATTTATTTGCAACGAAGCACAAAGCGAGCTAATAGAAGAGACCCACCCGCTTAATATCATCTTAAAAGCTCGCCAGCTTGGAATTACTACTTATTACTGCATCAATTATTTAGATGACTGCTTATTTAACTCAAACATCACAGCCGTATTAATCGGCGATGACTTAGAAGATGCTAAGAAGTTGCTTAGAGACAAAGTAAGATATGCTTACGATAGATTGCCGCCAGAAATTAAAGAACATAGAAAGCTACTTACTGACTCAACGGAGATAATGAGGTTTAGCAATGGTTCGAGCTATTCGGTTACTACTTCGGCAAGGTCTGGAACAGTTCAACGCTTACACATCACAGAGTTTGGCAAGATATGCAGGAAGTCACCCGAGAAAGCTGAAGAGATAATGAGCGGAAGCTTAAACACAGTACACCAAGGCCAACAAATAGTAATCGAGTCAACAGCACAAGGGGCAAGTGGTCACTTCTTTAATTTATGCCAAGTGGCTGAACGCAAGCAAAGAATGAAAGAGGAGCTAACGCTTCTTGACTGGAAATTTCATTTCTTTGGCTGGTGGAAAGATAAGAAATACCAAATGGACGCTGATTATAACTTCTCAACTAAGCAGGCTGATTACTTCGCAGAGCTTGAGGTTGAAGGAATTAAGCTGACAAGACAACAACAAGCTTGGTACTGCAAGAAGGAAGAGACGCAAGGCGAGTTGATGAAGCAAGAGTTCCCGAGCAATAGCAAGGAAGCTTTTGAAAAAGCTATTATTGGGGCTTACTGGTCGAAAGAATTAATCAAGGCGGAAAAAGATGGAAAAATTGGGAGAGTAAGCATTGACGGTTCTTTGCCTGTTCATACTGCTTGGGATATTGGGCTTGATGATTTCACAGCGATCTGGTTCTTTCAGAAAAAGGGCTTTGATTACATGCTGGTAGATTACTACGAATGGACTGATGAACCGCTACCTTTTTATTTAAAAATGTTAAAAGAAAAGAACTACAATTACGGCAATCATTTCTTACCGCACGACATAACTAAAAGAGCATATCATGATGGTCAGAACGGCTTAAACACAGCAAAAGAATTTGGGTTTAAATTCACTAGAATTGAGCGTACAAACGATTTAATCGGAGATATTAACAATGTCAGAATGTTTTTTCCTCGTTGTTGGTTTGATGCAAAAAAATGTGAACTAGGATTAACAAGACTTCGAGGATATAAAAAGAAATTTATAGAAAGCATTGGAGCATTTGGAGATACTCCAGCTAAGGGAGTAGAAAATCATTGTGCAGATGCCTTTAGGACAATGGTTGCATCAAAAGGTAGGCTTGAACAAGAAGCGCAGAATATGAATGGTTTTGTTGATGAATGGGCTTATGATGAGTTTATGAACGCTTCAAATAGAAATTCAATTACAGGATATTAAAAAATGATTGACAAATAATTTAATATAGTTAATTATAACAAAATTATGAGTAAATGATGAAACAATTAAACAAACATAAAAATTGTTAATTCAAGAAGATTTAAGAGACAAACTTGACTTTCAAACTATTTTGTCAACTGACAATCTAGCAAGCATATTGTCGGAACAAACAAAGGCACTTATTGCTAGTACAGTCTTAACAAGATACAACACTGATTTGCAATCTAGAAGCGAAAAACAAAAGGTATTACAAGAGTTAGTTAAGTGTACTTTAGCTATTCGAGATAAACGCTCATTTCCTTTTGAAGGCTCATCAAACATAATGTTTCCTTTAATTTCCACAGCTTGCGTGGAATTTTCCGCAAAATGTTATACTGAAATTTTTAAAGATGGTAATATTGTAAAAGCCAAGGTTATTGGCAATGATGATGGCGAAGTGATGAAGGATCTCGAAGGTAATGAAATGAGAAATGAAGATGGATCAATTGCTATTTTAGATGAAACAGGTTTACCAGCAATTCAAAATGTAGGTGCTAAACTTAAAAGAGGTCAAAGAGTTGCAACAGTAATGAACTATCAATTAAATGAAGAGATAGAGAATTACGAAAAAGACATGGACGCATTGTTTATGGGCTTAGCAACGCTTGGGATAATGTTTAAAAAGAATTATTATGACAATAATGACCAATGCATAAAGTCAGATTTAATTTACCCCGATAAATTAATAATTAACGATTTTGCCCCATCTTTTGATGCACCAGTTACGCATATTATTGAAAAATATCCGCAAGATGTTGTTTCATCAATTCGTAATGGTGATTACATTGATTTTGATTTCGACCCAAAAGCCCAAGATAGTGCCTCTTTTGATAATTCTCTTGATGCTAACGATGAAAAACAAACAAGTGATGAAGCATCAGCGGGTTTGGTTATTTTTTTAGAGCAACATAATTATTTTGATTTAGATAATGATGGATACCCAGAACCATATATTGCAGTGGTGCATAAAGCCACAAACAAATTAGTAAAGTTAGTAAAAAGGTTTAATGAAAAAGATGTTAAGTATAATAAAAAACAAGAAATAATCAAAATTAAACCAATAAAATTTTTTACCGCATATAATTTTATTCCTTCACCAGATGGATCTTTTTACTCTATCGGACTAGGACATTTATTATATAACATAAATTCCGCAATTAATTCAAATATTAATCAACTTAATGATGCTGGAACTTTACAAAATACAGGTGGCGGATTTATTGCTAAAACATTAAATATTTCTGGTGGAATGAAGCCATTTAAATTGTCTGAATGGAAAATGGTTGATTCTTACGGCGGAAATATTCGTGATGCTATCGTTCCATTGCCACACGCTGAACCATCGCAAACCCTATTTGTTTTAATGCAATTTTTGGTCAATGCTGGTAAAGAATTAGCTTCTTTAAGAGATGTATTGACTGGTGAAAATGCTGGAAATATTGCCGCTACTACATACATGGGCATGGCAGAACAAGGGCAAAAACAATTTAAGAGTGTATTTAAAAGAATTTACAATTCGTTAAAACAAGAAGTTAAAATATTCTACGAAATAAATTCAACTTACTTGTCTCAAAAGAAATATGCGGAAATTTTAGATATTAAATTGAACGAATCGCCAAATGTTAAAGAAGATTTTGATTTAAAAGGTTATGATATTGTCCCAGTTGTAGATCCTGAAAATGTGATCTCAATGCAAAAGTTTGCAAAAGCGCAATTTTTGATGACTTTTATTAATTCACCTTATGTTGACCAAATGTTGTTGCATAAAACAGTTTTTGAAATAGCTGGTATTGAAAATTTTGATAAATTTATAATTCAACCACAACCACAACCTGATCCTGCCGTTCAATTAACAATGGCACAGGAAGAAACTAAACGCATGCAAATTCAAGCTAATGTTCAAATCAAATCTGCTGAATTAGAACTAGAGCAAATAAAACTACAAAAAGAATCGGCAAAAACTGATTCCGAAGTATTAGTCAATTATGCACAAGCAGGTAAATTAGTTAAAGACACTGAAATTGCTGAAACTAAAGAAAAACTTGATGTTTTGGATAATATGATTGATGCCGAAACAAAACAAAAAGAAATGGACGACCGCAAAGAAGATAGAAAATTTAAAGCGGCAGTAGAGCTAGCAAAGCTAGAGAATCAACAAGTTAAGGAAATTAAACCTGAAGCTATTGATAATAATATTAATCAAAATGAGTAAATTATGAGTCAAATACAAATGCAAGAGTTAAAAGATTGGATTCAAAATCCAGTAACTATTCAATTTAAAAATTTTTTATTACAAAGACGCATTGAATTATTAAATGGTGTCGCACACAATTACATAAAACACGAAAAATTTCAAAACGATATTGCTTTAAGTGTTTTTGGTGGATGTGAAGCTATTGATCACATTGCCAATTTATTAAATTCACAAGAACCTAACGATTTAGAAAAAATTTTAAAGAGTTTTGCAGGAGGTTTGAATGATTAATACTTCTGGTTACAGTGTTCCTGAATATAGAATTTTAATTTTGCCTGATGTGGTTGAAGAAAAGACTGCTGGTGGAATAATTATACCTGAATCTGCCAAAGATGATTTACAAGGAGCTAAAACCCTAGCAACAATTATTGATATTGGCGAAAAAGCTTTTGATCAAGGAACTGACAGAGAATGGAAGAAAAAACCTAAAGTTGGTGATAAAATTTTAATTCCATCTTACGAAGGTTATAGATTAAGCAAAGATCAAACCAAAGATGGTAAAGAATATAGAATTATTCTTGATCGCAGTATTTTAGCAATTCAAATTAATGAGGAAACATGCAAATAATTGATCGTTCTGAGGAAATAGATATTGATATTGGTTTAAATGCACAAGAGCAAGAACCAAAAGTTGAACAAAATAAAAAATTACCTCCTAATCCAATTTTGGAAGAAATGGAAGAAGAGGAGCTTGAAAAAGAAAATGTTTTAGTTGAAAAATCACCAAAAAGCGAAGAAAAAGCGTTTTATGAAACTTTAACTGATACAGAAAAAGAAGCTTGGGATCGTGGCTGGAGAACTGGCAAATTTTTTAAAGGCAGGTATAAAGATGGAACGCCAAAACCTCATAAAACAGCAGAAGAATTTTTAGAAATTCAGGAAAAAGAAACTCCTGTTTTAAATGAAAGAAATAGAAAACTAACTGCCGAAAAAACAGCTTTAGAGAAACGCTTAGAGGAAATGCAAAAACAAATGGACGTTATATTAAACGTGCAAAAATATGCATATGAAGAAAATAATCAAAAACGCTTTCAATCTTTAGACGAAGCAGAAGAGGCTGCAATTTTAGAGGGTGATGTTGCTAAGGTTAGAGCAATTCAAAAGCAAAGAAATGAATTAGAAAAAAATAAAATTTCTTTTAATGAAAATAAAATTGAAGAAAAAATCCAAGAAGAACCAAAATCACAAATACAGCCTGAAGATAAAAAAATATTTGATAATTGGATTCCAGACAATACTTGGTTTTATGAAAATTCACCAATGAGGGGATATGCAGAAACTTATTTTAGCACTTTATCAGAACGCATTCCTCTTAATGAAAGATTAGAAATGGTTACTGAAGAAATTCATTTAAGATTTAGTGATAAATTTAATAATACTAAAGCTCCGAGTGTAGAAAGTGGTAAAAGAGGCATAAATGTTGGTAAAAAACAATATACTTATAATGATTTACCTTTAGACGTGCGTCAAACATGTCAATATTTTGCAAGAAAGCATAATTTTACATCTGAGCAAATAAAACAAATGCAGCTAAACGCTGTTAATGACTATTTTAATAATTAATAATTGAGAAAATTTATGACAAACAAAAATATTGATTCAAATAGAGAAAATTCAAAAGAACACGTACAAGAAAGGGTTTCTACTTACAATGATAGAGAAATTAGACTTACTAATCGTGATGTAGAAATTGTAAAATTACCAGATGGAAAAGAATTTATTAGAAAACCACGCACATATCTAAAAAGACATGGTGCTTTATCAGACTTACCCAAAAAGGCAGGTTTTATAAGGCGTTGGGTTTCTGGTAATATTCCTAATCGATTACAAGATTTAATCGACTTAGGATATAAACCTGCTACTGATGAAAATGGATTAGAAATTGCTCCAATCAGAGGTGGTCAAAATAAAATGGGCGAAACGTTTATGCGGTATGCCATGGAAATTTCTGAGGAAATGAATGAAAAAATACAAAGAGATAATCAAAATAAAATAAATAATCGTCAACAAGAAAACATTGATAAACTTTCAGGAAAAGATCTTGGTTTAGGTTCAATGACTTATGTTGTAAAAGATCAAAAAAAATTAATTAAATAATTATGACAAATTTAAATACTCCATACGGATTAGTACCCGTTAAGAACTCTCCTTTTGTAGAGATTCCTAAAAATTATTACTACATTCCTTCTAGCTATGCAACTGCATTATTTATTGGTGATCCAGTTGTAAAAACTGGAACATCTAATACTGTAAATGTAACATCTGCGGGTCGTTCTTTTAATGCAGGTTCTTTACCTGAAATTAATAAAGCAACTGCTGGTGATAATAATGCTATTACTGGTGTTATTATTGGTTTTCTAGCTAACCCAACTAATTTAAATGCTGCTTACAATCCAGCATCTACTGAACGTGTAGCTATTGTTGCTGATAATCCACTTCAAGAATTTGAAATTCAAGAAGAAACCGCAGGAACTGCATTAGCTGCAACTTCTGTTGGTTTAAATGCTAATTTGGTTTATGCTGAATCAGGTTCAACTATCACTGGTTTATCTGGTGCGGAGTTGGATACTTCTACTCCAGCAACTACCTCAACATTTCAATTGAAAATTTTGAGATTAGTCGACGCCCCTGATAATGCTATTGGTCAACATGCTAAATGGCGCGTTAAAATTAACAATCACACAGAAGCTAACGCAACTGCTGGTATCTAATATTAATTATAAAAATATAAAATTATGTCTATTATAGTAACTGGAACAATTCCAAAAGCTCTAAAACCCGGAGTAAAAACTTATTGGGGAGCGTATACAGAAGATGATCTTTTAGCATCAAAACTTGTCAAAATGGAGTCAACAGACGAACAATTTGACGAAGATGTGTTAATTTCACCTTTTGGTCTTTTAAAAACTAAAAACGAAGGTGCTGGTGTTGATTATGATTCAATGTCGCAAGGCTATGTATCAAGATACCAACAAAGAACTCGTGCATTAGGTTATCAAGTTTCTTGGGAAGCTCGTAAATTTAACAAATATCTTAATGTCGTATCTAAAGGTAACGAATATTTAGCATCTTCACTTCGCGAAACTAAAGAAGTAGACGTTGCTGATTTATTTAATAATGGTTTTGATTCAAACTACACTTTTGGCGATAATAAAAAGTTTTTTGCAACTGACCACCCAAGCCGTGCAGGTAACTTTTCTAATACTTTAGCAACTCCTTCTGATTTATCAGAGGAAGCTTTAGAAGAATTGTGTATTCAAATTAGAGAAACTAATAATGATAGAGGAATTAAAGCTAAAATTAAACCAATTTTACTGCAAGTCCCATCAGCCTTAATGTTTGAAGCTACTCGTATTTTAGAATCTCAACTTCGTGTTGGTTCTGCTAACAACGATGTTAATGCTTTAAAATATATGGGCTTGTTTTCAAATGGAATTGTAGTTAATCCACATTTAACTTCTGATGACGCTTATTTTATTAAAACAGATGCTCCAGAAGGTGCTAAAATGATCACTGCCGTTCAGGGTGAATTTAGCAATGATGGTGCTTTTGAATCAGGAGATCATAAATATAAAATTATGACTTCTTATTCAGTAGGCGTTACTGATCCTCGTGGCTATTTTGCTTCACAAGGCGTTTAATTTTAACAGTTGTCCTATATTTTGGGTAAAAGGGAGTGAAATTCTCCCTGCAACATTATTTATAAAAATTTATGGCTACAAATTTTCCTAAAGGCGTTAATAATATTACCGCACAAAACATTTTGGGTCAATTGATCCAACCTGATTTTACTCAAACTCACACTTATTTTGATGATTTTGATACTTATACAGCAGGTGACTGGACTGTTACCGAAACACAAGCTGGAGCAACACAAGCTTTAGCTAATGTTGATGGTGGCGTTCTTTTGCTTACAAATAGTGCCGCAGATAATGATTTAAACGCTTTGCAAAAAGTTGGTGAATCATTTAAATTTGAAGCTGGCAAAAAATTATTTTTTAAAGCACGCTTTGCTGTTTCTGATGCAACTGAATCAGATTTTATAATTGGTCTTCAAATTACCGATTCTACTCCATTAGCTGTAACTGATGGTGTTTATTTCAGAAAAGATGATGGAGACGCTAATTTAGATTTTGTAGTTGTTAAAGATTCAACCGCTTCAACTGCAACTGCAATTGCAACTGTTGCTAATAATACTTATTTAACAGTAGGTTTTTATTATGATGGTGTAAGTGAAATTGTTTATGCAGCATCTACAAACAATAATAATCCAACTATTCTTGGTAAATTAGCTGTAACCAATTTACCTGACGACGAAGAATTAACAATTTCTTTTGGTATTCAGAATGGCGAAGCTGTAGCTAAAACTATGTCTATTGATTATATTTTTGTATCAAAAGAAAGATAGGAGCAAACATGCGAAGAATCGAAGTCAAAATGGATTTAGCCGATGTTGATCCTAATGGTGTTTTTGAAAATCAAACATTAGGATCTGCGGGTAATTTTAATTTAAATGGAATTGGAGTTACAAATAGTGAGTGGGTAAGTCCTGATGGTTTTGCAAAAAAAATTGGTTTTGGTTCTACTGGCAACATATCTGGTGTTAATTTTGTTATATCTGGTTATGAAGACAAAAATAAAACTATTCCAATTAGCGAAACTATAGCTGGACCAAACAATAACACTGTAGAAACTACTAACTATTTTTATTCTATTCAAACAATTTCAGCAAGTGGAGCGGTTGCAACAAATGTTGAAGCTGGTCCAGTTGATGAAGCTATTTCGCAAATAATTCCCATTAAAAGGACATATTCTGACAGAAATGAAAGAATTACTGGCTTGACATTTATAAAAACGGGGACTATAAATTATACAGTTCAACAAACCAATGATAATGTTCAATCAAAAGATGATAGAACATTTAATTGGTTAAACTCAGATGATAGTAATGTTGTAAATGCAACAACTTCTAAAAATAGTAATTATACAACTATGCCAATGGCTATGCGTGTTAAAATTAATTCCTATTCATCTGGTGCCGAATTATTAATACAAGTTAATTAATATGGATTATTTAGTAATATGCGACAGAACTGGCTTCAAAAAATGGCGTTCAGAATGTCAATATGAATGGGACGGCAAATTAGTTTGGAAAAAAGTTTGGAGGAGAAGACAACCTCAGGATACTGGGATTGTTTATCCTCCAGCTCAAAAAATTCCTGATTCAAGACCAGAAACAAAAGATAATTTTATTAATGTTCCTGTTCCTAATTACGATTAACCTAATTGAGTAAATGATATGATAAAAAAAGGTCAAAAAATTCTATTTAAAGACTTTCAAACGGATAAAATTTATCTTGGCGAAGTCGTAAGCCACAATATGCCAAAAACATCAATGCATTATAATTCTGATATTGATGTTAAAGTTGGAGACAAAGAATTAAATATTATTCCTGAGAATATCATTTATTTCATTAAGAATGACGGAGAATTAACTAAAATCTTAAATTAATTATATGCCACTAACAGCTAAAGGAAAGAAAATTAAATCTGCTATGCAGAAAGAATATGGCAAGAAAAAAGGCGAAAAGGTCTTTTATGCTACTGAAAATAAAGGTAAAATTAAAGGCGTAACCAAAAAGAAAAAATAAATATGTCTAAAGGTTTATATGCAAATATTCACGCAAAAAGAGCAAGAATAAAAGCTGGTTCTGGTGAAAAAATGCGTAAGGTAGGAAGCAAAGGTGCACCTACTGCTAAAAATTTTAAACAAGCTAAAAAAACTGCAAAAAAATGAAAAAAAAATCAGTTAGTTTAAGCGTTGGACGTGGTGAAAAATCCAAAAGCGGAGGACTTACCGCAAAAGGTCGTGCAAAATATAATAATGCAACTGGAAGTAATTTAAAACCTCCTGTAAGTAGAGAGCAAGCACAAAAAAGCCCAAAAGCAGCAGCTCGTAGAAAATCTTTTTGTGCTAGAATGTCAGGAGTTAAAGGTCCAACTAGCAAAAATGGAAAACCAACTCGAAAAGGACTAGCATTAAAAAAATGGGATTGTTAAAATGAAACCAATTAGAATTGATGATTTTAATTATTGATAATACTGGTTATATCTGTGATGGTTGGCATAGAATAGCAAAAGCAATTTTAGAAGGCAAAACAACAATCAAAGCAAAAAGATTGGAAGTCATGCCCGAACCATTTAAAGGATAAATTTATGAAAAAACAAGAAGAAAACATATTCCAAATTCTTTGGGGTAATTCTTATACAGAATCTTTTCAAGATTTTTTTAAAGAAAAATCAGATAAAGAATCGCCTTTAGCTTGCGGGGAAATAATCCTAGAAGCTAATATAGAAGATTTATTTAAATTACAAAAAAATCAATTTATGAAAAAGAAACCAGTAAAATCAGAAAAAAAATCAATGAAACAATCAATGAAACACATGAAAAAATGTGGAACTAAAAAAGGTGGAAAAAAGAAATAATTTTCTTGACACTAAAAATACTTAATCAATAATTAAGTAATATTTGAGTAAATGATGCGTAAAAAACTAGAGACTCAAAATAATGGATTGTTTCAATCTGCCCGCTATAGCTGAAAAATACAATAAAGATTTATCAATTCTTTCTAACATTGAAAAAATAGAATTGGCAGAATATTTTTTAAAAAATTATTTTGAAGGTTCTGAGCAAACTGCAAAAGAACTTCCTTTAGAGCATTTTATTTGCAATAAAACATATACTAGACAAATCACTCTTCCTAAAGATATACTTTTAACAGGAAAGGTTCATAATTTTGATCATGTAAGCATTTTATCTAAAGGCGATGTATCAATTATGACTCCAGATGGAGTAAGTCGTATTAAAGCCCCAGCAACTTGGATTTCAAAAGCAGGAACTAAAAGATTAATTTATGTTCACGAAGAAACAATTTGGTCAACTATCCATCATAGCGAACACACTTTAGTAGAAGATTTACAAAATGAATTAGTCCATGAAAGTGATCTGTCATGGATTCAATCAAATTTATTGGAGGATAAATGACTTTTGCAACTGTAGCAATTAGTGGTGCTGGATTAATTGGCGGCGGAATGATAGGTCAAGGATATTTTGCTAACAAATCAGCAAAAAAAGCAGCAAAAGCTCAAGCAAATGCAATGGATGCTTACCTTGCACAAATGCGTCAAGGTAGAGATAAAGCTATATCATATCAACAACCATACGAACAAGCAGGAAGAAGTGGATTAAACTTGCTTCAACAATATCTTACGGGCGATCCTACGGCAGTGCAAAATCGCTTAGAGCAATCCCCAGGATACCAATTTAGATTACAACAAGGTCAAAACTCAATACAAAATTTACTAGCTTCTAGAGGTGGTTTAAAATCAGGCGGAGCAATGAAAGCTTTAGAAGAATTTGCTCAAGGAACAGCTTCTCAAGAATTTGGCAATCAAGTTGGATATTTACAAGGACTTGCAGGAATTGGGCAAAATGCCGCTACATCAATGAGTAACGCAGAGTTGTTTGCAGGGTCTAATATGGCTTCTGCATTACAACAAGGTATTTTAGGTCAAGGAATGGCTATGGCTAATCGTGATGCTCAAATGGGTAACATTATTGGCGGTGGATTAAGTCAAATTGGAGGAAGCTTACTTGGAATGGGAATACAAGGCATGGGTTCTATTCCAAAATCACCTTCAGGCTTTTCTTCAACTGGTGGCGGTCAATATAATTCTAGGGCATTTATAAATGCTGGCATGGGAACAATGAATACTAATTTACAATAAAAATGGATTTAATTCAACAACAAGTTCCAGATTATGTAGGTAGCATTTTAAGAGGATACCAATTTGGTCAGCAAGCAAGAGCTAACCAATTACAAATGCTTGCTGCTCAACAAGAGATGGATATTAATAAATATAAATTAGCTCAAGTGGAAGCAGAAAATATTTTATCTAAAACTGCTTCGATGGGTGATACTAATGCTTTACGCCAACTTGCAGCCTACAACCCAACTCGTGCAGAAGGAATAAGAAAACAACAAGAATATTCTGACATTCAAGGAGCTAGAGTTTTAGACTCATACGCTTCAATGCCTCAATATGCTTTTTCTCAAAAAAAATGGGAACAAATGCACAATGAATATCGTGAAGCAACAGGAAGAGAATTACCTTTACCATCGGAAAAATCACCAGAAGCAATTCTTGAATTTAAACGCCTTTCTTCTAGATTAAAAGGCAGAGAGCAGGATTTAAAAGAACAATATCAAGCTGCACAAATTAAAACTGAAGGTTTACAACAAGGTAAAATTGGCATCGATATTCAAAAAGGCAAACTAGATTTACAAAAAGGTGCTTTAGATATTATGAAATCAAGAGGCGAATTATTAAATGCCGAACAAGAAAGACAAATGGCAAGCGAACAAGGATTGACTCTTGGAGCATTTAAAGAGCAACAACAAAAAATAGGGCAATTTAGGGGAGAGCAAATTTCTAAATTACCACAAATTGAACAAAATACACAAACAACTGTTAAATTAGTTGATGATTTGTTAAAACATGAAGGTTTTAAAGATGTTGTTGGTGCAACCTATAAACCTTTTGCTCGAAAAGTTGCTGGAACTGATGCGGCTGGATTTATGGCTAAATACAATCAATTAAAAGGTAAGCAATTCCTTGAATCTATTTCACAATTACAAGGTTATGGTGCTTTATCAAATTTAGAAGGAACAACAGCAACCAATGCGGCTTCTGCAATGGATATTTCAACAAGTGAAGCAGAATTTATACGTAACGCAAGAGAATACCAAAGAATACTTCAATTAGGTTTTGAAAGAATAAAAAGAGGTATTGGATATAATGGTCAGCGTATTCAAATGCAAAATGTAGGAAATGCACCTGAAAATCAAAGTAATGTTATTGAATGGGGGTCCTTATAATGCCAGATTTAAAACTTCCAGATGGTAGAATTGTTAAAAATATTCCCGAAGGTATTTCTAAACAACAAATAGAACAAAAGTTATTAAGCTCAGGTTATCTTACTGGTGATGAAAAATGGCTTACGCCTAAAATGTCAATAGGTGAAGCCGCCTTTATTACCGCAACTAACCCTTTAGGCTTTGGCGATGAAATTAAAGCAGGTATTGCCGCTGGTGTTGCTAAGTTATTTGGTGGTGCAGCTACTCAAAACATAGACATTGGCGATCTTTACAGAGAAGCAAGAACTTCTGAAAGAGCTAAGTTGGAAAAAGCAAGACAAGACCGCCCTTTAACTTCTTTTGCTGGGCAAGTGTTTTCTGATGTTGGGGTAGCTGGAAAAGGTCTTAAAGCTCTTGGTTTAACTGGTCAAGGTTTTGGAACTGCTGTAAAAAGTAGTGGTGTGATAGGTGGAGCAACCGCCTTAGGTGAAACTGAAGATATTACTAATATTCCACAAACTTTAAAAGATGTTGCGGAAGGTGTAGTTGTTGGTGGTGTGATAGGTGGAGGAGTCCAAAAAGCTACACCTATTATCAATCAAGCTATAGATAAATCATTACCATTTATTAAAAGTTCTGCAGAAAGATTTAAAAAAACCACGCCAGAAACAATTATGTCAAAAGTTCTAAAGCCAGAAGAGGCATTACAAGAAGCAACAAAATTAGGTGGCAAAATTCAAGAAGGAAGAATAACTACATTACCTGAACAAGGTAACGAAGCAATTTTAGGTTTAACAAGAATATTAGGTAAAACACAAGGAAGCAACAAAATTATTTCTAATTATATTAATAATAAAACTGCAAGCTCAGCAAGAAGAGTTGGTGATATAATAAATAATAATTTAAGTGCGGAAAATTATTTTGATACTCTTGACAATACAATAGTTAGAAGAAAAGAAATATCCGCTCCACTTTATCAACAAGCGGAAATTGAAGGGCAAAAATATTTAGACAAAATATTAAAGCCTAAAAAAATATTTGTTTCTAAACCTATAATAGGCGCTAATGGAGAAGCTTTAACAGACCCAGCAACTGGAGTTCCTTTAACAAAAATTGTTAAAGAAAATGCACCTCCAAAAATATTATACGACAATCCTAATATTACAAAGTATGTTAATATGGCAAAAAATGAGCCACTTTTTGTTGACCCAAGACTTTCTAATAATAGTTTTGTTGTTTTAAAAGGTGCTAAAGAAATGATAGATAGAGACATAAATTTAGCAGTAAAAAATCAAGACTTTACAACATCAAAAGCATTATATGGAGTAAAAAGACAAGTTTTAGATATTTTAGAAAAAGCAAGTCCATCGTATAAAGAAGCAAATAAAATATATGCTGGAGAAACGGCTTTAAAAAACGCACAAGAAGAAGGTTTAAAATTTAATCAATACCGAAATGGTGAAGAAGTGAAAAGGGCTTTTAGCAAATTAAGTGATGGAGAAAAAGAAGCCTATAAAATAGGGGTAAAAGATTATTTAATGGATAAGGTCGCAAAATCAAGCGATAGAAACCCTGCTAAAACTATTTTTGGCAATCAATTAGAAAGAAGAAAAATACAAGCTTTATTTGATAACCCAAAACAATTTACCGACTTTACCAAAAGACTTAACGATGAAATAAGAGTTTTTGACACTAAACAAAGAGTTTTAGGAGGTTCAAGAACTGATTTCAATTTAGAAGAACAAAATCAATTACTAGACAAAATTGCTAAAGGTGCAATTAATGCAAAAACTTTTGGTGTTTCAGACATATTATTAATGACTAAAAATGCTATACAAAAAAGGTATTATGGTTTAAATGAACAAACTGCTAAAGAACTTGCAAATATTATAATTGATCCAGAAAAATCAGTTAATTTATTAAACAATGTTTATAAAAAAGCCCAAACCAAAACAGAAAAGGGGTTGATACAAAAATTTATACAAGATTTTTTAGAAAAAAGAAATTTTATAAAAACATTATCACCACAAATAGCAAGAACTATGGTATCAGAACAACCTAAAAACGAGGAAAATTTAGAATAATGGCACAAAGATTTTATGAACCAATAACTAGAATATTTACCAATGCAGGAGCTGTTGGAGTAGGATATAAATATTATTTCTATTTAACTGGAACAACAACGCCAGTAACAACATATCAAAATATTAATTTAACTGTAGCAAATACTAATCCAGTTATATCTGATTCAAATGGAAGATTGCCAGAAATATGGTATTCTGATTTATCACAATTAAAATTGATTGTTAAAGATTCTTTAGATAATACAATAGAAACTTGTGATCCCGTAGGTGCAACAGCTGAAATTGCATCTTTAAATGATTTTGATGTTCGACCAACTTCATATTGGGGATTAACAACAGGAACTTCAACAGCTTATACATTATTAGCAAATCCTACAGTTATTTCATATAATAACGCACAAACATTTGTTATACAAATTCACACAGATTGTGGAAATAATCCAACTTTATCAGTAGATAGTTTAACTGCTCAAAATTTTAAAAAATACACACAACAAGGAACAAAAGTCAATTTAAAAGCTGGCGATTTAAAAGCAAATCAAAGATATTTTTGCACTTATGATGGCGTTGATGTAGTTGTTTTAAATCCAAATTCACTTCCAATTTTATCAGGAACTTCTACAGCTTTGACAATATCAGCGGGGGTTGTCACATTAACTAATAATTCAGGTTCATATATTATAGACACCGAAGGATCAACAGCTAGTGATGATTTAGATACCATAAATAGTGGTCAAGATGGACAAATTATTTTTTTACGTTTACAAAATGCAGCTAGAATAATAAATGTTAGAAATGCAGTTGGTAATATAAAAATTGAAACTGGGGCAACAATTACGTTAAATTCGACGTCTCAAGTTTTAATTTTAAGATATGATTCAAATTTAGCTAATTGGATTGTTATTGCTAACAATACTAAAACTTTAGAAATTTTACAAATAGTTACAGCCACAACTGGTGCAGTTGCCGCAGCAGCTAGTGATATACCTTTTGATGATACAATACCGCAAATTGGTGAAGGAACAGAATTTATGAGTATATCAATAACCCCAAAAAGTGCAACTTCACTTTTAAGAATAGATGTTGTTGCAAACTGGGGACAGGATGTAGATGAAAATATGACAGTTGCTTTATTTAAAACTGGAACTGCAGATGCTTTAGCCTCGGTTTCAATATTTCCATCAGCAACTTTAGCATATAGTGGAATTACTTCATTCAATCATTTAATAAGACCAAGCACATTATCAACTTTAACATTTACAGTTCGTGCTGGCGGTAATACTGGTAGTGGTGGAACAATAACTTTGAATGGCGTTATGAGTGCAAGAAAATTAGGAGGTTCTATGGCATCGAGAATTATAATAACTGAAATACAAGATTAATATGTCAAAAGTAATAAAGGCAATAAAATTAATATATCCAAACATAAAGGGTGGTTTTATTTATTGGGAAACTAAAAAAGACCTTACGCCATGGGCAAATCCAATAGATGGTTTAGTTTGGGAAAACACTGATTTTATAAAACCTACATGGGATCAAATAACTTCAAAATTTGATATTATAGAATTAGAGGAAAAGAAAATTATAAAAAAAAATATATGTTTAAATTATTTGAAAGATACTGATTGGTATGTTATAAGATCATTAGATCCAAGTAATTTAAATAGCATACCACAAAATATTTTAAAAAATAGGGCAGATGCAAGATTATTACAAGATATTATTAATAATGCAAATAGTTTGATTGAATTAGATAATATTAATATTAATTTTGTTGATTAACATGAGTGTTTCAGGAACAAATACATTTTCACAAACAAGAAACGATATAATTAATCGTGCTTATAAAATTATAGGAATTAAGACTCGTGGAAGAGACTTAACAGCAGAAGAAATTAATGAAGCATCAGAAGCATTAAATTTATATGTCAAAGGCTTAAAAAGTGAAGGTGTTTATCTTTGGAAATACGCTGAAGGAACTTTATTTATAAAAGTAGGTCAAGAAAGCTATATTTTAGATGGTGCAACCGCTAACGCAACAGAATCATTTGTCCAAACAACTACAAGTGCATCAGCAACAAGTGGAGCAAATTCAGTTGTAGTTGCTAGTGCAAGTGGGTTTACTATTGGATATAATATAGGAATAATGCAAGATAATGGCAATCTACATTGGACAACAATTTCTAATATAGCGGGAACAACAATAACTTTAACTTCTCCTTTGACAAACAATGTATTAAGCGGAGCAACTATTTATGTTTATCAAACTAAAATTACACGCCCCGAAGCAATAACATCTTGTAGGCGCAGAGATTCATCAAATTACGATACCCCTTTAAATGAATTAGCTAGAAATGATTATTTTAATTTAGCTCAAAAAACTGTAGCTGGTCAACCAACTCAATTTTATTATGACAAACAATTAAATTCAGGTACTATTTATTTGTATCAAGCCCCAAGTGATGCTTCTAATACAATCAAATTTACATTTCAAAAAATGTTTTTTGATTTTAATACAGGAAATGACAACCCTGATTTTCCTATTGAATGGGCTGAAACTTTAGCTTTTGGCTTAGCTTCTCGTTTATGTTACGATTTTTCAATAGATAAAACAAAAACCGAACAAATTAAAAGAACATACGACGAAATGTTGCGTAACTTAAAAGGATATGATAGAGAGGATTCAATTTATTTTGTCCCAACTTATAATTTGTACAAATAATGATACAACAAATACATTTTGGCGTAAATTCATATAAAAGCAAAAGTGGTTTAGTTTCTGCAGAGCGGTTAGTTAATTGTTATGCTGAAATAACACCTCAAACCAGTGCATTTCCAAATATGGTGTTAGGAACAGCAGGATTTGATGTTTGGTTAGATACTGCAGTTTCTTTGCCTATTTACGGAATGCACGTAATGGCTGGAGATTTATTTGTTGTTGCAGGAAACAAAGTTTTTAAAGTAGACACAAGCAAAACAACAACTTTAATTGGTGAAATAACAAGTCAAGTAGGACAAGTTATTATGACTGACAATGGAACTCAAGTTACAATACAACTCCCAAGCGGTATCACTTATTATTGTACAAGTTCTGCAGGCTCATTATTACAAATAACAGATGGAGATTTTAACAATTCAGGCTCAATAACAACACTTGACGGGTTTACTATATCTGCCTTAATAGATTCAAATGAATTTCAATGGTCAAATGTTAATGCAACAGAAAATTGGAATGCTTTAAATGCGGCAACTGTTGAGGCTAATTCATCAAAAATTGTTAGAGTTTATCAAAATAATTTAGAACTTTGGTTTTTTAAAGAAGACATAATTCAGGTATATTATAATACTGGATCAGGAAGTCCTTTATTTCAAAGAAAAGAAGGTGTTTATATTGAAAAAGGTTGTGCTTCCAAACACTCAATAGCTACTCTTGATAATTCATATTTTTTCTTAGGTAATGATGGCATAATTTACCAAACTATAGGATACCAATTAAAACAAATATCTACTTTTCCAATATCGCAGGAAATTAAAGAATATGCAGTAATAAATGATGCTATAGCTTTTACTTATATTTTAGGAGGACACAAATTTTATTGCATTACTTTTCCAACGGCAAATAAAACTTGGGAATATGATATTTCAACAGAATTATGGCACGAAAGGGAAAGCATTAACAATGCAGGAAAAAGTGGTAGATGGAAAGCAAATTGTTGTATAAATTTTAATAATAAAAATTTAATTGGAGACTTTGAAACGGGCGTTATATATGAATTAAAGGACAATTTATATACTGAAAACGGTGCAGTAATTAAAAGAGAGGTTATTGGAACAACATTGTTTAAAAATTTTGCAAGAATGACAATGTCAAGATTTATAGTTTGTATGGAAACAGGCGTTGGAATAGCAACTGGTCAGGGTCAAAATCCGCAAATTATGGGAAAATTTTCTATAGATGGTGGTAAAACATTTAGTAATGAATTATGGCAACCAGTAGGAACAGAAGGTTCTTATTTGACTGAAATATTTTGGACGCAAATAGGACAAGGTCGTTCTTTTATAGCAAAATTAAACTACAGTGAGCCAACTAAATTTGTAATTGTTGGTTGTTTTGTAGAAATTGAAACAGAAAATGATTAATATACCAAACAATATCCAGCCAGTTGAAGCCAACGGCATGATAAAGCCAGAATGGAATACTTTTTTTCAACAAATTAAAACAGTAATAAAAACCGATTATGCAATAGACATTGGTTTACCTAATGTTTTAGAACCCATAGTTGATAAAAATAAAAATATTAATAAAATTTGGTATAATTTTTTCGAAAAAAGTTATAATACAACTGGTGCATCTTTTGGTATTCCATCTTCTCAAGAAAAACTTAGTAGCAAATGGCACACATTTTTTGAAAATATGTTTCAAGAATTAAAATAGTTGTTGAATATTTATCTAAAACATTAATAATCAATATTATTCCTGAGTAAATGTAGAATAGACTAAACATTTATATATTTATGAAAGGATTATCAAGCCTTTACAAAGGTTTGTCAGGTGTCGAACCTACAGCTGATGACATAGGAGCAGTAAAAAAAGCAGGCGACACAATGACTGGTGCGTTGATATTAAGTGGTAGTCCAACAGAGCCTAATCAAGCTGCTACCAAATCGTACGTTGATAGCAATTCTTCGTCATGGGGTTCTATAGGTGGAACATTATCAAATCAAACAGATCTTCAAAATGCCCTCAATGCAAAACAAGATACTTTAGTTTCTGGCACAAATATTAAAACAATAAATTCAAGTTCAATTTTAGGATCTGGTAATTTATCAATAACCGCAAGTGCCGCTGGGTCAAATACACAAGTCCAATTTAATGATAGCGGTAGTATAGGTGGAGATGCTGGTTTAACGTATGATAAAACAACAGATAACTTAATTGTTGCTGGTAAAGTTGATGTTAATGCACTTCAAGTAAACGGAACAGCTGGTAACGGACATATTGATTTAAAACACCAATCTGCTGATGCCTCTCCCCCATCCGCCTTTTCAGCTTTATTTGCCGATAGCAACGGAAATATTAAATACAAAAATGATGGTGGTTATTATACTACATTTTCATCACATGCTAACACTGCTAATAGAGTATATACTTTTCAAGATAAAAGTTACACTCTAGCGGAAGCAGGAGCAAACACCGATATAACTTCTATTCAATTAAATCAAAGTGGTTTAGTGGTTAAAGGGGCGACTTCAAATGCGCTTACCATAAAACCAAATGAAACTTTAAGTGCGGCACGGACGTTAAATTTAAAAGTTAATGATGTAGATAGAACTATTGATTTATCTGGTAATTTAACTGTTTCAAGTTCTGCAACAATTTCAGGAACTAACACTGGCGACCAAACAAATATAACTGGTAATGCTGGAACAGCAACCACTTTACAAACTGCAAGATCAATTTATGGAAATAATTTTGATGGATCTGCGGCGTTATCACAAGTTATTGCTTCAACTTTTGGAGGCACAGGAAATGGATTTACAAAATTTACAGGTGCAACTACCACAGAAAAAACCTATACATTACCTAATGCTAGTGCAACAATTTTAACTGATAATACTGCAGTTACTGTTCCTCAAGGAGGCACGGGTTTAACAACTTTAACAACTGCTTATGGTGTAGTATGTGCAGGAACAACAGCTACCGGATCTTTGCAAAATGCTGGTGCAGGAACTAGCGGTCAATATTTAAAATCAAATGGAGCAAGCTCATTACCAAGTTTTGCTAGTTTTACACCGCCAACTATTCAAAAATTTACCTCAGGTTCGGGCACTTATACAAAACCAGCCAATGTTTTGTACATACGCGTTAAAGCCGTAGGCGGTGGCGGTGGTGGCTCAGGTTCAGGAACATCTGGAGGTGGAAATGGTGGAAATGGTGGAAACACAACTTTTGGAACATCATTAATTACTGCAAATGGAGGAACTGGTGGGACGTATTCTTCGTCCGGAGGTTTGAATGGAGGTGATGGTGGTACTGGTTCTTTAGGAACTGGACCAATTGGAACGGTTCTAACAGGAGGAACTGGTGGTGGATCTAATTATAGTTTAGTATCATCCTATCAAATTGGAGTTGTAGGTGGTCAAAATCCATTAGGTGGCGGTGGTTCTTCTGGTCCTGCTAATGGAACTGGGGTTGCTGGAATAACTAACACTGGCGGAGGTGGAGGCGGTGCAGGAACAAATGCTACTAGCCTTAACGCTACTGGAGCTGGAGGCGGTGCTGGTGGCTATGTAGATGCAATTATAACCTCACCATCATCAACATATTCTTATGCTGTAGGTGCAGCAGGAACAGCAGGAACAGCAGGAACAAATGGCTATGCAGGTGGTGCTGGTGGATCAGGCTATATTGAAGTAACCGAATATTATAATTAAATATGAAAATAACAGCAGTTCAAGATTTAACATCTTTAAAAGGATATAAATTAAACGACCAGTTTTTTATCCCATATGAAGGAAACCCATCGTATGACCCAACAAATCAAGAATTATCGTATATTCGGGCATATATTGAACAAGGCGGATATGTTCAACCGGAATTTACTTTTGAGCAAATATTAGAAAGAAAGAAAAATGATAAAATCATTAAATTAAAAGATAATTTAAATTTAATTTTACAAAAACCTCATATTTTGCATAATGTAAAACAAATAAATCAAAATTTTGAAACAATCAAATATACAGATGCAGTCTTTATAATTAGCGATACCTCTTCATTAAGATCATCAGATACTATTGTTTCGGTTGGTTCTTTTTTAAAAAATAGATCTACTATAAAATTATTATGTGAAAATATTCAAACTTTATGTAAAATTTTAGAAAACATAAAATTAATTCCTGACGATACTAAAAATTTATTTATATATGACGAAATAGAATCAAAAGTAAATAATTTGTCTTTAACTTCTGATTTTAACATAAATGAGAAATTAAACATTCCTTACAGCACCAAAACAATTAATGGTGAAGACATTACAATATTATTAGATTTTAACAGCATTCAAAATATTTTCTCGCACATTTTTAATCGAGTTATAACAAGTCAAAAACTTTATGATATCATCGAACAGCAAATACTGTCTGCTAAAACTATCGAAGAAGTTGATAAAATTGACATTAATTTTCAATAAAAAATGAACGCCTGCGAAATAAAATCAAAATTAATTTTCTCCGCTATAAAAAAAGATGTTTTTAAAGTCGAACAAGATTTTATTTATAAACACACCTTCGGCGGTCAGGAATTATCAAACCCTTACATTGTACCCGCTGGATTTATAACCAATGGTTTTAGCGTTCCTTTTATATTTAAATCTATTTTTTCTGCAACTGACAAAGGTGTAGAAATTGCCGTTGTACATGATTTCTTATATAATAAATCTTGTCCTTTTGATATGCCCCGCCGTGATGCTGATTTTATTTTTTACGAAGGATTAAGATGTCTTAATGTTCCTACATGGAAAGCTAAGGCAATGTATATTGCCGTGGTTTTATTCGGTGGTAGAAAATGGAGGAAAAAATAATGGATTTCATCAGTATATTTAATTTAATGAAACAAGCACCAGAGTTTTCATTGTTATTTGTTTGTTTTTTTGTTTATCTAGCAATACAGAACACGAAAAATTTTTTTAAACTAAAAGATTACGAAAACAAAGAAAATATGGGAATTTTCGTTAAGAACGAAATAAACGCATCGGAAGCAAGAATAAAAGAATACATTGACCAAAAATTTAATGCTTTAAAAAATGGACTTTAAATTCTTGGAACTTGTAAAACAAATCATAAGCGAAGGTTTTTACGCAATTGTTGTGAAATTAGTGATTGCTTTTGTTATCTTAAAAAAAGCAATACAACTATTGTACAAAACCAAAAAAACCAAAGATGAATATATAGATTTAAAAACAACTGTCGCTGATTTAAAAACAAAACTGGAAAATATGGATAAGGAAAATCAAAAAAGAGATTTAGATAACTTTGCGAAAATAACGCAGGTAAACCACAAGATTGACAATGTTGTCAATTCTGTGGAATTAATTTTAAAAATTATGAAAAATGAAAAATAATCTTAAAATTGTTGGTTCAGTAATATTATTTATACTAGCCTTATTATATGAAATTTTAGTATTGACAATAATTTTTAAGTTTTCTATGGTGCATGATGAAAAAATAACAGGAGATGTTGTACGCCTACTCGCAGGCTTTATTCCTTTCGTTGCAGGCGTGCAACTTTCTATTTTAGGTGCAAATATAATTGATATAAAAGGATTATTTAAAAAATGATAAATTTGATTTATAAATTAAAATACTTCTTTAATCAATATATTCTAATTGCTCGTATTACTTTATTAATTATGGCTTGCCTTCTGTTATATTGGAAATGCAAAGAAGTTGAAAAACTTGTACAACAAATTGATGAATATAAAAAAATCGAGGAAGAAGTAAAAAATCAAAATTTAAATGTTAAACAAAATGTCGAAATTATTAAAAAAAGGATTGAGTCTAGCACTAATTATGATGACGATAGGTTGCTCAAACAAATATTTGGCGACAAATAATTATTGTGAGAATTTGCCAGATATAACGTGGAAACATGCTGAGTTAGTATATGGCAATCAAAAATTTAAACCAATAAAATTAATTTTAATACAAATACAATCTATTAAAGAGTGCGGGTGTATCGAATCCTCTTTGCAAACACAATGTTTTGAAAGGTTTAAATCAGAAAAAAATGTGGATAATAGATAAAATAAGAAAAAAATCACAACCGCTAGAATTTAACTTGTACAGGTTTTATACTGAACAAGGAAATGATGCCACAATTGGGAGGCTTTATCAAAAAATTAAACTTAAAGCGACAATTGATGATTATCCTTTAAGCAATGATTCTATTCTTGCGTGTAAAAACTACGAAAAACCAATTTGTTATACACTAGAAAGACCAAAATATTTCAATGGTTTGACAAATTATAGCGACAAACCAAACACCACCATAAACGAATCTTGCTGTATTCCAGCGGGTCGTTATAAATGCGAAATGACCTATTCACCACGTTTTAAAAAAGATTTGTACCTAGTATTAAAAGTTAAAAATAGAGAAGGCGTAAGACTGCACGCTGGAAATTCTATCAATGATATTGAAGGCTGTATTATTTTTGGAACAAGACTTGTAAAAAACTTTAATGGTTTTAAATATTGGCTCGCTGATAGTACAAAGGCTTTTAATAATTTTTACAACATAACTCAAAAAAAGCCGATAATTTTAAACATAATCGACAATGACCAAGAGTTTAACTTATCCAAAATTACCATTGAATAATATGATTTTATTCTTTATTTTCTTACTATTAATATCACCCGCCAAAGCTGAAAATTATTTTATTGAAAAAGTAATTAGAGTTACTGATGGCGATACTTTTGTTATTGATACAAGCGAAAAATCAAGTATTCTTAGAGAGTTAGGATTAAGTGTAAGAATCTTAGGTATAGATACGCCAGAAAAAAAGGGTAAATGTAAAAAAGAAAAAGATTTAGCTTTAAAAGCAGCTGAATTAACAAAAAAACTTATTGAAAATAAAATTATAAAAATAACCGATATTAAGTGGGATAAATACGGCGGTCGTATAGACGCTAAAGTATTTGTCAATGATTTAAATGTTGGTGATGAATTAATTAAAAAAAATTTAGCTGTTGCATATTTTGGCGATAAAAAAAATAAAAATTGGTGCAAATAGAGATTAACCACACTACCCTTTTATTAACAAATCATAAACAAAAAATGAAAAAAATATTTATTATACAATTATTATTATCTTTGCTTGCAATAAATTCTGCAAATGCAATTAATATAACTAAAGACTTCGATGTAAATTTTATGGTCTCTGGTCAATTATTGACACCAGACATTCAAGACCCTCAATTTATCACTGAAACTAAAACCTATTTTGATTTACAAACTGGTTTGCAATTAAAAGTTGATAAATTTAATGTGATTGCTCAAACCAATAGAATTTTAAATAGACCTCAAACCGCTAACGTATTAACTAGACAAGGCGGGCTTCCAGCTACCGCTAGAATTGATACTAAAATTGATATTATTAGATTAGGTTATCAAGTAGGAAAATTCTTGCCAACAATTAACTTGGCTAATGTACAGGTCGAGGAAAAGATTTATAGTGGCTCTAATTTGTTAGGTGGCAAGAAAAACTCAATGCTTATTCCCGGAGCATCTATTTACTATTTAATTGACAATAATTTCTCCGTTTCTATGGATTATTATTTTAAATCCAAAGAAATATTTATGGAAAGAGCCGTTGCAATTAGCGCAAACTATGCGTTTTAGTATTGAAAAATAAAAACCAATAATTATCTTAATTATTGATTGAACTGGGAAGTCTTAGCAATAGCGGGCTTCCCTTTTTTATTATTTATTGAAAAAAATCCGAAAAAACTGAAGGCTTGATTTTATTGGGTTAAGAGGGGTTTTTACTCTTTTGTTATGTCTTTTTTACTCTTTTTTTACTACTAAACCTCTAAAAATAAATGTTGTAAAATATGTTTAATTACTGGAACTGTAAAAGAATTTCCATAACATTTATAAGCTTGAGAATTTGAAATTCCATTATGATAGAAATCAGGGTATCCTTGAAGTCTAGCACATTCAGTTGGTGTTAATTTTCTAACCATATTCTTTATTTCATATAAACCAGTTTTAGCACCCCTTCCACCACCATTCGCACTAAGGCAAACTGATTTACCATCTGAACTGTAAACTCTATCTCCTTGACCATTTTTATTAAAATGACCAACTTTGACAGGCTTTTTAAATACAAGCTGTCTTTGACCATGCTCAAAATAATCCTTAGGGCAAGCTCTGGAATATGTTGCTGTTATACAATATGATTTTAGTTTTTCTGTATCTCCGTCTTCTAAAATATCTTTTAATAAAATTCCTTTATCTTCTGGTTGCGATATTTCAATTTTTTTATAACTACCATCTTGTTGTAATTTTCCAACCCAATATAATCTTTTTCTTTGTTGTGCCGTCAAAAGAGAGCTATTAATCAAAATAGGCTCTATATTAAAAAGTTCTTTTGATATTAATTCTTTAGATTCTTTACTCATACTCGCAACATTTTCTAAAATAAAGAATTTTGGCTTGCATTCTTTTAAAATTCTTACATACTCATAAAATAAACCGCTTCTCTCTCCATCAAGCCCTTTTCTATTGTTTTTGGCTATTGAAAGATCTTGGCAAGGACTTCCTCCAATTAATAAATCAAAATTAACAAAAATCTCATTTGCATCTTTAGGGTATAACCAATTATCAAAAGTACAAATAAGGTTTTTCACATCTCCAATATGTGTAATATCAGGGTGATTCTTTTTAGCTACTTGTATAGCATATTTGTCAATTTCTGACGCATAATATTCACAATCAATATTTAGATTCTTTAAAGCTTGTCTTGCTCCTGAAATTCCGTCAAATAAAGATAAAACTTTAATCATCAAACCTCTAAAAATAAATTTTTCTTAATTTCTTTTAAAACAACATCTCTAAAAAAAATTGGATTATTTGTAATATAGCAACTAAATCCCATATTGTTTAGTTTTATAAACCATTCTAATTGTTGTTCTGATAGGTGTATTTCACTTGGCGCACCTATTTTTTTAATTTCAAGATACATTGTATCCCGTAAAGCTATAAAAGCATTGTATAAAAATATAGTTAAATCAGGAAAGCCCCCTTTAAATCCTTCGGCTTTTTTTCTCGTATAGAAAGCCATTCTTTGATTTTGTGTTAGTTTTGACACTACTGCATCACCATTATCGTTTTTAACGGCTTCTAAGTAATTAAATTTATGTTTTTTAACTGCTTCAATGGCTAAGTATTGAATCTCTTTATAAAAATATTGTTGAATGTCAGTCTCTTTTAGGGTCGCAAATCTTGTCAATAATAATTCATCAGGGGTTTTCGGCTCTTTTGGAATATCTTTATTAAAAAGTAAATTAATTTTTGATAAATAATCAGGGTCTACCAAGTTTTTTAGATTTTTTACATCTATTATTTTTTTCTCATAATTTGTCATAATTTCCTCAAATAAATTTTATAACCAGCTTTTCCAAAAGGAATTTGAATAAAGCCATTTTTAATTAAAACCCTGATACTTGCCAAGTTATTTTCTTTAACAACGGCAGTAATAACTTTATAATCGTTTTTAATAGCTTCTAGGTAGTTTTTAACCTCCCTAGTCATAATCCCTTTATTGTGATACTCATCATCCAAATTATACTCAATTTGCGGATAATCGCTATTATAAGATAATATTTGAATATAACCAACTTCTTTACCATCAACTATAATTCTGTGAAAATGTTTTTGAAAAGAAATATTCTTCATAATTCATTTTGACTCCCATTTTGTAAAAAACATTTCTTTGGCTTCTTTGTCGTTTTCAAGATAACTTAGAAAATCACTAATTTTAGATTTAATCTCGTCTTCAATTCCTTTATGATTATGATAATCCTCAACCCAATATTCTTCGCCATCACTTACTAAATATTGAAACTTTGGCAAATCTAAGCAATATAAATAAATCAAATGTTGTGTTGAGTCTAAGAATTTACCAACTTCATAATTACTAGTGAATTTAATGTCGTAAATAGTATCCCGTTTTACAACATCGCATTTTCCGTAAAGCAAAAACTCTTGATTACCAACCGTCAAATCTTTTTTGACAGTTTGTTGCCAAAGTCCGCCATTTACCATTTTAGCAAAAATATTAACTATGTGCTGTCTTTCATCATAATCTTCATGATGAATATCTATTTGATGAAATGGCTCATAAGCTATTTTTATATCATTTTCAAAATCTATCCCTTTCTGCATAGCCTCGTTAGGCTCGAACTTTTCTCTTGATAAAGTCTTCAAGAAATCAGCCCTACTATCCGCAGGGCTTTTATATTCGTCTTGAATGTAATATTGAAAGCTATTCAATAAAGTTGGAGTAATTAAATATTTAGTCATTGTTAACCTCTTTTTAATATTTAATTGTTAATTTCCTGTTGAACCATATCCACCTCTTCCAGTATCTTCAAAATCTTTTACAATTTCAAAGCTTGATGGATAAAGTGGACGAATAAGCATTTGAGCAATCTTATCACCTTTTTTTATTGTGTAAGGCTCGTGTCCTGCGTTATAAATAATCACGCCTATTTCTTTGCGGTAAGAGTTATCAATTGTGCCTGGCGTGTTTAAGACTGTAATTCCGTGTTTAAGAGCGAGGCCAGAGCGTGGGCGAATGTCTGCTACGGCGTAAGCCTGAATTTTATTTGCTCCATAATTTTTGTCAAAATCTAGCCTATCACTATCATCAAAAAAACACCAATCGTCAATTATTCTACGAACTGGCAACTCTAAAGCAATTCCAGTTTTAACCAGTATTCTACCTTGAGGATAAATTTTAAATCCTTCGATAATATTAGGCTCTTTGTCATAATCGCATATTTCAGAAGCAAATATTTTAAATAATGATATTTCTTCATCTAACGAACTTTCGTTATTATCATCAAAAACAGTAATATAATTTTCATTAGTTAACGAATGTTTTATTATTTTATTTAAGCAAGCTCCCATATCTTTTTCATCATCTTTAAAATCTTGAAGTTCCATTATTGAAAAACTATCAGCAAAAATGTCCCATAAATCACCCTCATTTGCTTTTTCTGGTGCTTTCGCTGTTTCTGTTAGTAATTTAACTTTAAATGATATATTCATATTTCTAATATTTAATTGTTAATTTCTTGCCAGCTTTTACATCGCCGACTTGAATTGATTTAGCTTTATCAATTGCTTCGTTGATACTTGCTTCATCGTGATAAGATTCATTGCTATATTTAGCCTCAATCTCAAATTGATTAGATTTGAAACGAGCATATTTATAACCTGCCATTGACTGCCTGATTGTTTCCCTAATTTCTTTATCAAGTTTTTCATACTCTTTCTTTTGCTCCTCAAGCTCTTTTAATCGAGCTAATTTAGCCGATAAATCACTTTCAAGAGGTTTTTCGAGCGTTCCCCTTTCCAGTTCTAAAAACTCGTCAATTTGCTTATCTTTTTTAGTTTTTTCGCTATCTTGCTTATCAAGCATTGAACCTTTTTCAAATTCAGCGCTAAACCAAATTAAACTCGCAGTAATTGCACGTATTATTTTTGTATCTAAACCAATATCAAAGGTTTTACTTTCCAAAATTTGATGCTCTTTATTAACTCCTGCAATATGAATGAAGCAGCTTTCTTTCTCGTGCAACCACATTTGAGCTTGGCACTGGATATAATAATTGAAAGGCAAGCCGTATTTTTCAATTTTAGACCAGCCAAAAAGGTCATTTGTAGTTTTACATTCAAGTATAGAGTTATCGCTTAGAATATAATCAATTGTTGCCCTAAAAGGAAATTTACAACCTTTGATTATTTTTTCTTTTTGAGTTTGAGACTCAACAATTGATAATTCTAAATGTTGCCTCAAAAAATCATCTTTTACCGCTTCCTCCATTGCTTGCCCTCGTTTCATTGCTTCATTAGAGTTGAAGTTATTGAAACTCTTAAACTGTTCTCTATCAAGCATTAGTTTTTTACCAAGCGAATATCTTGTCTCAAGATAACTTGGCATCTGCAATAATGAATCGTGTATATTTTCACCTATGATGTTTTCTGCAAGCAAATTAGCCGAGTATTCTTTTAGGAGTCCAGCAACTTCGCTGGCTCCTATGATTCCAAATCTATCTGTCATTAGTTAATCCTCTTATTTCTATATTAGCCTCGGTAGCAAGATTTTTAAATTTATCAAATATAGTTACAAGAGTATGAGGTTCCTCAAATTCTGCTGCGAATTTATCAAAATTGATATTTTTTAATTTAAATTCTGCACGAACTCTTTTATTTTCTTGCGACACTAAATTACAAAGTAATATTAGTTCCCTTTCGGTTAATTCTATTAATCCTATTTTATTTTTTTTACAAAAAAGATTTTTTAATATCTTAATCATGACTCTCCTCTTTATAATTTTCTATGAAATTTCTTAAATCTTGTGGAGTATTAAAAAATACCCTAGAAAATCCACCACCATCAGGAATAATTGTTGAACATGCAAAAGATTTAGCTTTTCGGAGACTTTCCAATAATTCACCTTCGCATCTTGGCAAATTCTCTAATATTTCAATTATTTTATTTATATTTTCTGCAAATTCATCTTGATAAGCAAATGGCATAAAATCAGCGCTATGTAATTTCCATTCGTCATAATCTTTCCCAGAAAATGAGGTTTTTATTGGTATATTTTTATTAGACATATTATTCCCCCTCCTTAGCTTTTCTAAACTCTTCTGCTTTGATTTTGACAATCAATGCGTTTTTGCATTTTTCAAATTTTGAAAATGGCAAGTCAATTATTTTATCAATTTTGTATGCTTTGCAAATATCAACCCCAGCTTGTTTTGCAAGATTTTCAAGCTCTATACCTTGCTCTGCGCTGATAAACTCTTCGATTTTTGGTAAATCTTTGATAGGTTGCTTCTGTTGTTTTGGTGCTTCTGACGCTTTATTTTCGCCGTCTTCTGGTAAATCTTCTCCAGCATAGATGTAAAGTCCTATACCAAACATTGCGATATTTTTCACTAAACAACGCATAATTGTTTTATTTATGTCAAACATTGTTGCAGGTTCAACAAATTTTTTGACAGGTGGAGCGCCATTATATCCCTTCACGGAGTATTCTTGTTTTACATTGCTCATAGCTTTATTTGCTCCATCCATTACTGGCAACCACATTTTCTTTGTTTTACCTCCAGCTTTTATTTCTGTCCATACCATATACCCTGTTTTTTCATCGAATTGGTATGGCGAGCCATTAAATTCCAAAATATTATATTCCCAATCTGGATAAGCTTTTTCCATTTCTGCTACAGCAAAAGCCCAGCTAAGATATGTCAATTCTGTGTTTCCTGATTTCTTTTTTTCAACTTTACCATTAACGTTTAATTGCAATAAAGTTTCAAATTTTGTTAGTTCTTTTGTTTCTTTCATATAGTTATTTTAAGTTAAGTTAATGTTAATAATACTTTTTAAAAGTATCTCAAGCCATATTATTGAAGGCTTTTTTAATTGTCAATAAGTTTTTTTACTATTGTTTCATTTTTATAATCGGGCACTAATTCATAAAAAACAGAAGCCCCGTTATTTATATCATTAAATAACTTTGAACTTTTATGCCCAATTATAATTCTTCTGTTATATTTACCCTTGCCCCAATCTCTCCAAAAAAAATCACTGTATTTGTTTTTTTCTTCGAAGTTTACTTCAGCTTTCTCAATTTCTTTTCTGATATGCTCAAGTAAACTTCCGTAAATACCAATTTGACTGGCAAGATTAGTTTTAGTGTTGGCTTCAAAATGTCCAACATCTTTTATTAATTCCAATATCTTTGGGATTCTGGCTTCTAGGTCTAACATAAGTATAACTCTGATTTGGTTTTAGAGGTGTAGTTGCCGTCATTATCGAATTTTCCCTCTTCTTTCATAACTTCGACTTTATATCGAATTTTTCTATTAATTTTTTCGGCTAATTCCTTTATTTCTTTTTGAGAATATAAAGAAGTTGATTCGTCTTCATTCTCAATTTCAACTTCTTTGATATAAATTTCTTCAAGGTAATTGTCCTCAAAATATTCTATCATTGCTTCGATACTATTAAAATCGAAGGCTTCTTTTTCTCCATTAATTTTTATACTTATCATATTTTTCTTAAGTTAAGTTAATAAATTGCCCGTCTTTCCGAGCTTTCATTTTATAAATTTGTTTTCTTCAATAAAATTGGTTATTATTAATGTCAATTTAGCTTTTAAATCAGGATTGTTTTTAAATATTTCAAACAATTTATCCGAATTAGAAGTGGCTTCATTTACTAAATTTCTAACCAATTTTTTCTTTAACTCACTTTTGATGTCAGTTATAGATAAATTATCCTGCAAAATTTCATTTATTGTTTCTGCAAAAATTTGTTTAAATTGTTCTGAATTATTTTTTATGATAATTTCTATTATTCCTTTTAAGGGAGAACCATAACCTTGCATAACTTCTATACAACTTTTTTGTATTGATATACTTAAATTCTCTTTTAAATTCTTGAGAATAATTTGCTCTAAATTAAATGGCTCATATTTTTGCTTTTCAACTTCTGACAATCTAATTTCTATATTTGCTAGACAATTTTTAAATTCAGTCATAGCGCGAGCATTATTTGATATAATATCCATAAGTTCTTGTTTTTTCATATATTTTTCTTAAGTTAAGTTAATAAATTGCCCGTCTTTCCGAGCTGTATTGGTGCGACTAAATGGACTCGAACCATTACTTGACGGATTTTAAGTCCGTTACCTCTTCCGTTGGGCTATAGTCGCATAATTTGCCTTTTTACAGAAGGCTAACTGCGATTGTAGTGGGAATCGAACCCACACAAACATAGCACTAGAACCTTTCTACCATTGATAATGCGTATTTCTACGACTAGCTTTTGTCTATACAATCTGCCCTTTATTCAGAGGGGCGACCAAGCCCATAAATAAAGTATTTTCGCACCATCTTTCTCTGTGCCGAATATGACAAAGCCCCGCGTGTCTTCCGACTTTACCGCACCTCACGATTAGGCTTGAGCCTAACCGCTTTGTCTTGCCCTCTTTTATTCCCTCATGCCGAAATCCATCGGCTGGTAAATTAATATAGCTAGTAAGGCTTATTAATTCGTATCTTGCGATATAGACGCTTACCCGCTCCGATTTGTGATGGGCGACTTTAAGTTGTCTCACAAACCGCATTTTTGCTTAACACTTTTAAGACTTAAAGCCTGTCTATCCCTTTCGGAATTCCTGCACTCATCTTTACCCGTGCCGAGTTAAATATTTACTTTTGTAAGTAAAGTAAACGCAATATAATCAAGCCCTAATTAATTGTCAATAAGTTTTTTAAATAATTTATTAAATTATTTTTCTGCACTATTTCATAATGCTCACTAGCAATAATTTCACTTGCGCTACAAACAATTTTTTTGGCCTTGAGGTGTTTATATTTTATTACCGCATCAGTGCCTTTCATATTTTCCTTCTCCAAGTTATCATCAAAACAAATTACATCGAATTTATCGCTTATTAATAAATCGTGGTCAAAATAATCAATTATTGTTATATAATCATATAAACCAGCTTTTGTCGCTAAGTACTCATATAATTTATGATAAATTATATCGTCCTCGATTATTAATATTTTCATATCTACCAATTTAATTTTGAAAGTTGCGCTAAAACAAATATAGCTAATAAAATAATTGCTGGTTCCATGTTAATATTTTTTTATTTTGTTTTTATTGATATAATAAACGCCGTTTCCGTCACATTTATCACAAGTTTCTTTCCAACTCACAGATGCTAGATAATCAACTAAATTAGCAAATCCCATTCCCCAAATTCCATAATTCTGTTTATTAGTTTTGGTGATTTCGCCTTTACCATTGCATTTTTCGCATTGAGTTAAAATTTTATCCATAAAATACCTCGTAAATCTTTTTAGCTTGCTTTTCATATTTATTTACTCCTCCTTGTTGTTTAGTTGTTCCTCAATCAAAGCATGAAATCTTATTCCTTGCCCTGACAAAATTCTTTCAAATTTGCAATCAATATAATCTGAGTTATACCTCCCCTCCATCGGATCTCCTTCTAAGATAAGAATCATTCCTTTGAGTTGTCTTATCAAATAATCTTTTTCTAATAACTTCACTTCTTTACCCACTTACTCCTCCTTAAATTTAACAAAACCAGCATTATAAAGCTTTATTAATAAGCGTGCAGCGGTATCTGCGAGTGATTCGTTTTTTTCTTTACCAACTGAAATATAATCATCATTTAAATAGACAATTCCACCACTACATAAAAGATATTCTTGTTTGTTAATTTTAGGCAAAGCATAAAGTAGCGTTTCGAGGTCGTAAGCTTTAACATTACCTTTGCCATCAGCATCTGCAATATGTCTCATTTCTTGCCCTTTATCATAGCAATACCAATAAAAATCAGTTTCAGCCTCAAACCCCGCTTCTTTTAGTTTTTTTGAAATTTCGTAAGATGTTATTTTCATAGTTTATTTATTTAAGTTAATAATTGGTGGTTTAGGTGGTAGTGGCATCCAGTGTGAAAAATATAACTCTCCTTTTTCAAATAAAGATTTTTCAACATTATCTAAATAAAGTGTACTCCAACCAAAACAAAAATTTTTGTCTTTACATGATTTAACGAATCTACTATAAAAGTATCCTCGCTCGTCCAACAATTTATCATTTTTCAGAGTTAGCCAAACAAAAACAAGGTAACCTTCGGGAATTGTTTCGATCGGTTGCCATTCCATAATCCCATTTTGAATTATTTTTATTGAATCTTGTTCTATATTTTTTTCCATAGTTTATTTATTTAAGTTGTTAACAACCTCTTCCACTTTATCAAAAGTAAAATCGGTTTTTTCTTTGATAATATCATTCATTTTCTTGAAATTGCCAGCTTCAATTAAATTCTGATATTGTTGAATACTCTCAAAATATTTAATAAAAATATCTCGATTGTGATGATAGAATTTTGCTTTACTTTCATTAATAGTTTTATTGAGTATGTTTTTAATATGAATCATTTTACCTCCGAAAATTGACTTTGTTTACCATTAAATCTAAATTTAATATCACCGCATTCGCCTTCACGATTTTTAGAAACAATTATATCAGCTAAGCCTTTTGCATTGTTATAACATTCAAGCCATTCCGCATAATGCTTTGAGTGTTCAGGAACTTTTTCACGCTCTAAAAAATACTCGTCCCTGTGTGTAAACATAACTATATCGGCATTTTGTTCTATAGCTCCCGAGTCTCTTAAATCGCTTAGGATTGGTCTTTTATTTTCTCTTGCGTCTCCAGCCCGTGATAGTTGCGATAATGCAACAACAACAATATTAAAATCTTTTGCTATCTTCTTTAAGCCTTCCGCAATTCTTGATATTTGTTGCTCTCTAGAAAATTCTTTACTTGAGCTTGCGATAAGTTGTAAATAGTCAATACAAACCATCTTAATATCAGATTTAAGCATTGCTCGTTTAATCTTGCTTCTAATAGCCAAAATAGTTAAACCGTTTTCTTGGTCGATTATTAAATTATAATTTTTCCAAGTGTGGCGGTTATTTTCTAAAGCCATTGAGTCGCCTTCGGATATTACCCCAATTTTTAATCGATAGGCACTTACACCAGTTGTTTCATTTAAAAACTTTCTCGCTAAGCTTTTGTCGGAAACTTCCATTGAAAAAAACATAACACCATGATTTAGAGAAACATTTTTAGCAAAGTTAAGACAAAATGTAGTTTTACCGCTTGAAGGTCTTCCCCCGACTATTACTAAATTTCCTAATTCAAAGCCACCAGTAAGAATATCTAATTTTTCAAAGCCAGTGAATACCAATTCTTTTTGGTGAACTGATAAAACATCATCAATAATTTTATCAATCTTTTTAGGCTGTTTAGACATGTTTATTGATATATCAGCTATCTCTCCCTCTAATTTTGTTTTAATAGCATCAAAATCGCTTATTTTTTCGTTTATGATAACATTTAAAATATTCTTTAGCTCTCTTATTTGCCATAATCTTATAATTTCGTTTGAATAAAACTCCATATCACAAATTCCACCAGTAGCGTTCATTAAATCTTTAACAATGCTTGTTTTAATGCTATTGTTTTTTAGAAATGTTGTAATAATTCTAAAATCAACAACTTCACCCGCACCAATTCTTTTAATGATTTCTTCAAATATTAATTTGTAATCATTAAAATAAAAATGCTTAGCTTCTAAATTTGGTGATTTTAACAAATTAAAGTTATTTGCTAGAATATTGCCAATTATAGCTTCTTCTAGCTCTTGATTAAAATTTTCTTGTTCCATATTATTTATTCCTCAAGTGTTGAAATGAACTTAAAAAACTAGGTGTATCATTGTTTGTAAAGTTATTTTGTTTTGGTTCAAAAACTCCCTGCCAGCTATTCTTAATAGAATTTTCAAGCGCTATGTTAGCATTACCAATTTTTAAATTTTCAAACTTTGTTAAATCTTTTAGCAATAATTCTTTTGCTTTTTCTGTAAGTGGTTTTTTTATCTTTACTCGCATCTCAACAAAAGAATTAAATAAATCTTTATTTATAAAGATTGGTAAATCATTCTTACTATCACTCTTACTATCACTATCACTCTTATTCTTACTATCACTATCGGTATTTTTGGTATCTTTTGGTATACCAATTTTACCAGTGGTATTTTTGGTATTAGGTTTATTCCACCTTTTTGCAATGTTGATTTTATTCCTCTCAACAACATTTTGATATTTTTCTTCGTCTCTTTTAAACTGATTTAAAAAGGGCTCAAAAATGATAGAAATTAAATTATTTGTGGGTAAAATATTTTGAGATTGATAGTTGAAAATTGCTTTAAAAAGTTTCCCAGCTTCTTCGTCAGAAAGTTTATTCAAAACCGAGAGACTATCCTTATGTAAGATAAAAGATTTATTTTGTGTTTGATTTGTCATTTTGAGTGTCCTGTATTAATTTTATAAGATTATCCGCAAAGTCATAGAATCCCTGCTTAATTCTTTCTTCAACAAGCTTTGGCAATTTTAAATCTGCCAAGTCGTCAAGAGTTCTAGCAATTTGTCTATTTTGTTGTCGCTTAATCTCGCTTATCACTGTTTCCTGTGTTTGTTGCATTTCTGCTTCCCCTAACGTGGCGGTGAGGTTGCGGGGGGCAAGCCTCACCATAAATAATAAACAATCCCCCCCCGAAATGTTTATGTGCTGGCAAGCATACTCATCTTTGTCTATTGATTCAATGATTAAATAGCGCTCAACTTTCGCTTGCCAATAGTAAACTTGTAAAACGGTCTATTAAACAAGCTTACTATAAGAAAGCGAAGGGGGTTAACTACTCCCCCTTTGCCCAACTTAACTAAAAAACCCTATGAAAAAAGTTTGATTTATTTTTAATCATCACTTTCTTTTTGTCAAGTCTTTTATTTTTAACGCAATATATAATAAACTTATCGTGCTATAAGCCCCGAAAAGTAATTTATTAACAAAATTGAATTGTGTTGCGACCAATAAGATTGAAAAAACTAGCAACCAAAGTAAAAATAACGATAATTTCTCATTTTTGTTCATTAATCCCTCCGTTTTTTACTAATTGTGAGGAGTACCTAACATGCCTTCCCTCTAAATCCGCATCCTCTAAATTTGCACCCTCTAAATTTGCACACCATAACCTCGCTTCCCTTAAATCCGAGTCCCTTAAATTCGCTCTACTTAAATCCGCTCCCATTAAATCCGCTCCCATTAAATTCGCTCCACTTAAATTCGCCTCAAATAAATCCGCTCCCATTAAATTCGCTCCGGTTAAATTCGCAAACCTTAAATTCGCAAACCTTAAATTCGCCTCAAATAAATTCGCTCCACTTAAATTCGCAAACCTTAAATTCGCTCCGGTTAAATTCGCAAACCTTAAATCCGCCTCAAATAAATTCGCAAACCTTAAATCCGCCTCAAATAAATTCGCTCTACTTAAATCCGCTCCCCTTAAATTCGCAAACCTTAAATTCGCTCCGGTTAAATTCGCAAACCTTAAATCCGCACCAGTTAAATCCGCACCCTTTAAATCCGCACCAGTTAAATTTGCTCCGGTTAAATTCGCATAATTTAAATCCGCACCAGTTAAATTTGCTCCGGTTAAATTCGCATAATTTAAATTGCTTTTATTCTTTTCTACTAGCTCCTTTAAAGACAAATTATCATCTTGAAACATTAATTTGTTATTTGTGTTATAAATTTTAGTCATTATTCCCTCCGTTTTTTACTAATTCTCCCACAGTTTTACCACAACTATATACTGTTTGTGAGGAGTATCTGGCATAGTTTAAATTTGCACCCCATAAACACGCACCACTTAAATTCGCCTTTTTTAAATTTGCACCCCATAAATCCGCACCCCTTAAACTCGCATCCCTTAAATCTGCATCCCTTAAATCCGCACCCTCTAAATCCGCACCCTCTAAATTTGCAAACCTTAAATCCGCACCCTCTAAATCCGCACCCTCTAAATTTGCCTCGTTTAAATTCGCAAACCTTAAATCCGCAAACCCTAAATCCGCAAACCTTAAATCCGCATATTTTAAATTGCTTTTATTCTTTTCTACGAGCTCCTTTAAGGACAAACTCTCATCTTCAAACATTAATTCTTGTTTTGTGTTATAAATTTTAGTCATTATTCCCCCCAGTTTTGGTTTTGAGTTAAAAATTGACAATCTCTACATTTGCTTTTAAAGCTCATTATTTGATTGTGCGCTTGTTTTAAAGCCAGCTCGTTATTAGCTAACTGGCTTTTTAAATCCTCGATTATACTTTTAGCCTCAAATAATTGAGTTTCTAAAACTATTAGCTCGTTATTATTTGACATGCAGTTATTTTTATATCCTTGCCAGCAATAACTCGCTAAGGCTATAAAAATAACCGTTAAATAAGCTTTTATTATTTTTTTTAAGTTATTGGTCATTTTTTTTCTTATTTGTTCTTGTTTTGATTAAATGTCCGTTATCAGTATTTTTCAAAAGGTTGATTATTTCAGCCCTTGAAATTATTACGCCGTGGTCATGGTTCATTTTAAACACTGTTTTGGCAATTGATTTTTCTTTGATAAAAAAATTGATTATTGTTTTATCGTAAGTTCCGTCATTGTTTTTTTTAATATATTTTGTCATGGTTTTTATTTATTTTAATGTTAATAATTCTTTGATTGTTTTTTGAAAATTCACAAAATCGTGATGACTCTGTAAATTTTCAAGTTGTTCGAGGTACATTTTTTTTTGTAATTCGTTAAAAACTTCTTTATCGTTTTTAATTGAGGATTCAACATCCTCATAACTTTTTAAAAAAGCCTGCACCTCAAACAATTCTTTGTTTACCTTTTTTAATTCTTCTAAAAGGTCTTCTCTTTTATTATTATAAAAATTAAAAAGATAAAGTTTTCCGGATTTATAATTTTTAAAATACATTTACTCCCCCTTATTGTTAAGTAATTCACAAATACAATTCGCAATATCTTGCGCTGTGTTTTGATCTTGCTCGTTATTAGAATTATTTAAGCGCTCTAAGTGCCTAGCCACTTCTGGATAAGCAACGCTAATAATATCAATCTTTTCAATGATATTAACTTGATGAGCTTCAACATATCTTTTTGTTATGTTATCAGCATTTTCGTTGTGGTTTTTTACCACATTTCCCATTATTTCAAATAAATTCATTTTTTCTCCTTTTTAATTTTTAATAAATTTTGTTTATAATTAATAAACAGGATAAAAGAATTATAATCAATAAGTAAAGTTTATTCAATACAATAATTTTATTTATTTCTTTTTGTTTCTTTGCGCGATATTTTTTATTAGCCAAAACATGTTTTTCTTTTTTAGTTAGTTCTTTCATAATTGCCCCCGTTGTTAGTTGTTGAAAAAGAAAAGTTAGAAATTTGCCAAGATTTATCGTGGTCCGGTCCAATTTGTTCCGCATCAAATTTTAGCAATAATTTTTTACATTTTCTTATTTTAAAATTTGTAAACAAAATTTCATAAAGCGATAAATCAAAACCCTTTGACCTTAAAAGAGCTGTGATGTGCCTATCAAGATACTTGTATACGCAGTCTCTTAGTTTTTTTGATGGTTTTGCAAGTTCGTTATTAATTAAATAATCAAAATTGTAATTGGTATACGACAAAATCAAATCATAATCATTGGCCGTAACTTCTTTTTTAAGATTATTGTAAAATAACTCTTGGTTCGTTAAAATATGAATATACTTTTGATTTTTTTCTGATTTCAGCTGTAAATCTCTTTCTTTCGCCTGTTGTTCCTCATAAATTTCGCGAAACTCTATAAAAACATCTTTCAACTCAAGTTTTACATTTTCATAATTTTCAAGATTTTCAATAATATTATAGACTTCGAAATTCTCGTTTATTATCTTTAATGCACGTTGTAACATGTCAAAAGGGCTATCGTACCACCAGTCGACTAATAAATCTAATAAAATTGCCTTTCCATTACTACAAATTAAACACTGATGATCGTAAGTGTAAGGGTTTTCGTATGGGTCCCAAGAGTCATTATAATAGGGTGAGTCATAAGTGAATAACTCACCCTTCAATTTAGCTAACACCATATTTGAATATTCTGCCTTTGTCATTAATTCCTTTTCGAAAGAATCTAACAGTTTTTTTTCGAGTAGCCATTTAACATCGTCATTAAACGTGTCGGTTTCGTAAAAAGAAGTCTGAAAAAATTTAAAATAATTCAATTTTTTTGAGCATTCACCAACGCTTATTTTGAAGCAGTCTAGATTATTCACCTTAATATAACCGCCGTTATCAAATTTTAAAATAAGCTCGTTGTTTGAAATTTGTATATCGATTAATTTGTTCATAATTGCCCCCGTTATTAGTTAGTTAATAATATTTTTGACCCAAAAAATTAGCTTATTTATTGGGTTGCTCCTTTTTAGGTTTAAAAAGGTAGTGCAATTTTGAGGTCTTTTTTGAAGTAAATCTTGCATAAGTTTTAAATTAAAGTTGTTAGTAAATAGCCGTTACCAATTCGTTTTTTGCTAATTCTAGGGCGTCTTT
>Ga0129333_10000175_pt1 | contig 44169 bp, 56 predicted proteins | sample CPB6_08_DNA_FD_94474 | JGI IMG/M metagenome (GOLD analysis project Ga0129333, IMG submission 94474) | Freshwater to marine salinity gradient microbial communities from Chesapeake Bay, USA - CPBay_Sum_0.6_0.8_DNA | ecosystem: Environmental > Aquatic > Marine > Coastal | place: USA: Chesapeake... | reverse complement strand
TGCATGCTGAACCAGCGGCAAAACCGATGGAGCGCGTATGAGCTATAGCATGACCTATGACAGTTTGTTGGTAGACGTGAGGCGCTATCTTGAGCGCGGCTTCACTGCGGAAAGTGATGCCATTGTCTACGAGCAGCTGCCCCGCCTCATCACGCTCGGCGAGCGGCGCATCGCCCGCGAGCTGAAGATTGAGGGTTTTATTCGCGCCGTGCAAAGCCCGCTACAGCCTGGCGTAGCCGTATACCGCAAGCCCGACCGCTGGCGCGATACCGTCAGCATGACTGTTGACAACGCGCCGGTGTTTGCTCGCTCGTACGAGTACATCCGCAACTACTGGCCCAACGAGGCCACCACCGGCACGCCCGAGTATTACGCCGACTACGACTATCAGCATTGGATCGTCGCCCCCACGCCCGCCACCGCGCAGACGTGGGAGATACTCTACTACGAGCAACCCGCGCTGCTGGGGGAAGACTTTCAAACCAACTGGCTCACCGAGTACGCACCCGATCTGCTGCTCTACGCCACGCTGCTGGAAGCTACCCCGTTCCTCAAGAAAGACGAGCGCATTCAGACTTGGCAAGCGATGTACGACCGCGCCGCCCAGGCCATCAGCGGCGAAGACCTCAAGCGCATCATGGATCGCACCGCCAACAGGAGTGAAGCGTAATGACTACTTATACCGACGTCTTTGGCGGCGCGAATATCTATCCGAGCGAGATAAGTTATAGCGCGCTTACGCTGACGACGAGCGTTTACCTGAGCTGGCCGGAGGAAACCTCCACCAGCCAGAACTTGGCCACCAAGATCATGGACGTTACGGCGTCCAGTGCGGGGTTGAGCATTTACCTGCCGGCGGCGAACAAGACCGGCACGGGTAACACGATTCTCTTTAACAACCGGGGCGCTCAGACCATCACGGTGCGCACCGTCACCGGGGTGCAGGTTGTTACACTGGGCGCGGGCGAGTTGTGGCAGGTTTACCTGACCAACAACACCACCGCTGCGGGCACATGGCAGGCGCTGCAGTACGGCGCGGCGGTTAGCGAGGCTAACGCCAGCTCGCTCGCGGGCACCGGCATCGTAGCCGTGGGTACGCTGCTGAGCCAGTCGGTTCCGGTCACTACGTTCAACAATAATTACACCGCAGGCGTAACCGACCGCGCCAAGATGTTCAAGTGGACCGGCGCTGGCGGCACCTTCACGTTGCCCGACCCGGCGGCGGTCGGCAACAACTGGTTTGTTTACCTGCGCAACAGCGGCTCTGGCGCAGTGGTGGCTGACCCGCAGGGCGGCGTAACGATTGACGGACTGTTGTCGCTGAGCTTCCAGCCAGACGAGTCGGCAATTATTGTTTCCGACGGTGCCAACTTTAATACTATCGGTTTCGGTCAGTCGGCCATTTTCGCGTTCGATTACACCGTCATCAGCATCCCTGGCACGGGTATTTACACACTCGTGGGCTCGGAGTTGAATCGTGTGGCGTATCGGTTTACCGGGGCGCTAACCGGCAACCGGACGGTGGTTGTGCCGGCCACGGTGCAGCAGTATTGGGTGGACAACCGAACCACGGGCGCGTACACGCTGACCATTGCGCCTTCGGGCGGGGGCTTAGGCTTCAACGTGGCGCAGGATCAGCGCGTTATTCTGTACTGTGACGGTACTGATGTGCTGAACGCATCGACGCAAGGCGTATCGGTGCCGCTGACGATTGCAGAAGGCGGCACCAACGCCACCACCGCGAGCGCCGCGCGTATCAACCTAGGAGGCACCTCTACCGGCATCTCGCTGTTCACGGCGGTGGATCAAGCTGCGGCGTGGGCTGCGCTCGGCGTGGCGCAAGCGGGTAACGTCAACGGCGGGACGTTCTGATGCCTGAAACTACCATTGTCCTCAAGTCGGCGCCAGGTATCAAGCGCGACGGCACGAAGTACGAAGGCGACTTCTACGTCGACGGGCAGTGGGTGCGTTGGCAGCGGGGGCTGCCGCGTAAGATGGGCGGCTACCGCTCAACGCAGAAGTACCTGACGCAGATCAGCCGTGGGTTTTCAACCTTCACGCAGCAGCTGTTCATCTACTGCCACTCAGGCGGCTCGAGCACTCTTGAGCGGTTCACAATCGACGCAACGGGTAACAGCTCCATCATTACCGACCGCACGCCCGTTACAGCCGCCGCAACCGCGACTGTGACTTTGACCGGCGGCGCCAGCGGTTCCGTAGACACGATCACGGTCGACGGTGTGAACATAATGTCTGGCTCGGTCGCGTTTACCGCCAGCTTGTCAGCGACCGCCACCGCTGTTGCCAGTAACATCAACGCTCACACCTCGTCGCCCGAGTATACCGCCACGGCCGTGGGCGCGACCATAACAATCAGCGCGGCTAGCGCGGCGGGCTCTAACCCTAACGGGTACGAGGTCTTGGTCACCGCGACCACGATCACGTACACCAAGACCAACATGTCTGGCGGTTCGTTCGCGCTGGCGAACTCTGCGCAAAACATGTGGATGTTCGACTACCAGTACGACTCGTCCACTAATCAGAATTACCTCCTCGCCCACGTTGCCCCCAACATGAACTGTATCTGCAACGATGCGGGTGGGCAAATCTTCTTCGGAGAAGTACTGGGCACCGGCGACTTGAAGTCCGTCACGCTGCCCCCGGACGCCAACGCCACGGGCGGCATCGTCTCGCTGCACCCGTACCTGTTCTACTACGGCACAGACGGCATCATCGGATGGTCTAAGCCGGGCGAACCTACCAACCTGACCGACTTGGCCGGTGGTGCGGGCATCGCGCGCGTTTGGGGGCAGAAGATAATCAAAGGGCTACCCCTGCGCGCCGGTTCAGGCAGCGCCCCGGCGGGCATCTTTTGGGCCTACGATGCCGTTATTCGCGCCACGTACACCGGCGGCGCAACGGTGTTCCAGTTCGACGTCATCGCCACCGACACCTCCATCATCTCGCCGCAGTGCGTTGTTGACTACGACGGGGTGTTTTTCTGGTGCGGCGTGGATCGGTTCTTGATGTTCAACGGTGTGGTGCGCGAAGTGCCTAACCAAATGAACCTGAACTACTTTTTTGACGGGCTGAACCCGAAGCAGAAGACCAAGGTGTTCGCCTTCAAAGTGCCGCGCTATGGCGAGGTGTGGTGGTGCTACCCCCGGGGCGAGGCCACCGAGTGCACTCATGCCGTCATCTACAACGTACGCGAGAACTGCTGGTACGACACCGAGCTGCCCAACTTCGGGCGCTCTGCCGGGCAGTTCAACAACTCGTTCGCCGCGCCCATTCTGACCGGCGTCGAGGACACCGGCAGCGGCTACCGCGTTTGGGTGCACGAGCAGCTCACCGACGAGTACGACGGCCCCAACATTCGCCCGATCAGGTCTTACTTTGAAACGGCTGACTTGTCAGCTCTGGTGCAGGGCCGCAGCGAATACCTGCGCATCACCACCATCGAGCCCGACTTTGTGCAGCGCGGCCCGATGACGGTGCAGGTGACCGGTCGCGCCAACGCCCGCGCGCCCGAGGTGTTCAGCACCACGTTCACTTTCCCGGAGACCGCAGCGGCCGACAAACCTTACGAGCAGATCGTCATGCTTAAAGAACAGCGCCGCGAACTGCGCGTCCGATTTGAGAGTAACGCGGTGTATGGTAACTACCAGATGGGGCAGATTATCGGCCACATCGAGTCTGGCGACAAGACGGTGCTGGGATGAGCTTACCGCATATTACTCTTCCGACGTACATGGGGTTGGTCGACTGGGCCAATCAGGTCGCTATCGACTTGGATCCGTACGGTGCGTTCGGGCGGCTAGACACGCCTGAAAATTGGCAGAACTGGGCTATACAGTTCCTCAACAATACCTCGTTGGGGCGGAACTTCCCCAATCCTTATGACTTTAGCGATTGGCGCGAGTGGGCGGATAGGTTCGTCCAAACGCTGTCGTGACGGAGAAAACAACGATGGACATCCGCCAAGCAATTCAGACCGCCAGTGCTGATCCGCGCTTTCAACAAGCGTTGCAGGTCGCCCAGCAAGAGTTGGGGGACGCGTCGCCGGAGCAAATCGACGAGCTGATTCAACTCATCGAGTTCGCGCTGCAGAGCCCGAAAGACTATCCCGAGATCCGCGCGGCGGCCATCGCCGACGAAATGGTCGAGCCGGATGACCTGCCCGAGCAGTTTGACGGCACCATGCTTGCGTCGGTGTTGGTCGTGCTGTACAAGCTGCGCGAAGGCGGCTCGCAGCCGCAAATGGCTATGGCGCGCGGCGGTTTGTCTCGGGTGCGCACGCTTGCGCGGCAAGGCCGCATGGGCGACACCATGTTGGCGCACATCAACCCCGAGGAGGCCGCGCTGCTGAAGGCTCGGGGCGGCGCAGGCACCATCAACCCCAACACCGGGTTGCCGCAGTATTTCTCGTTGAAGAAGCTGTTCAAAGCGGTGTTGCCCATCGCGCTGACGTTCATTGCGCCGGGCCTAGGTACAGCGATCGGCTCGGCCATCCTGGGCGCGGGCGCAAGTGCGGCTGCCAGTGCCGCGTTGGGCGGCGCGATTCTCGGCGGTCTCAGCTCCGGGCTGACGGGTGGCAACGTGCTGCAAGGCGCGCTGCTCGGCGGCCTAGGCGGCGGCCTCGGCGGCATGGTCGGCGGCGGGGTTGATAAGGCGCTGGGGCTCGGGTTGGGTAAATTTGGGCAGTCCGTACTCGGCGGCGCGCTCGTGGGCGGCGTAGGCGGGGCCGCGACGGGGCAAGGCTTCGGGCGCGGTGCGCTGACAGGTGCGCTGGGCGCGGGGGTGGGCGAATTCGCCGGTCAGCTGGGCGGCGACATTGGCGGGCGGCTCGGCTCGAGCATTAGCGCGGGTGGCCAGCAGTTCGGCCAGGCGCTGACGGCAGGCTACGACCCAAAGACCGCCGCAGGCATGGGTGCTGTTTCCGGGTTGGCGACCGCCGCGACGTACAGAGATCCTCTCACCGCGCCGCGTCGTCCTTCAGAAGCTGTCGTGGCCGAGATGCGAGAGTTGCCAGACGCGCAAGGTCGACCCAGCGGCAGTTTCAAGCTCTCCAGCGACTTCAAGCCCGGTGAGCTGGCGGTCGGCCCAGAGGGTGGCACATACATGCCCGGCGGCACGGGCGCTCCAACTCAACCGAGCTTCATGGAGCGCATGTTCGGTCAACAGCCCGCCGCCGGGACCAGCACGGGCTTGCAAGAACCGCCCACGGGGTCTTCAGCCGGCATCGGCTTGAATGCCAAGACGCTGGGCACGCTGGCGCTGGCGAGCAGCTTGGCAGGATCGCGCCCGCCCGACGTGCAGCAAGCCATTCAAGGTCTGAACCCCGCGCAGCAAGAGTACTTTAACCGCCCCAGCATCCAGTGGGATTGGCAGCGGATGCAGAACGACGCCAACGCGCAAAACATGTCGCTAAGCCAATTCATGGCGTCTTACTGGCCACAAATCACGTCCGGCACGTACAATGTGCAAGTGGCCTCGCCGAGCACCGTTCAAGCTCCGACTCAGGCTGTTTCGGCTCCTGGCGGAGTGGGCATGCCCGGTGGGGTTGAACCCCCGCCCGGCATGTACCGTGGCGGCTACGCTATGGGCGGCGGCCCGCTCGGAGCGGTGGCGCGGCTGGCGCGCGGTTCGGGCTCCGGCCGCGACGACACTATCAACGCTCGGCTGTCTGACGGCGAGTACGTAATGGACGCTGAAACGGTAGCCATGTTGGGCGACGGTTCAAACGATGAAGGAGCTCGCCGCCTCGATGCCATGCGCGCTCAGCTGCGCAAACACAAGGGCAAGACGCTCGCCAGGGGAAAATTCAGCCCCAACGCTAAGAGCCCGCTCGCCTACCTGAAAGGAGCCGCATAATGCCTAGTTTGTTCCAAGGTTCGCCGCAGAGCGCGACCTCTTACACCACCTCGACGAGCGAGACGCCGAAGTGGATGCAGGATGCGATTTACAACCAGATTCAATGGGCTACCCAGACCGCCAATCAGGCAATGCCGCAGTACGACCTGCCGCGCGTCGCCGAGTTGTCTCCACTGCAGCAAAAAGCCTATCAGAACGTGGTCGCCAACCAGGGCACCTGGTCACCTGCGATGCAGCAAGCGCAGGCAGGTATGGCCGGAATGGCGACCGCCGGTACGGCTGATGCGTTAAAGGCGGCGCAAAACCAATACCTGCGGCAAGACCTGGTCGGCAAGAACCTTGAAGCCGGACAGGGCTTGTTTGAGCGCGCCGCCCAGCAAGACGTAATGGGTGCGGCCCAGCCGTACCTGAGCAAAGCCGGTGCGCTTGACATTGTAGGCGCAGCGAGCCCCTATTTGACCAAGGCGGCGAGCACCGACATACAAGGTGCGGGTGCGGGCGCGTTTGGTCGTGCCGGGGCGCAGGACATCCTCGGCGCGGCGGATCCCCTGCTGCAGCGCGCAGCTGCGATGAGCGGAACGCAAGCCGCGATGCCGGGCATCAACCGCGCTTTGTCGGCCGACATCGTGGGTGCGGCTCAGCCTTACATGGGCCAGTCGGGCCAGACCACCGCCGAGGCGCTTTCTGAGCGTGCGCTCGCGGCGGCGCAACCTTACCTACAGTCGGCTGCTCAGTCCGGCGCGGCGGGTATCGGCGAGTACATGAGCCCGTACCAACAGGGCGTGCTTGACGTGATGGCTAAGCAGGCGGGCCGGAACCTGCGCGAGAACATCATGCCGAACATCGGCGAGGCGTTCATCAAGGCGGGGCAGTTCGGCTCTTCTCGCATGGGTGAGATGGGTGCTCGGGCGGCTCGTGACACGCAAGAGGCGTTGCTCAACGCGCAGACTCAGGCCGCACAGCAGGGCTACGCTCAGGCGGTTCAGGCTGCGCAGGCTGACGCGGCTCGGCGCGCGGGCTTGGCCGGCACGGTCGGTTCGATTAGCGGTGCGGATCTTTCCCGCGCGCTGCAAGGTGCCCAACAGTACGGCGCGCTCGGTCAGATGGCCGGGCAGCTCACTGGGCAACAGGCACAGATGGCGCTCGCCGCCGGTCAGGCCGCAGGCCAGCTCACCGCGCAGGAACAAGCCGCGCTGGCCAACATTGGTCAAGCGCGCGGTCAGATGACTGGCCAGCAGATGGCGGCGCTGACCAACCTCGGCCAAGCGCAAACGCAGTCCGCCGCACAGCAAGCCGCCAATCAGCTCGCCGCCGGACAGGCGTTTGGCCAGATGACCGGACAGCAGATGCAGCAAATGGCCAACCTGGGCCAAATCAGCGGTCAGCTCACCAGCCAGCAGGCGCAAAACCTCGCCGCGCTCGGCCAGGCGCGTACGCAGGCCGGTCAAGCGCAGCAACAGTTCGGGCTCGGAGCGGCGCAAGCCACCCAGGGCGCTCAGGCACAAGACCTCCAGCGCCAAATGTCCGCGCTCAACCAGATGGCGCAAATGTCGCAGCAAGAGCAAGCGATGCGCGCGGCTGACGTCGCCTCTCTTGAGACGGCAGGCCAAGCGCAGCAGGCGCAACAACAGCGCCAGCAGGACATGGCCTACCAGCAGTTTATGGAGAAGCAGCTGTACCCCAAGCAACAGCTGGACTGGCTCAGCACACAAATTCGCGGCATGGCACCGATCACGCCGGTGTCGACAACGCAGTCCACACAGACCACCGGCGCTACGTACTCGCCGTCGCCGCTGTCGCAGCTCGCTTCGGGTGTGTTCGCGTTCCGGGGTCTGAGCGGACTCGGCGGTTAAGGAGCATAAGACATGGGATTCGAACTCAATCGCCTAATGCGCGAACGCGGCGTGGCTACGCCGGGTATGGCGGCGTACTCGGGCACCACCCGCCCTGCCGCGCTCGCTGCCGATGCTTCTGCCGCAGACCGGGCGGCATTTGACGAGGCGATGCGCCGTTACAACATTGACCAAAACGCGTACAATCAATATCGGCAAGAGTACGAGCGCCGAGTGTCGGGCGCGCCGCAATACCTACAGTCGCAGTTCAACACGAGCACAGGTGCTGATGTTCCGCCCATGATGACGTTTTCGCCTGCGCAGATGGAGGCGCTGCGCCCGGGCAGCCCCAACGCGCTGGCGTCTAACAGCTTGGACAGAATGAACCGCGACATTCGCGGTTATTTCTCTCAGAACCCTAACGCGACTGCGGCAGACGTTTTCAAGTTCCGTGAGCAGTACGGTCTGTCTGAAAACGACATCCGTAACGCCATGGGTACCGGATTCCGCTACGGGCAAGGCACCAGCGGTTACGGCTCGGCGGGCGTCAACGCTGCGATGGCTCCGGGCGGCGTTGGCATGGATCAGTACAACGCCAACATCCGCAACTGGTTCGCCCAGAACCCGTTCGCGACCAACCAGCAAGTCGCCGCTGAGCAAGCCAGGTGGGGTGCGAGCAATCGTGACTTGCTCGGCGCCACCGGCAGCTACTACGGCAATACGCTACGCGCACCGGCTTTTGGCACCATGCCAAGCGATGTCGGTTCTATGACCGCACAGCAGAAAGCCGACTACTACGCTCAGCAGCGCCGCCTCGGTTATACCGATGCCGACCTGCGCGGTTTTGCGACTAATGCGTTTGGGCCGCAAACCGATGCCGATTGGCTCATGCTGCGCACGCTCGCCGGGTATGGCCCCGCGCAGCCCGACCCTAACGCTCGCTCGACCTTGCCCACCAACCCTGAGCGCCGCACCACCTTAGACACCACCGGCGGCGTTGACACCGGCGGAGGAACAATTGACGCGCAGGTCATAGTTTATGGGCCGGATGGCACGATGTACTCAAGCCCGGCGGCAGCCCGTGCTGCGGGCGTGACCAACTACACCATGACGCCGCCGAGCAACACCGGCGGAACCACAACAACCGGCGGAACAACGGCGACCGGCGGAACCACAACGACCGGCGCAACGGGCGGCAGCGGCATTACACTCAACAACAATTACATGCCAACGCTGCCAACGCTGGGCGGCAACCCGCGCTTGGGCACATTCGATACAATGCAGCTCATGTCTCACGGCGGTGGGGTGCACGACATGGCGCAGAAGTACAACGTGGGTGGCGCGGTGCGACGCTTCCAAATCGGCGGCAACGAGGGCGAAGAGGACGAGCGCATCGAAACGCGATCGTTCCCTGTGCGCGAGCCGCAACTTGAATCGCGCATGCTGGACAAGTACGACATGTTGCCGGACTCGGTCGGCAACACTCCGATCGGAATGAACCGCGCCGCGCCAGACCCGACTGCGGGCATGCGTTCGATCGCGGCTTATCCCCCGGCTGCGGCACCCGAGCCCGTGACGGCGTCTCCTGCGGTTCAGCCCGTGGCCCCGCCGCCCTCGGCGACCACGCCTGTGTCGCCTGCGGCTACGGACTTGATGACCATGCTGCAGCGGTACACGAGTGCCGAGTCGCCCTACGCGGCAGATCTCGCCAAGGCGCGCACCAAGCTCGACACGGAAAGCAAAGCGTTCGAAAACCTCCTCACCCGTGCAATGAAGCCCGGCAGTAACGCTCCGGACAAGACCGAGCTGTACTTCCGGCTCGCCGCCGCGTTCGGTTCGCCGAGCAAGACGGGTCGCTTCACAGAGAACCTAGCTTTGGCGGGGCGTGAGGCGGCTGAGTACACCAAGGACGTGCGCGCCTCCAAGAAGGCTGAGCAACAACTCGCACTGCAACTCGGCCTCGAGGCGCAGAAGATGCGCATGCAGGGTGCGCGTGAAGAGCTCACCGCACTGCGCGGCTTGGCTGGCGAGGAAATGAAGGACAAGCGCGCTGTGTTGCTCGAGTACCTGAAGACCGGACGTCCGCAGTCAGAGGCGGGTAAGGCGGCTGTCGACGCTGGCCTCACGCAAGGCACTCCCGAGTTCACCGCCTTCGTGAACAAGTACATCGAAGACAAGATCGGCACCGGCAATATGCTCAAGGAGGCCATGGTCTCGATTGCGGCGGGCGGCTTGAAGATCAGAGAAAAGGCCGAAGAGCGCGCCGCAGAGGGTGCTAAGAAGCTCACGCCAACTGAAATCAAGTTGAAGACCGAGGCTGAAGACCGCCTAACCACCATCGACAGCGCGATGTCTGATTTGGGCCGCGCGTTCGACCTGAACAAGAACAGCTTTGACACCACGCTCAAGGATACTGCTGTGCGGGTCGCGTTGGAGCAAACCGGCAGCAAGGATCCCAAAGTGCTCGCCACCCGCGAGCTGGACAACTTGCTCAAGAGCGCGATGATCTCCAGCGCCGCCGAGAAGATGAAGGGCGTGCTCTCTGACAGCGACATCAAGCTGCTGCAAAGCGTGGCGGGCCTCGATGCCAAGAGCAAAGAGGAGCGTGCTGCAATCCTGCGCAACGCGTACCGCAGCCTGCGCACCGCTCGCCAAGCGCAGCAGAAGAAGCTGAACGAGATCTCGCAGGGACTGTACCGTGAAACCACGCCTGCCCCCGCAGGCCCGGGAGAAGACTGATGGCGACCAACCAACCTAGCGCATTGGTCGGCGGCGCACGAGCCGCTGTCGGGCAAGGTCTCATGATGGGCTGGGGCGACGAAGCCGAAGCGTGGCTCCGCTCCAAGCTCGGCGAGGGCGAGTACAACGACATCGTCAAGCGCATCCGCAAAGAGTACGGCACCTACTCGGAACAGAACCCCATCACCTCCGCGCTCGCTGAGTTCGGCGGCGGGGTGGCTCCGGGCGTGGCCGCGATGTTCGTGCCCGGCATGCAACCCGCTGGTGCGGCGCAAATGACCTCGGCGGGCACCTCTGCGTTGTCCCGGCTCGCTGCTCGGCCCGTCGTTAAGAGCACCGCTGCGGGCGCTACCACAGGTGCCGTCTCCGGCGCGGGCTCCGCCGAGGAGGGAGAACGGGGCTCGGGGGCGGTTTCAGGTGGCGTCATAGGCGCGGGTATAGGCGCGGTGTTGCCAGCGGGTATCCGTACTGCGGGCGGCGTCAAGGATTGGCTGACTGAGCGGCTGTTCCCCTCGGCGGAGAAGTCCACCCAGCGCGCCGCGCAGAAGATGACGCAAGCTATGGCTGAGACTAAACTCACGCCACAGCAAATTGAGCGAAAGATGCGGCAGGATCGCGCGTTGGGGGTGCCTTCAACCATCGCCAACGTCGACCCCGCGCTCGCCGATCTCGCTGAGACCGTGGCTCAACGCACCGGCGCGGGCACGCGCAAGGTTGAGAAGGCTATCGGCCAGCAGCAAGCCGGGGCCAAGGAGCGCACGTACCAGCAGGTGCGCAAGGGCATGCAGCCCGGCCAGTACTACGACGAGCAAGAGCAGCTGCTGCAAGACCTGCGCAGCAAGTCCGCCCCGGCGTACAAGCAAGCCTACGCGGTGGGCGAGGTGGACGATCCGCAGATCACGGCTATGCTTGAGCTGCCGCAGTTCCGGGGTGCCTGGAACACCGCGCGCTCCATTGCCGAGGCCGACGCCGCAGCCGCTAAGGTGAACGCAATGCGTTCGGGCCAGCCGTTCAACGCTGACGACTACAAGCTGCGTGAAGTTTACAGCATCACCCGCGACATGAAGACCGGGCAGCCGATCGGGGTCGAGGTGACGGGCCAGGTGCCCGATGTGCGCACCCTCGACTACATGAAGCGCGCGCTAGATGCGCAAATTGCCGCCGGGTACCGCTCGGACAACGCCGCCACGGTCGCCACCGCCAACGCGATGAAGGACCTGCGCAACGCGCTCCGCGACCGCACCAAGGAGGTTGTGCCCGAGTACGCCAAGGCGTTGCAAACCTACAAGGGCGACAAGGAGATTCTTGACGCGCTGGAGGCGGGCTACAACCAGTTTGGCAAGCTCGACCACGAGGAAGTCATCAAGATGGTCGGTGCGATGTCACCGGCGGAGAAGGAAGCCTTCCGCACCGGGGTAGTGCGCGACTTGTACGGCAAGATGTTCAACACCAGCCGCAACATCAACGCCGCTGGGCTGCTCGAAGCACCCGAGATGCAAGCCAAGCTGCAGCCGTTGTTTGACAGTCCGGCGCAGTACCGACTGTTTCAAGCCGCGATTGAGCGCGAGAGCCAGCTGTTCAAGCAGGCGAATCAAATTCTGCGCGGCTCGCAAACCGGCAAGCGCAAGGTGATGCAGGAGCAGTTTGAGGACACCGGCGACAACTTTACACAGGCCGCCGCCCAGGCCATTACCGGCGGGTGGATGTCCTCGCTCACCGGCATGGCCTCCCGCGCGCTGTACAAGACCTCCATGACTGAGGAAATGGCTGACAAGTTGGCCGGAATGTTGATGGCGCGCGACCCGCGCGAGGTGGCCGCCGCTGTCAAGATCCTTGAAGACTACGCTCAACGCGCCGCCCCCCGGGCCGCCGCTGCCACGCGTAAGGAGGTCGGCGCGACCACCGGTGCAGCGATCTCCTTCCCGCCTGCGCCGGTGGGCGAGGTGCCCGAGGGCGGCATCGAGTCGAACCTGGAACCGCGCGGGCGCAGCTCGCTTGAACTGGAGTTCGAAGAGGAAGAGCGCCAGAAACCGAGGTAAGATTCAATCGCTGCGGTCCTCTCCGCCGCAGTTGCCATTTTCACCCCGCCTCGTGCGGGGTGTTTCTTCTTCGCACATCACAAAGTTGCGCAGCCCGAGTATTATCTCCAGGTGCTCGGCGGCGTCGTGCTGGCCCTCTGCCCGGGCGCGCTCAATCGCGCTGTGGAGTTCCTCTTGCGTGCGCCCCCAGTGCAACCCCGGGCCGAGCAGCCGATGGATGTAGGCCCACGGCATTAGCCACCGCCAGACACTTCTGCCCACGCGCGGTTGAACAACGCGGGGTCAACCCGGTTGCTCAGCTCGATTGCGCAGTCAAGCGCAACGTCCAGCGTGGTAGTGTTGGTCTGGCGGTATGAGTTATCGGTTATCATCTGGTCGCACGCGGACAGCGCCCCCCGCAGGATGCGCACCTCACGCACATCGGCCCCGATGTTCTTATCGCGGCTGGCAGCGGTGACGAACGCTGATAACAACAGGAACATTGGGGCGATAATGTCTACGCACGGCGCTCCGTCCGTGAGCAAGTAAAGTTGAATCTTTTGAGCGGTGGCGGTCTTACGCAGGTGGTCACGGGCGACCGCCCGCGCCACCGGGTTCATGCCGACCTGCCGGTTAACCCGCTTGGGCATCAGACCTTTGACCATACATCACGTCATCGGTGTCACCCAGCCGCCACTTGGCGGTGTTCTCAACGCTGTAGTTGCGCGTAGCGACTTTGAAGTCCGGGAACCGCATCTCCTGCGGGTTGAACGCCGGGTCGTAGAACCGGCAGCGGTTGTTCGGCTGCAGCGCGAACTGGCCATTGTCAAGCCGCAACACGTTGTAGCTCTTGTGGTCTTCGGCGCTCTCGCTAAACGTGAAGTCAGGTATGCGCGGGTCGGGGTTGCACGTGTCCAGCGTGAACATGTACTCGCCTTTGTGTAGCCGCGCGTCCTTGCCGTAAAACTCGGCACGCAACCCTTTGAGCAGCGGCTTGTCAACCACGGTGACGTAGTACGCCAACGCGTCCCAGATCTCCAGCACGTCAAGGTCAAGCAGCGGCGCGGTGCTTTTAGCCTCGGTGGCTAGGAAGGCGCTAATCGGCAGCTTGTCATAGACCGCGCCAAAGGTGGGTAGGTAGGTCTCAAACCGGAAGGCTTGGCCGCGTATCGCTTTAACGCTGCACCAAATACCCGGCACCAGCTCGCCGTGATGGGCTTGGTGGTCGTAGAGGTACTCGGCGCGGACGTACACTTTGAACGGCGGCAGCGGGCAAACAAAGTTCATCAGAAGTTCTCGTCGTAAAACTTGCGCAACAACGGGGCAAGGTCCGCTGCGTTGAACTCGCCGCCCTCGGCCCCGTCCACTTCGCCTATCCACACCTTGCCGCTGTTAGGCACCCGGCCCGGCGAGATGAACAAGTCACCCACGCGGATGTGCCACGGGCAGGCGGGGTGGTAGATTTCCGTATTCAATTCAGGGTCGTTCATTTGTACCTCGTTTCGTAAAGCCACCGAGCCATGAGCAGTGCTTCGGCGCGGTCGGCGTGCTTTTTCAAGTTGAGCGGCGCGGCGGGGAACATGCGCACCGCGAGCGCGCGCCCCAGCTCTTTGTCGCTGGTGAGTTTGAAGTGCTTCTTCCACTGCGCGGGGGTGACGTACGTCAGCTCCAGCCGACAGGCGGCCACCGCCGAGCGCGCACAGCCGAAGCTGTCACCCAGGCTGAAGATTGAGGACGACCCCTGCCCGGGCATCGCGTTCACCCGCTCAAGCGCCACGGCCACCGCCTCGTGCGGCGGGGCGTTTTGCCTGAGCAGCTCGACGAGCCCGGCGGGGTCGACCTCGTTCTTCACACTACCGGAGCCCTTGGCTACGATGGGCATATCAAGCACGGTGACAAACGCGCCGTTGCGCAGTACGCCAATAGCGCCGCTCAGCCCCGGGTCAATACCTATCGTAATCATAGTGCCTCGTAGTGCTCACAGCCTTTGCGCTGCTCGTCCAGCGTCAGAGTGTGACGGTTCATCTCGCACACCCACTTGCCCTCCGGCCCGGGGGTGCACATTGCGCAGGTGCGGCAGTGGCGCAGCGGGGCGGCCTCTTTTACGCACACCGCCTTCATGCTGCAGAACTTGCAGCCGAAGCTCGACCCGTCGTCGCTGATGCCAGCGGGGCGGAGCCGCGCCTCGAGCAGTTTGGTAATCCGCTGCTGTAGCTTCTTCTGCTCGGCCTTGTCCTCCTTGACGCGCTCAACGTAGAACTGCTCGTCGTCCTTGCAGACTGCGACGTAGAGCGCCCGCGTGAACCCGCCGAGCGCCATGCTGATCTGCATCTGCGCGTAGTGGGTCGGCTTGGCCTCCTGGACGCCCTTTTTTACCAGCGCGGAGAAGCTGTTCTTGTTGTGCGTCTTGACCTCAAGAACATGCGGCTTGTCGCTGTCGGGGACATCCTTGATCACCCCGTCCACTTTGGTGATGAAGTGCCCGGACGGGTCGTTAAACTCGTACTGGCGACCATCCTCACGTTTGTCCCACACGGCAAACCCGGCGCGACGCAGGTCTTCAACGATGCGCGCTTCCTGCAGGTGGCCAGTCTCAAACAAGCGAAGCATGCGACCCTCAAACTGCTCGCGGGCGAACCCTCGCCAGTCGAGCCAGATTTGACGAACGCACTCTTCGCCTATAAAAGACGAGCCAAGCCGCCCGAGGTACAGATCAGCGTCTGCTCTCTCTTTCTGAATCGCAGCGTAGACCCGGTTTATGATCTGCTGCTCAGCGCGGGGCGGAATGGCTACCATGGCCTTAGTCCCAGGGGTTGGCGGACTTGGCTGCGGCGGGGGCGGCGGGCTTAGGCGCGGCGGGCTTTGGGGCTGCCGGCTTGGCGGTCTCCGCCGCGTCAAACAAGAACGCCTTAATCTTGTTGCTGTCGCTGTAGCCGCCGCTACCCTTCTCAATGATCACGTCTGCGCGGCAGGGCTTCTCGAGCAACTTGTCCGTGTCATCAGCGTCGGGCTTGCCGCAGGCGGCGGCCCACGCCACCAGCTGCTGGCGGCCGATCTGCTGCGCCTTGGCGCTCTGGTTGACCACGTTAAAGTTCTGCCACAACAGGCGGCCCGTGTGCTCGCCCTTGACGACCTCGAACTTCACCTTGATGTAGGTGCCGTCGCCCCGGCTGGTGGTCTTCTCCTCGGCCTCCAGCGCCTTGACGATGTACTCGCCGGGCGGGAACGGTTCGTACGAGCCACCACCGCCTGCGCCGGTGTCGGGGGTAACGTCAGAGGTGTCAAATCCAAACTTAGCCATTTCAATTCTCCTTAAAAAGTCACTTGGCGATGGGGATCAGTTTCTCGAGATTCGCGATCGTCATCTCGATCTCATCGGGACAGTTGTACCGATTCTTGGCAGCGTAGGCGGGGTTCTCAACAAAGTGCAGCAGCCGCTCGCCGGTGGTCACGCCGCGCGTCTTCTGATTGTTGAACCCGGTGTCCGACTTGCGGATGATGACCTTGAACGCCGCAAACGCGATGACGTCGGCCCACTCCTGCAGCAGCGCGTTGCAGCGGTTGGGCAGCTTGGGCTGGTAACGGTCATACGGCTCGGTGCGGGGGTCTTCAAACTTGACCACCGCCGCGTGCGCGATGAGCACCACGTTCATGCCGCGCTTCAGGCGCAGTACGTCCAACCCCTGCAGGATCTCCCGGAACTCCTCCGCGACGAGCATCTGGCCCTTGCCGTAGGCGAGGTCCTTAGCGTCGTGGCTGGCCTCAACATGACCCACGATGAGCGGCTCGATGAGCCAATCAACCGAGTCAATAACGACGGTCTTGAACGCATGGTCCTCTTTGATGAGGGTCTTGATGTTCTCAACCACTTCGTTAATGTGCTGCGCTCGCGGAAAGCTCACTACGTCCAGCGAATCAAGACCGTCCTCAGTGCTAATGAAGATCGGGCTCGGAAACTGGCTCGCCAGCGTCGACTTACCAATGCCGTGACCGCCGTAGACAACTACGCGGGGCGGCACATCTTGTTTCCCCTTACGCAGCTTGTCCTGCCACGAGGAAGTGTTTTCTTTCTCTTTTGACATTTTGTTTCTCCTTTCTGAGTAGAGGCGGTTAGTCGTCCGCCGTTGCGAAATCGTTATACTCCGTGCCGTCCACCGCGAAGTCCCACTCCTGCGGCACGTAGTCAAAGGTGTCCCGGTTCCAACTCAACACGTTGATCCGGTCGTTAAAGTCCGCCGCCACAGCCATGCACACCGCGCAGAGCGTGGGGTCGCCAATCATCAGCAAGTAGTCGCCCGGTTCCCAATCTCTGAGCACCGTACGGGCGCGGTAGATCATGCTGTTGGTGTCGTACGGCTTGCGGGGCTTGCCGAACACCGCGCGCAACTGCCCATAGCGCCGCGCGTCGCTCAGGTCTTTCGTGTTGTCAACTTGCACGACGAAAACCGTGCGCGTGTTACCTTGTTCCATCTTTACGCTTCCTAGTTGCTTTGGGTGGGGGTGCAATGAGTGCTTGTTCTTCGGCCGAGAGGTAAGCCGCGCAACCCACAGCTACCGCAATTTTGCACGCCTCTTTGCGATACCAAGTGTAGTCAAGATCCTCCGGATGGGTGAGTTTGTCAATCAGCGTCATGCAGGCGCGTGCGCCCTCGGTCTTGGGCACCTTGTTGCCGTTGCTGCGGTAGCGAATGGGTTCCAGCGCGGGGTCGTTGCTTTGGTACCAACGCACCACCTTGCCCAAGTACTGGCCCATCTGCTCGCCGCCGCCAGTGACGTTACGCGCCGAGATGAAGTCGCAGAACGGCGCACTGCGGATCGTCTGCTCAAACGGGGTGCCGCTGGCGAGCCACTGCCCCACGGCATCGGCGCATACCTGCGCGGTGGGGTTCTTGCGCAGCGACAGCGGAGCGTAGATGCCTTTCACCTTGAGCGAGCGATCCGGCTTCACGGCGATGTAGTTGTTCACGTCCTTCATCGCCAGTGCGCGATACGGCGTAAACTCAAACGCGAACCGCGACACCTGGCTAAACCGGCTGACCACCCGCTGCACCGTGTCCTCCAAGGCACGAGGGTAGCGTATCGCGATGCCGTCGGTGTTGGCTGACAGGGTGGTGGCCCCGGCGTGCTCGAGCCACTCTATGAGCATTAGAAGCGTGAACTGCCCGGTGAGCGTAACCGCCAGCATGAGGTCCGGCGAGTACAACACCGAGTACTTGCTGGCCAACTTGCCGAACGTGCCGTTTAGAGAAATCTTAAGCGTGGCGTCAGTGGTCTTATCACCGGACCGCTTGGCTTCGAGTCGACGCTCGTAGATCTTGCGGTACTCAGCCACGAAGGCGTGCCCCAGCCCGGCGGGTATAAATCCGCATTCAAGAATAATGCTGGGGTAGAAGCTCGCGGCGTCGATATCACAGATGACGTCATCGCCTGCGATATGACAGATTTGCTTATCGTGTACACTGTGAATTCCTCCTACGCCGAGTTGGTACTCGCCGGTGCCGAACTTGACAGTGCGCAGGCCAAGAAAGTCCGGCAGCTGAACGTGCCCCGTGGCGCGGTTCATGTTGAAGGTGTGCCCCGCCACCTTGTCAAGCAGCGCCTGAAGTTCAGAGTCCATGAACTTGATGAACCCCGGCGGCGTGTAGGTAACGGTGGCGGGCACCTCGTTGTCCCGACGCTTGAGCTTCATGCTCGTGATGTACGCCTGCTCGGCCATCTGCGAGTCAGACTTGCTACGCATGTCCGTTCCGTAGCGGCGGCTCATCTCAACGCGCAGCAACACCTCCTTCTCTAGCTGGCGCAGGAGTTCGGCGGTGGTCTCAACGTCGTTGTGGCAGTACTCGACGAGCACCGGCTCTTGCTCCGCGCTGACCATTGCGTTGTGCGCGATAGGCATGTCCTGCAGGCGGGGCATGTGCATGCGCGCACCGTAAGCCTTCAGCCCCACGAACGACGGCGCGACCTCAATCAAGTCAATGTCATCAAGAATAAAGTCCCGCAGGTTGAACTTGCGCATCGCCGCCCAGGGGGACACGCGGTTGGTGATGACGTCGTCCGCGATGCGCTTGATCTCAATCTCGGTGCGCCCGAGGCAGAACGCCGCCACCACGATGTTGTCAAACGACTTGCTGTTGAACCCTACAAACGTGGTTTCAGGTCGCTGCACAAACCGGGCGAGCCGCGCCGGGGCGTCGTCCTCATGACGCCAAAGGTCAAACCACTCGCCGGTCTCTACGTTCATAGCGCAGAACAGTGTACGGTTGGGTAGGGTCTCAGTGTCAAACACCCAGGTGCTCATCGGTCTTGGTCAACGTAGCCCGCGCCGGGCTCAGCCGGGTCGTTAATGCTTACGCTGACGCAGCGGCGATCGGCGGCGCGGTTCTCAAGCTCAATCAGCTTCTCCAGGAAGTGCTGCGCCTTTTGCAAGTCCTGCACGCCGTTCTTCTCGTGGTAACGCTCGACGTATTTGGTGATGCAGCCGACGAGGTAGCCGCGCCCGTAGAGCCGCCACTGGCGATCCCAGTGCTCCTCGCCGCCTTTCTTGTAATGGTTGCCGCCAATTTGCCGGTCATTGGCACTCATTTTGCATTTCCTCAATCAGATTAAACAGTTCCTTCTCGCGCCCGACGAGCAACATCTGGTGCGCGTAGCTCATGTACCGGCTGAACACAGTGCGCATGCGCCGGTTGCCCAGGCTCATCTCGCGCAGGCAGAACAGCGCCCCGTGGGCAATGTCCGCCAGCTTGAGCACGCGGGCCTCAGCGTCGGTCAGCTCGGGGTAGTACACCCCAGCGTCGCGCATGAGCCTACGCTCCAGCTTGTCAACCTGATCGCCAATGCCGTACTCGCGCTTGGCGGGTGAGGGGATGTCCCCCGTCTGGTGCTCGGCCAGGTCGTGAAACAGCGCCGCCAACAACACCGCTCGCGAGGCTTGCGGGTTGAGCATGAGCGCGAGGCAGGCCACGCCGTGTGAGTGATGGCCCACGGTCTCGCGCTGTAGCGTGGTGACGGTGTGGTAGCGTACGACCTCGCTGCCGGCGAGTATGAAGTCCAGGGTGTGGCGCATGTGCAAGTTCTCCAGTTAGCAGTTATGAGAGCAAATTATAGCCCTGCATTTTGCAGCAGGGCAACCACTTTCTTTCAAGAGGTGTGGGGTAGTTCTTCCTCCTTCAAACGGCGGGCGCGCTCGCGGCGTTCAATCCAATCGAACGCGGCGCGGCGCCAGTCCTCAGCGCGTACCTTTTGCGCGTAGTACCGTCCGTCACCGGCGTGTTGCTTGCGCACGCGGCTAATCATAGCCATGGGCCGCGCCACGTGCTCGAAGAACGGGTTGGCGTAGTGAATGCGCTCGTTAAAGGGGTCTGAGCAGAACATCTCGCACTCGGTGAGGAACAGTTTGTACTCGCCGTTGAGCATGAGCGGCGCGGGCCGCACCGTGCCCCGGGCGTAATGGTCGTAGTGGATAGCCTCGGGCGGGTACACCAGGTACTTCTTCGCGTCGTACAGCTCGGTGTAAAGGTGAAAGTTGTTGCTCACCTGCCGGTACACGCCTAGGCGGTGCCCGGTGGACGCGGCTACAAACTCCTGCAGGAAGCTAAAGTGCACCGCGTTGGCGCCGTACGCACCCCACCAGATGTCGTTGCTGCGGTTGAACACCGTCATGTTGAGCCGATCCTTGCGCACGTCGAACACTACCTGCGTGTTGCAAGCCTTGTCCCGGGTCTTCTTGAGCAAGTCGGCGCTGTCCCAGATTTGAATGACCGCCTGCCGCGTGGCGGGGTCGCGCCTGATCAGCTTGATCACCTCGTCCAGCTGGTCGCGGCCGAAGTGCTCGCGCCAACGGTGGCCGTAGGCAGCATTAAAGTTCTTGCCGTCGTCGCTGAAGTCACCCATGCGGCTGTTAAACTGCTTGAGGAACGCAACGTCGTTACGCCCCGCGAGCATCCAGATTGACTCCATGAGGTGGAATATCGGGTTGGCATCCCGCCCGTCGTGAAACAACACCCGCTCCGCCGGGCAGGTGTACACCGTGGTCACCATGTCCGGGTGCACAACGGCGGGGCCGTTACGCGTCTGCTCGGGCTGCAGGTTGAGCACCTTGAGCTTCCAGAATATCTCGCTGAACGCTTGGTTGACGTTCCTGACTATTAACTCCATACTTAGAACTCCCTTTCTGTTTGATAGGTGGTTTTGGGTTTACCCTCACCGAGTACGGTGCGGCAGTACTTGCTGAATTCACACATGCAGTTCTGTACGTCGTGCAGCGTGAGGTCATCAATCTCGAGTTCGTCAATCACGGCGTTCAGAATCTTGATGAGCGCGGCGTTAAAGTTGTCTTGCGTCCACCCGGCGGAGGGCGCGCGGTTGAGCAGGTAATTTAGCCCACGACTGCTGCCCGGGCCAATAGGTGCAAACGTGTATAAATCAGCCGCGTAGCCCAGGTGGGGCGCGTAAGTCAAATCGGCAGCCACCTGCCCGGCCATGAACGTGCTGATGCCAAAACTGGAGGACAGCGCGTTGACGAACGAACCAATCGACGGCTCGTCTCTGTCGAGTATTTTGTGAATCCGCTCGTCCAACCTGAGCGCCGGGGTAATGATGTGCCTTGCCACCGCGAGCGACTTGACCCCACCGGGATCCATCTTGGTCGGGTACACCATGTACGCGCCCGAGTAAACCTTGTTGCCCTCGGACTTGAAGCGTTCGATGCTCGCCGAGAACTCCTCCGGCTCGAACTCGAGCGCCGGGCGGAACAAGATGTCGTCCTCGATGAGGCGCTTCAGCGTTGGTGGCCAGTTGATGAGCCGAGTGATGAGCAGTATGAACCAGAGGTCGTTGCGGTTCTTGTTCGGTTCAATCACGTGCTGCAACACCCACTGCGACACGCGATCGTCCCGGCGGCGGATGTTGGTGAACTTGTACTTGCCGAGCACCGGGTCTTGCGTCCACGGGGCGGCGTGGCCGTTCTCGCGGGCGAGGCGGATAGCCTCCCGCTCCCAGATGAAGTACAACAGCGCGGGCATCGAGCATACGTTGCTCGCGGCGGGCATGGGGTACGGGGCGCTGTCACGCATTCTCGTACTCCCGGATGATGTCAAGCAGCGGGCCGTGGGGCGCGGTGTGGTCAATCAGCCGCACGTCGTAGCCGCCCTCGCGGCGCAGGTTGCGGTAGCAGTTGACAACCGACTCAAACTTGTCAATCAGGTTCTTGGGGTCGAACTCTTTCTCATTACCCGCCGCGAGTCGCCGCCCCTTTACACGCTCGATGCACAAATCTTGCGGCGTGTCCAGGAACGCGTACACCGCACACCCCGTGGGCTGCACCGCCTGCGTTACCTGCCCGCCGAGCCCGCTCGCGGAGACGAGCGCGCCCTCGTATAACACGTGGCCTAGGGGGTGCGCCTTCAGGATCTTCTCGGCAATCTCTGCCTGGGTCTTGATGGCGTCGGTTCCGCCGCAGGTGTTGTCGTACTTGCCGAGCACGAACGCCGGGGCGCGAATGCCCACTCCGGACAGGTCAACCCGGTAGCCCGCGATCTTGCCACCGCTCATCAGGATCTCGGTCGGGTAGTCGAAAAACGAGCGCATCGCGGTGGTCTTGCCCGAGCCGAACGTGCCCGCGATTCTGAGGATGACGTGCTTCATAGGAAGTGCTCCCCCCGGTAAGGTTGCCCCGTCGCGGGGAACAGCGCCGCCTTCTGCTTGAGCGTGAGGGGCTGCGCCTCGCACTCGGCGCGGAGCCACTCGGGTAGGAGCTGCTCGCGCATCTCCTTGAACACGCCGGTGTAGGATGTCTGCCCGCGCTCATCCGCCCACAGTATGCGCTCCCACGCCATGTCAGCGTAGACGCCCGGGTACCGGCGGCCGAAGAAGTGATTCTTGAACGTGCACAGGTTGCTCTCAAAGGTGAACCGGCTCACGGCCCAGTGCGGGTAACGCTTGGTGTAGAACTCCTTCATCAGCTCGGAGGCGCGGGCCTCGAGCCACGTGCACATCTTCTTAAAGTCGGAGTACTTGCCGTCGTGCGAGTTGGGCTGGCGCTTGTCCCAGACCAGGTTGTCCTGCCCGAGCAGGAACAGCATGCCGTTGCGGTGCGACTTGCTGCCCGACTTGTCGTCAAACAGCAGCGTGTCGCAGTCCGCACCGAACCCGTTTAGGTGCACGTACTCCAGGTAGCTGAACGAGGACAGCCGACCGAACGAATGGTAGTGGTCACGCACCAGCGCCCACAGCTCGGCGTAGGACTTGCCGGTCAGCATCGCCACCTGCGAGCCGTGTTGCCCAACGAGCGCCGCGTAGGCTTTAATCGCGTCGATGGTGTCCTTCTTTTGATACCGGCGGTCGGTGTCAAACTGAAGATTGTCCCAGTTAGCGTTGAACCACTCAGTAAACCGGGTCAACTGAGCACCCGCCGGAGGGCATTCCCACAGCTGAACAAACATACGCAGCGACGTTATCGGGTTCTGCGTCAGCCCGTTCAGGAAGGCAAACCACAGCTTCTGTTCGTCGTTCCAACCGAACCGCTTGGCCAGCTCGGGCATGTACAAGTACACCAGCCCGGGCATGACGCCGTGCTGCAGGTTCAACTGGTACAGCGCGTTGAAGTACGCCTGTCGGTGCGCGGGCTCGCGGTAGTCCTTGTTCAACGGTAGCTCGCCCGTGACGGTGTCTTCGGGCTGCTTCATGACTCAAGCCTCCGCGTGTAGTGCGGCTCGATGACCTTGGGGTCGGGCGCAGAGCCGACGATCCAGAACGCGGTGCGGTCATCATAGTCAAGCTGGTTGTTCTGCGTCAACCAACGCCACATCTTCGCCTCGTAGGTGGGGTGAAAGTTGATGCCGTCAAAGTGCTCGCCCTTGAAGTGGTCGGAGTACTTGCTGAACCCGGTGTCGTGCAGGCTGTGGTGACGCCAGCGGAACGGCAGGTGGTCAACATTCAGCCCCATGTGCTGCAACCGGGCGCGCACCCACGGGAGCTTGTTGGGGCCGATGCCAACGGTGAACAACTCGTCAACATTCTTCGGGTCGCGCATCAACCCCAACATGACGCTGGTCAACGAGTTGCACGAGCCGGCAGGCACTATCAGGCGGCGCACGTCGTCGGGCATGTTGCTCACCTGCCACGCGCCGACCTCGTGAAACTTGCGCACGGTCTCTGAGTCGTACCGGCCGTGCGGCACCGTGATGCCGTACTCAACCACCAGCGAGCCATCTTGCGTCAGGTCAGCCACCCGGCGTTGGATTATGGGGTTGTACGGCCCGCTGGCGAACTCAAACTCCGCCCCGAACCCGTAGGCGATGCGCGGGTTCTCATGGCGGAGCACCGTGTCGGGCTTGCTGTACACGACCTGCCGAGCGCGCAGCCCGTAGTGCGCACCCACGATGGCCGACATGCTGAGCTGGGGGGACTGAATGCTAGCGCCGGTGACGATGTGCGTCTTGCCTGGGCGGAACTTGTTGATGTACCAAATGAGCTGGCGCATCTTGCTGCCGTTGGGGCCGCCGTAGCCGAGCGGGGCAAAATAGTCATCGCGCTTGAACCAGAGCCCTTTGCGGTTCTGCCACGGGGTGAGCGCGCCCAGGTGCTCCTCCCAGTGGGTTTTGTCGCGGTCCAGCGACTGTACCTCGAATACTGAGCCGTTCATCCCAATAACCCCCAACCCAGAGCCAGCAGCTCGTAATTGATACGCGCCAGCAACCCGAGCACAACCACAAGCAGGCACCAGGCGATGATCGCAGCGAGCGTGCCGAACACAAAGCCGAAAAAGTCAGATATCATTGCTTAACCTCCGTCACATTGACCAACATGAACGTGCGACCGTTGATGCTGAGGCGCTTTTGCTCACCGGCCTTGGCCGCTGCGTACAGCTGCGCGGTGAGGCGGTCCTGCTGGCTGCTGGTCATCCACTCGGGCCGGGCGACCCACATCTGGTAGGCGTTCTTCCACGCTTCGCCAGTCTCCACGCAGGTGATGGTGCGGTCGAGCTTGAGCGAGGAGCGCATTACGGGGCGGGCGTTGTCGGGTTCGACCTTCTGGTTCATCACTTTAACGACGTCGTGCGACATGAGGCTCTCAAAGAGTTCGGCACAGCGGCGCTCGGCGGTCAGGCGGTCGCTAAAACGCTTGACCGGCTTGGCGCTGTGTCGGTTGTAAAACGCCACCAACTGCGGTGTCGTCATGCTGGAAAATTTTACCGTTGACATGTGGAATCTCCAAGTTATACGAATACGTTAGAAGGGGGCGGCGGGCAGCTTGCTCTGCTCTTCTTTCTCACGCTCGCGCTGGCGCTTCTCGTACTCGTGCATTTCCTTCTTGCTCGGCGGCACGGGGCCGCCCGGGGGCGGAAAGGGCCAGTTAGGCTTGTTCATTTCTGCTCCTCCGCGATGGCGATGCTGATGAGCAGCTTGGCCAGCTCGCTGGTGCCGCCGTTGCAGTAACGCAGGTTGTCGGCCTTGCGGTATTTGTCCTGCACGGCGTGGTTGATGAACTTGGTCATCAGCACCGTGTGAGCGCGCCGGCAGTTCGGGCGGGAGAGCGCCTCCTCAGTCTGCAGGAAGGTCAAGTCCAACGTGTTGAACTGCGGCAGCGCGTTAATCTGATCGTTCAACAGGCCGATGACCAACACGCCAGTCTTGGGCACCCGGGGCGCACTGGGCGGCTCGGGGTTATGCTTGACGCGGGTGAACGTCAGGTTAGGCTCGGGCAGCGGCTCAACCAACGCACCACGAACCTCTGCCACCACGCGGCGCGTAACCTCCGCAACCAGGCGTTCAAACAGGTCACCCAGCGACAACTCTGCCGGGGCGGGAGGAGCCACCGGCGCGGGAGCCACCGGCTTGAGCGCCAGCTCGGTGAGCTTGCGGTTGCGCAGCTGCTCGCTGGCGCGGTTGCGCGCCTCGGCAATCATGTTTTTGCAGTTGTGCACCGTCGCGTACGACAGGCGGCGTTGGCGGCCGGCGGGCAACACCGACTGCCCCTCGCGCAGTATTTCCATCGTGCTCACGAGCTTCTTGTCGACGATGGCGCGTGTCATGTTCTCTTGCACGAGCTGGCGTTCGGCGGGGGTCCATTGAATGCGCTTCATGTTACTTCCCCCAGTGGCGTTGGGCGCACACCGCGCGCAGGTTGTCGTAGTCGCTATGCGCGCCGGAGCGGAGCCGGTCGCAGTAGTCGGCCTCAATCATCAGCGCGGACTCGTAGTCCCAGCTGCCGAGCAAGCTCGACGCAAGAAAGTACAGCGCCGTGAGCGCCAGCAGGGGTAACACCAAGGAAGGTTTGCTCATCGCAGTTCTCCAGTTATCAGGTTATGCGGGGAAGTTTAGGTCAGGCTTTCAAGAAAGTAAAGGGGGTGGGTTGAATGCTCAACAGTCCTCAAGCCGGTCGGGCAGGTCGCAGTCTTGACTGTTCCGGATGGCGTGGTCGTAGCACTCTTCCTCTATGGCGCTCAGTATGCTACTGGCCAGCAGCTCGGTGATGTCGTGGTCGGCGATCTGGACGCACAACGTGTCAATGCAGTCCGGCATACCGGGCTCTTCGCGGGTGGCGGGGTAACCGCGCTCAATCGAGTACTCAACGTCGAGCGGCACGCCGAAGGTGTTGGTGGTGAAGGTGGTCATGTTACAGTTCTCCAGTTATCAGGTTGTTGGGGGCCGTAGCCCCCGGGTGTTGATTAGAAGTTGTAGTCGTAGAAGCGGCGCGGCTTGTCGTGCAGCACGTGACGCCCAAAGATGCTGCGGAAATAACCGTCTTTGTTCAGCCGGGCGCGGATAGTCGGGCGCTCGGGATTACTGGTGATGACATACTGCAGCTCGCGCTGATTGGTGCAGTGGCCCGCAAAACCGCCAGGCAGGATGTTGGGCTGTTGGCCCGGGGCCAGCTCCGCGTCCATCTGGCGGATCTCGATCGTCTTGTCGCTGATGACGCGCACGACCTCGTAAGGTACGATGTCGGTGTACATGTGCAGATTGGCGTATGGCTTGATGTTCATGATGCAGTTCTCCAGTTATGCAGTATGGTGAGGGTCAGAGAGGGATGCCGAGCTCTGCGCCGTTGATCGGGGTGTTGAGCCGGTCGTAGGCGGCCAGATCTTCAGGCCATTGAAGCGCACGCTCTAACCATTCAAGCGCCTCGGGTGGTAATGGGATGACGACTACGGGGGTTTTAGTTTCTTCGTTCACAGTGCTTGTTGCTCCACGGTGATGACGTAGCCCAGGTCTTTGATTTGACGCAGGGCGCGGTCGGTAAAAGTCTTGGTGCCAATCAGCTCAGCCAACTTGCGTGCGGTGTCGCAGGCGGGGTACACGGCGCGCTGGCCGTAGTTGTTGGTGATGCGGACGGTGATGGTAGCGTTCATTTCAGTTCTCCAGTTATCGGGTTATGGGTTCAGGCAATGAGCCAAGCGTCTTCGCCGATCAGCCCTTCATAAATTGCGTTACAAAAAGCATTGGACTCTACATCTTCTCTAGCCCTCCACTCCTCTACGCCAGCAGCGATCATCTCATCAATCGTGTCGCCGTTGATGTTCAGGGTCACGGTGCGACCAGTGCCGTCTTCCAGGGTGAGCGTGTAATCTAGCGTCATTTCAGGTCTCCAGTTATCAAGCTATGGAATGAAGTTTCGGTCAAATCAATGAAAGTGCCAAGGACTATTTTTAATGACCACTCACCGCACTTGGTCTTTGGTGCGCTCATAGGGGGGACTTGCCTTTGCTGCGGAACGCAGGCATAATGAGAAGTGATAACGCATAACTGGACAACTGATGCAGCTCAGACATTACCAACAAGAAGCAGTAGACGCCGCCCTAGCGGCGCTAGGCGAGGACGGCCACCCGGTGTTGCAGCTAGCCACCGGCACGGGCAAGTCGATAATCATCGCCGCGCTGGCGGAGCACTACCGTCAGATGAACGCGCCGGTGTGGGTGCTCACTCACGTGCAGCAGCTGGTGGAGCAAAACGCCGCGACCTATCACCGCTACAGCGGCGTGGCGCCGGGCATAGTGTGTGCGGGGCTGCGGCGCAAAGACCGTTTTGAGCCCGTCACCTTTGCCACCATACAGAGCATACTCGGGGTGCAGGTGGAAATGCAGCCCCCGGCGCTCGTCATCATTGACGAGGCGCACCGCGTGCCCCACAAGCGCGGCGAGCGTTCGCTGTACGAGTCGGTGCTGCATCGGTACCCTGACGCTAACCGCGTGGCGATGACCGCAACGCCGTGGCGCATGGACAACGGGTGCATACACGGCGAGGGCGACCAGTTCTGGTTTGACCGGCTGGCTTACAGTTACCCGGTGGCCCGCGCGGTGGAGGACGGTTACCTGTGCCCGCTGGTGGGCGTTGAGACCGCCGTGCAGCTCGACCTTGAGGGCGCGCGCAAGGTCAGCGGCGAGTACGTGATGACCGACGTGAGCGAGCGGGAGGACGACGCCTGGCTGCGTGCGGTGGCCCGCTCCCTGCCCGAGCTGACCAAGATTCGCAAGCACATCGCGGTGTACTGCCCGACCATTGAGGCCGCCGAGCGCGCCGCCCGCGCTATAGCGGAGGAGACCGGCTGGACTACGGACGTTATGGCCGGTGACATTACCCGCGACGCGCGCAGCGAGGCGCTGGAGCGGTTCAAGTCGGGCGAGACTCGAGTGCTTTGCTCGGTGGACATGATTACCACGGGGTTTGACTTCCCCGCGCTGGACTGCATTGTGTGCCTCCGGCCCACTCTCTCCTCCTCTCTGTGGGTTCAGATACAAGGCCGAGGCACCCGCCTAGCAGACGGTAAAAAGAACTGCCTCGTGCTGGATTACGTGGGCAACCTGCAGCGGCTGGGCGGGGTTGACATGTACGAGCAGTTCTACCGCGAGGAGACCAAGGAGCCGGTGGAGGCCATTCCCGCCAAGCAGCGGGCGTTGCGCGAGCGGCAGCGCGTCATCGGTGCGCATACGCTGCTGCCCATTGACCCGATGACGGGCCAGCCCGTGCGCGACGGGGCTTCAATCTGGGTGGAGGTGGAGTCGACGAGTTCGGTGCCAATCTTCACGCGGCGCAACCCGGCGTACAAGGTGTTGCTCGTCAACTACAACTGCGTGACCGAGGAGGGCGTCAAGCTGCGCGCCACCAACTTCATCAACACCGAGGTGCCGGACACGCGCACGGTTGAGTTTTTCATTCCCCGGCGGTTGGCCGTAAACTTACCGGCCCCGGCTGCCGACTTGACCTGGCAGATTAAGGGTGCGCGCACGCCGTTGCGGTTGCTAGTCAGGCGCTCCGGTCAGTACTGGAACGTGCAGTACGAAGATTTTGGAGACATCGCGAATGAGCAGTAAGACGCCCAAACACATTTGGGCCGTAGAAGACAAACCGTCCACGCTTGACTACGCGTTGGCGTATGCGCGGCTCGGTTGGCACGTGTTGCCGGTGTGGTCAGTAGACGCGGAGGGGCGGTGCCGCTGCGGGCGACCGAACACCGAGAAGGGCCACAAGGCGGGCAAGCACCCGCAGTCAGACCTCGTGCCGCATGGGCACCTGGACGCGACCACGGATGAGCAGGCGATTCGGGACTGGTGGGCGACTGACCCCGACGCGGGTATAGGCATCAGCCTGGCGGACTCAGGGCTGCTGGCGCTGGACATCGACCCGCAGCATAACGGTCACGAGACCCTAGCCGCACTCGAGGCCGAGCACGGGGTGTTGCACAGCGAGTGTTCGGCCATTACGCAGGGCGGGGGCGAGCACCGGCTGTTCCGCGCCGAGGCCGAGATGACCTACCCCGGCTCGCTGGGCGAGGGGCTTGACCTCAAGCACCACGGTTACATTTGCGTTGCGCCCACGCTCGGCCCCTCAGGCGAGTACCGTTGGGCGCAGGGCCGGTCACCGTTGAGCAAGTCCTCCCCGGCGACACCTTCGCCCTTGCCGCAGCTAATAGCAAGTAAGGCACGACCTCCGGTCAATTATAGCCTCACCGAGCGCGGTGGGGTGCCCGTGGCCACTGCGCAGACGTTTGACGACTTGCGCTCCGCGCTCAAGCACGTGGACGCCGACGACTACACCACGTGGGTCAACGTAGGCATGGTTCTCAAGCCGTATGGCGAGAACGGGTACAAGATCTGGACTGAGTGGTCAGCGCGCAGCGACAAGTTTGACGCCGCCGCCCAGCGCCGCAAGTGGGAGCGCGACATTGACACCCCGCACAGCATTACGTACCGGTCGATCTTCCGCATGGCGATTGACAACGGCTGGCCGGGCAACAACACCGAGCCTGCTGCGGCTGGCGCCCCGGCAGCGGCGGACGCCGAGCACCCCCTCAGCCTGCGTCACTCGCAAGAGAGCGGCGCGGGGCGCGTCACGGTGTTTGAGTACATCTACGACGACTTTATGTCAATCGGCGTTAACGTGGTGGCGGGTGCCCCCGGCGTGGGCAAGACCACGTTGATTGTGCCCATGGCGCTGGCCACTGCGCACCTCTGCCCGCATGACTATGCGCTCAAGCCCGCCGTGCGGCGCAACGTCATCATCATTACGGAGTCGGTGGTGCAGGTGCAACGCGTCATCTACTCGCTGTACTCGTGGGGTTACACCGGTATGGGCCCACGGGACTTTGACGAGCGGGTGCGGGTCATTAGCGCGCAGCGTCTTGACCCCAAGGTAGTGGCCCAGGTGGCGGGGGAATATCGCACGTGGACGGTGGACAATGAGAAGGCGGACGGTACGACTTTTGTTGCGTTGCCGCTGGTGGTGTTTGATACTGCAAACGCGGTATTTGATCTGGAGAACGAAAACGACAACGCGGAGGTCGGCCGCGCCATGGCGTACATAAAGCAGGCGTTTGCCGAGTTCCCCATCGTCATCGTCAGCCACACCGCCAAGGCGCTCGGGCAGGGCGAGTCCGACTACCTGAGCCCGCGCGGGGCGTCAGCGTGGACGGGCGACGCGCAGGGCGTGTACACCGTGTTTAAGGACGGCGAGGAGCAAGACGCGCCCCGCGTGCTCAAGGCGACCAAGGTGCGGTTCCCGGTCGCGTTCCCCGAGCTGACGTTCGACCTGGTGAGCAACAAAGAGACCCACAAGGACGTGCTCGGCTACGACAAGGAGATCTGGTTCAGTCACTCAGTCGCGCGTCCGCTCAAGCCCGGCGAGCGGGTGCAGATTAAGGAAGACCGCAAGGAGTCCAAGGAGCGGCTGGAGTGGGACAGGATCTGCCACGATATGATTGAGCTAGTGCGCCGCGACCCGGGCAAGAGCCGTTCCTACTACGAGCGGCTGCCCGTGACGCAGGGCGGAGTCAAGTGCTCGCAGGAGCGCAAGGAGCGGGCGCTGGAGTCGCTGCTCAACGACGGATCGCTGGAGCGGGTGGAGCTGGAGAAGCCGCAAGGCCGCGCCAACCACTACATCCGCGTCAACGAGGAAGTGGTCAACGCCATTGACCGAGGCAAGTACGGTGTATAACTGAGAAAGGTAGAACTGAGATGAGCGAAGTAAAAACACGCAAGACGCAACCGTGGATCCCGGTGGGGCATCCGGACTTTAAATGGCGCTCGGGCGCTGACGTGCAGGCCACGTGGCACCGCTACACGGGGTGGACTCCGCCCAGCGCGGGGCGCGAGCCGGTCTACGTTGAGGCGCGCACTCCGGAGTGGGCACGGGTGCGGAGGGTGAAATGAGCCTACGAGAAGCAGCGCAGCAGGCGCTTGAGGCGTTGGAGGACATCGCCGACGAGTTGATTTCTCCATACAACGATCCGATTGGCAAAGCAATACTCGACCTCCGCACCGCGCTTGCGGAGCCTGAGCGCAAGCCGCTGACGGATGAGGAGATTCTGTCGGACGAAGTGCTGCGCTACCACTTCGGGTGCAACGGCGGGGCAGGGCCGGTTTCACAAAAGGGGATCAAGATCATCAGAGCAGTCGAACGCGCACACGGGATTGGAGGTGAAGCATGACTGGCGTTACCCGAGAAATGATCGGTGCTGGGCATGGCGCAACCCTGAAGCACGGCATCGTCCTGTCGCATGAGGTCCTGACGGAAATCTATTTGTCAATGGATGGATTGGCGAACCACGCAAAAACTTCTGGTTCGCTACAGGACGCGGCGTTGCTGCGGCAGGCGTTGGAGGCGTTTGAGTGGAACATGCACACCGATCTGGACAACATACCGGCCTGTGAGCAGTGGGTCAAGATGCTAAAGACAAACATCACCGCCCTGCGCGAACGACTGGAGGGCAAGGCATGACCCGCGACGACATCATCCGCATGGCGCGGGAGGCGGGGTTCAATGTAGAGCAGGGCTTCTTGCTGCGCGTGACAGGCATTGACGAAGACCTTGAACGCTTCGCCGCCCTTGTTGCCGCTGCCGAGCGTGAGGCGTGTGCGAAGTTGTGTGAAGAGTACGACGACGGGCGCCATGCGAACAGAGCAGACCTGTGCGCCGCAGCCATCAGAGCAAGGGAACAGGAATGACCCCGCAAGAAGTCATCCACATCAAAGCCGCCAAGTACGCCGACACCTGCAAGGAGCAGTTCCTCCAGAAGGTCAAGGAGGGGGTCATCGAGCCCCGCACCAATAAGATGGAAGGGTGGATATGGATGGCGCACTACGAGGGCTACCGGGACGCGCTGCAAGATCAATTGAAGGAAAACACATGACGCTGCAGCACGCGATGTGGGCGCTGAAAATACCCCGAGGTTATGTGCGCGACCCGAGTTATCGCACTCCGCTGCGCACATTATTGTTCCGCAACCGGGAGCACGCCGAGGAGTGGGTGCAAAACAACGAGTATTGGCTGCAACTCAAAGCGCAGCCGGTGCGCGTAATGGTTACTATTGCGGAGGCTGAAAATGGCGGTGCAACTTAACAGCGAGCGCAATGTGGCGGTGGACAAAACGTATTATTGGCAACCCATCGCCACCTGCCCCCGGGGGGTCAAAGTGCAGCTTCTCGGCCTGGGCGGGGTGGCCGTGTACGGTCAGTACAGCGGCAAAGATGCGTTCTGGACCCACTGGGCTCCGCTGCCCACGCGGCGGAAGGATGACGATGAATCGTAAAGGCAAACCCTGTGGTGAGTGGGTAATCGTTCGGTTTAATCGTTCGGGTAATCGTTCGCACGTACGTTCGAACGATCGGGGTGTGGAATGCCCAATCTGACACGCTCGATCGCCGGAGGAGAGGGCCCATTCAGGCCTCTCTCCGGAGCCGATCAGAGGGTGGGGGGCGACGCTAGGTGCGGGGGTAATCGTGTGATCGTTTACCTCTCTCGAAGAGAGAGGCGAACGATTAACCGAACGATTACTTTTTTGGGTGGTGTGGGGAGCCGTTTGGGCTATAATGCGGAGCATGACGATGAGCAGCAAGCAGGACAAGCCGGCAGCGGCGTTGGTGGTGGCGGGTAAGCGCGGCGTGGGCGCACCGCGCAAGTACGACCGCACGGCGGTGGCGGAGCATGTCTGCTCGCAGCTGAAGCTGGGGCGCTCGCTTGATGACGTGTGTCGCGACGCGGGCATGCCTGACGCGGGCACGTTCATGGAGTGGGTGCTGCAGGACTCCCCTGCCGGCATAGCCAGCGATTACGCGCACGCGCGGGAAATTGGCTACGCGCTGCTCGCCGAGGAGATTATCAAACTCTCCGACAAAACCCACGAGTGGGTTATGATTCAGGAGTTGGATGATGACGGTAAACCTGTTTTTGAGAGTGACGGCAAACCGAAACTAAAACAAGTTTTACTGCCGCTGAGCGCGGATGTTATTGCGCATAAGCGCGTGCAAATTGATACGCGTAAGTGGATGCTGAGCAAAATGCTGCCCAAGGTTTACGGCGACAAAGTAACGCAGGAGCACACCGGCGCGGACGGCGGCCCCATTGCCATTGCGGCGGTGGACTTGAAGAACCTGTCTGACGAGGAACTGGAAAACATGCAGCGCCTGATGATGAAAGCCTCCGGAGGTGCCAAGTGAACACCTCTGCCATGTCCCGGCTGCGCATGTACTCGTACCGCGAGGTGGAGGCGGAGGTCATCCGCTGGGCGGAGGCGCGGCGCATAATACCCAACGCGACGCCGCACTCGCAGCTGCTCAAGGCGGTGAGCGAGATGGGCGAGTTGTGCGACGCCGAGGGCAAGCGCGACCTGGAGGCCACGCGGGATGCGGTCGGTGACGTCCTGGTCTGCTTGATCAACTACTGCGCGCTGCGGGACATCGACATGGTTGAGTGCCTGGTGGGCGCGTACGAGCAGATCAAGGACAGGCGGGGCACGCTGATGCCCGACGGCACCTTCGTCAAGGAGCCGGGCGGTGCTACCGCGCATTCTTGACACCGAGTACCCGGACGAGCTGCACTACGTGCCAGCGGCTGACCTGCGTGAGCATGAGGTGGAGGGTAGTTGCTGGTGCTGCCCGACGCGGCACGACCAAGGCTCCCGGTTTGTCTGGGTGCATCACCCGGCGGACGGGCGCGAGTACTACGACGACAACCCGCTCTGGCTGCAATGAACGCACCGCTCAAGCCTGAAGTCATGCTGGACATGATCCGGCGCGAGCGGGAGCGCCGCGCGGCCAGCGCCAGCTTGTACGAGTTCGTCAAGCAGGCGTGGTCCACGGTGGAGCCTGGGGTGCCGTTCATCCCGAGCTGGCACATTGAGGTGATCTGCGAGCACCTGGAGGCGGTGAGCAGCGGCGAGGTGCGCAAGCTGCTGGTCAACATCCCGCCCCGGCACAGCAAGTCGACCATCGTCAGCGTCATGTGGCCGATGTGGGAGTGGCTGGCGCGACCTGAGGAGAAGTTCCTGTGCGCGTCGTACTCCGGCAACCTGTCAATCCGCGACAACCTGAAGGCGCGCCGCCTGGTGCAGTCCCCGTGGTACCAGGAGCGGTGGGGGCACCTGTTCAAGCTGGCGGGCGACCAGAACGCCAAGCAGCGGTTCGAGAACGACAAGACCGGCTACCGGCTCGCGACCTCGGTGGGCGGCACGGCCACGGGTGAAGGCGGCTCGCGGCTCATCCTTGACGACCCGCACAGCGCGCAGGAGGCCCAGTCCGACGTCATCCGCGAGTCGGCGCTTGAGTGGTTTGATGTGGTCTGGTCAACGCGACTCAACGACCCCAAGCGCGACGCCATGGTGACCATCATGCAGCGCCTGCACGAGAAGGACATCTCCGGGCACATCCTTGAGGACATTGGCGGGTGGGAGCACCTGATGATCCCCGCCGAGTGGGACGGGGTGCCGCGCAAGACCTCGCTCGGCCCCTACGACCCGCGCCGGAAGCAGGGCGAGTTGATCTGCCCCGAGCGGTTCGGCCTCAAGGAGATTACCGAGCTGAAGCAGCTGCTCGGCACCTACGGTACAGCGGGCCAGCTCCAGCAAGACCCGCAGCCCAGCGAGGGTGGAATACTGAAGACCAAGCACTTCCAGCTGTGGCCCGCCGACAAGGCGCTGCCGCAGTTTGAGTACGTGCTGCAGAGCTACGACTGCGCGTTCACCGAGAAGACCACGGGCGATCCCACTGCCTGCACGGTGTGGGCGGTGTTTACGCACGCGGGCCAGCGCCAGGCGATGCTCATCGACGCGTGGGACGAGCACCTGTCCTACCCCGAGCTGCGCACCCGCGCAATCCGCGACTGGGGCACCGAGTACGGCGGTACGACCGTCAAGGACGGGCTCCGCACCGCACGCCGCCCCGACCGCGTGCTCGTGGAAGCCAAGGCCAGTGGGCAGTCGCTGCTGCAGGATTTGCGCTTGGCGAAGGTTCCAGCCGTGGGCTATAATCCAGGCATGGCAGACAAGGTCAGCCGGGCGCACCAAGCCGCGCCCACGCTGGAGTTGGGGTTGTTGTGGGTGCCCGAGTCGGGTAAGAATCGTGGTCAGCCGGTGAGCTGGGCGAGCGCCTTCCTTAAGCAGGTGGGCAAGTTCCCGGTGGCGGAGCACGATGACTACGTCGACACGTTCACGCAGGCGATCATCTACCTGAAGAACGATGGCTGGTTTGAGCTGCCGCAGGCGCGCGACCCTGACGCGCCGCAGCAGTGGAAGCGCGAAAGGACGAACCCGTATGCAGTCTAAGCCGAAGAAGCCCGTGTGGGACAAAGCCCGCCCCAAGTCACTGGGCGAAGCCAAACCGCTCAGCAGCGGGCAGAAGTCCAGCGCCAAGGCGGCAGCCAAGGCAGCGGGTCGCCCGTACCCCAATCTGGTTGACAACATGCGCGCCGCTGCGCGTAAGAAGTAACCATGGCCACCAAGCCCGTCAGCAAGGCCGCCATGGCCTGCAATAAGCCGCAGCGCACCCCGGGCCACCCGGAGAAGTCGCACGTCGTGAAGGCATGCTACAACGGGCAGGAGAAGGTCATCCGGTTCGGCGAGCAGGGCGCGAGCACGGCGGGCAAGCCCAAGGCGGGCGAGTCCGAGCGCATGACGCAGAAGCGCGCCAACTTCAAGTCCCGGCACGCCAAGAACATCGCCAAAGGTCCGAGCAGCGCGGCCTACTGGGCCAACAAGGTGAAGTGGTAACCCGCTATGGCTAACGACGTCCCCATCACAGGCAGCATCGGCCCCACGCCGCAGAACGCGACGCTAGCGGCGATTGCTCGCGCGTTGCGGTTCCGCGAGGAGGCACAAGCCCGGCTGCCGCGCCCCACCGCGCTGAGCATGGCGGCGGACTTGATGCTGCCCACCTCGGCCACCGTTGAGAAGTGGAGCTACGGCGAGCCGCTGTTCCGCATGCCCTCGCCCGGCACCGGGGGTTATATCCCTGTGCCCACGCGGGACAAGGAGTACCTGGCCGAGTCGCTGGGCATGGCCCCGGTGGTGGCGCCGTTGTCTCGCGGGGTGAACCGCGCGGCGCAGAAGGCGGGCGATGTTGCTGTGCGTGCCATTACGCGCAACCCGCAGGCCACCACCCAAGGCGTGCTGCGCGAAGCCGGGCAACTGTCGCCGCTGGCTTCAATCGTCAAGCCCGAAGGTAACATCAACTTGCGGCCCATCCTGCGTGCCGAGACGCTGCGCGGTCCCGACGTACAGCCGCTGGAGGCATTCCTGGCGCAAGCCAAGGGCACGCCGGGCGTAACGCAGGACGCGTTCAAGGACATCGCCACCCGTTATCAAGACCTCGCCCCGGGCAGCAAGATCAGCAAAGCGGACTTTGAGGCGCGCATCCCGCCCTCAGAGTACAACAAAGTTGACTTGTACGGATCTAAGAACTCGATGACTGACGATGACCTCATCGAGCAAGCGTACGACATGGTCAACCAGGACGCCTTCCCGGTGTTTGAGTTAGTCATGGACAGGCTCAATGTGAGGAACATTCCTGACAACGAGTACATAAAATACATCAACGCGCTGCAAGACTACCACAACGGCAACATTCGCGAGGTTGACTTACCCGAGCCGATATTAAGCGCGCTCAAACGCGACGGCATGCTTGAAAATCCGAGGCTGTTTGAAAACTTGGTGCAAGATGAGCTAAATCAAGCGGTGCAAACTACCGCTGAGCAGATCGGCCACTACGGTGATTACATCGCGGACGGATATCAATATAAGAACATCCAGCGTTTGCTGCCGCAGAAAGTCAGCGACGCGCTAGAAGACAAGTATTTTGAGATCGGCGTGTCGCACCCCGGACGTGCGGGGCAGTCCTACCGTCACTACCCCGGCTACGACAATTCCAATGAGGGGTTGATTGGTCACGTGCGCGGCACGTTTATTCCCGCTGACAAGACCGACGCTATTGCCATTGTGCCTGGCGGAATGGGCAAGGAGCGCGCCGTTATTCCGCTCAAGCCCAAGAGCATGATCATTGAAGAGATTCAGTCCGATGCGCAGAAAGGCGCGTACGAGGCTGAGCAAACCGGCGCGCTGCGCCAGGCGCACGGCACGTTGTTCAAGAGCGCGATTGACCACGCTTTGATGAACGGCGCAACCACCGTGTACTACCCCACGGCTCGGACGATCGCACAAGTGCGCAGCGGTGATCCCAAACCCTATGCCGCGATCTACGACCAGCAAATCGTGCGCGAAGGTCTCAAGCCGCTCGGCAAGATCCCCGGCGTAACCATCAAACCTATCGAGTCAATGGTGGCTCCGGCAGGGCAGACTCCGAAGCCAGTAGTCTCTTACTACGAGATCAACTTCACGCCCGAGGCGAAGGAATACATCCTCAACGGCCCGGGCCAGCTCGCGCCGGGTTACGCCGGTGGTGGTCTTTTCACGAAGGTCGCCGAGAGCATTGGCGAGCTGGCTGCCAAGTACGGCACCAAAGCCGCGCCCAAGGAACACAAGATGCTCCAGGGCGTGTACCGTGGCTACGCGGGCGAGGATCCGGGCGAGACGGTGTTCCACGCTGGCGCAGAGTTCCAGCGCCCCAACCCCGGGTTGTTCACCAACCCCGAGCGCGCGGCGGTGGAGCAGTTCCAACAGGCGATGGGCTCGCCCAAGCTGCACACGTTTGAAGCTAAGCCCCGCCGCACCGGCACCGACGAGGATGTGTACGCGATGGCGCGCCGACTCGGCATTTACAACCCCGGCATCCCTGCGAGCCAATACCTGGAACAAGGCGAGAACGCAATCTTCCCGGAAGCCGCGAGGATGATCGAGGAGCTGCGCGGCATGGGGTTGGATTCGCTGCGGCTCAAGGACGGCATGGGCAAGCAGCCTTCACTAGTTGCGCTCGACCCCGGAGTTGTGCGCCCCGCTGAGAGCGTGTTCGCGTCCCCGCAACGGCGCGTGGCCGAGTACTACGCCCAGAAGCGCGCCGCTCAAACCGGCGAGCGCCCGCACGTGGAGATGCTGCTGGTTGACCCGTTCGCGGGTAAGAAGTACGGCCACTCCATCCCCATGGACAAGTTCAACCGCGAACCCGTCACGACCCGCGCCCGCAAGCTCCAACCCGAACAGGTCAAAGACCGCACCAAGCTCTACGCCGCAGGCGGCGCGGTGCAATTCGACCCCGACGAGATTGCCCACCTCGCGGCCCAAGCCATGCACGGCTATGCCGAGGGCGGCGCAGTCAAGTACGACCCGAGCGAGATTGAGCAGCTCGTGGCCCAAATGAGAGAGGAATTCCATGCCTGACTTGAACGACGACGATAAAGAAGCCGCGCTGCAAGGCGAACTGCTCGAGGTCGAGGACGAAGCGCCCGAGGTGGAGGACACCGAGGACGGTGGCGCGGTCATCCGCCTTAAGAACGAGGAGAACGCCGCGCGCCAGCAGGAGCACTTTGCCAACATCGTTGACGAGGTGGATCAACCGATGCTCAAGGAGGCGGTGCAGGACCTGCTGGACAAAATTGACAAGGACAAGGAAGCCCGCGAGAAGCGCGACAAGCAGTACGAAGAGGGACTGCGCCGCACGGGCCTGGGCGACGATGCGCCGGGCGGGGCGCAGTTCACCGGCGCCAACAAGGTGGTGCACCCCATGCTCGTGGAGGCATGCGTGGACTTCTCCGCCCGGTTCATGAAGGAGGTCTTCCCGCCCACCGGCCCCGTCAAGTCCAAGATCCTCGGCGAGCACGACAAGGAGAAGGTGGAGAAGGCCACGCGCAAGGCCGACTTCATGAACTGGCAGTGCACCGAGCAGATGCCCGAGTTCCGCGCCGAGCTGGAGCAGCTGAGCACGCAGCTGCCGCTGGGTGGCGGGCAGTACCTCAAGCTCATGTGGAACCCGCAGTGGAAGCGCCCGTGCAGCGAGTTCATCGCCATTGATGACATCTACCTGCCCTTTGCGGCGACCAACTTCTACTCCGCCGAGCGCAAGACCCACGTCCAGTACATTACCAAGTTCGAGTACAACCGGCGCGTCAAGGCGGGTATGTACCGCGATGCGGACATCGGCCAGCCGGAGGAGCCCGAGTTCAGCAAGTCGTCGCAGGCCAACAACAAGATTGAGGGCCGCAAGGACACCACCTACAACGAGGACGGACTCCGCACGGTGTTCGAGGTCTACACCTACCTCGACTTTGGCGATGGCGTTGAGCCCTACATCCTCTCCATTGACAAGAGCTCGGGCATGGCCCTGAGCCTGTACCGCAACTGGGAGCCCGACGACGAGCACCGCCGCGAGCTGGACTGGATTGTCGAGTTCCCGTTCGTGCCCTGGCGTGGCGCGTACCCCATCGGCCTCACGCACATGATTGGCGGGCTGAGCGGCGCGGCCACCGGGGCGCTGCGCGCACTGCTCGATTCGGCACACATTCAGAACATCCCGACGCTGCTCAAGTTGAAAGGCGGCCCCAACGGCCAAACTATCAACGTGCAGCCGACTGAGGTGGCCGAGATTGACGGCGGCGCGATGATTGATGACATCCGCAAGCTGGCGATGCCCATGCCTTTTAACCCGCCGAGCGCGGTGTTGTTCCAGCTGTTGGGCTTCCTGGTCGATGCGGGCAAAGGGGTGGTGCAGACCTCGTTTGAAAAGCTGTCCGAGGCCAACCCCAACCAGCCCGTGGGCACCACGATGGCGCTCATCGAGCAGGGAATGGTGGTGTTTTCCTCCATTCACAGCCGGTTGCACAACTCGATGGCGCGGGTCTTCAAGATTCTGCACCGGATTAACAGCGCCTACCTCACCGAGGACGTAATCGAGGCGTACGACAACGGGCTCGAGGTAGAACCGGCGGACTTTGATGGCCCGCTGGACGTGATTCCGGTGTCGGATCCGTCCATTTTTAGCGAAACCCAGCGTTTTGCCCAGGTTCAGGCGCTCATGCAGCGGGCGGCCATGCTGCCCGGGCTGTACGACCAGCGCAAAGTGGAGGAAATGTTCCTCCGCGCCATGAAAATTCCTGACAACGACGTGTTGGTGCCCGATCAGGGCAAGGACGACGTCGACCCGGTCAGCGAGAACGTGGCGGCGGCCATGGGTCGGCCTATTTACGTGGTGCCCAAGCAGGATCACATGGCGCACATTCGCACACACGTGGCGTTTTTGAAGTCCCCGCTGTTCGGCATGAACCCGGCGATACAGAAAACCTACTTGTACCCCATCGCAATCCACCTGCGCGACCACCTTTTGAACTACTACCTGGTCGAGTCGCACGAGGCGGTGAAGAAGGCCGAGGACCAGAAGCTCATCGCGGACGAAGGCGCACAGCAGGCAGGGGTAATTCTGCAGGTGCAGCAGTTCATTGAGCAGCAACTCGGCGCCTTTGGGGGCGAGCTGGCCCAGCTCAGCCAGGTTGCCGAGCAGTTCAAGCCCCAGCCGCCCATGCCGCCGGATTCGTCGCTGCAGGTGGCGCAAATTGGCGCCCAAGTGCAGCAGGCTGCCCTGGCCCAGCGCGCTCAGGCCGACCAACAGCGCCTCGCGCTACAGCAGCAGACCGAAGCGCAGAAGGCCGCCGACCGGCAGCAGGAGCGCGCCGAGCGTATGCGGCAGGAGGAGGTGCGGCAGATGGCCGAAAACGAGCGCACCGCCGCCGAAATCGCCTCCCGCGAGCGTATGAACACCGCCGACAACGACACCGCTATGAGACTGGCTGCGGCCGAGATTATGAGCGGCGAGAAAATCGCGGTGAGCACTGGCACGGGCATCAACCCGGGCACCCGTTAAACCCTCTAGCAAGGAGCAACCCCAAATGAGCGACAAACCGACCCCGGGCACCGTGCCCATGACTGGCCCCTACGTCAAGCAGAAGCACCGCCTGGCGGCGGGCGAGAAGCTGAACGGCCAGACCCTGCCCGCCGCGCCCAAGACCGCCCCCGGGCCCAAGACCCCCGCGTGAGCGGCATAGAGACGCGCTTGCTCAACGCGCTCAAAGCGGAGCAGCAGAGCTTCGCTCTAGAGGCGTTGCGCAAGCCCCAAACTCGCGATGCTTTTGAGTACGGGCATCGCGTAGGAGTGATCGCGGGTTATGAGGCCGCGATCAATGTGCTTTTGCAACTTCTGAAAGAGGAGAGAGACAGTGACCCAGACCTATGAGGACGCTATGGCGGAGGCTTTTCCGGCAGTAGATGCCGGCATTCAGCCCTTCGGTAGCCGCGTTCTGGTACAAATCCGCACGCCCAAGCGCAAGTCCGCCGGGGGCATCATCATTGACACCGGCTCGCGTGACACCGAGAAGTGGAACACGCAGGTGGCCCGAGTGGTCTCGCACGGCCCCGTGGCGTACCGCAACCGCAACAACCTTGAGGCTTGGCCCGAGGGCTCCTGGGCGCACCCGGGTGACTACGTGCGGGTGCCCAAGTACGGTGGCGACCGCTGGGAGGTGCCCCTGCCGAACGGCGAATCCGCGCTGTTCGTAATCTTTAACGACTTGGACATTATCGGTAAGGTCGAGGGCGACCCGCTGGCAATCCGAGCATTCATCTGAAGGAGATGACGCACCATGGCTGCAGAAAAGCTAACCGAGAAAGACGACGACAAGGACGACATCGTCATCCTTGAGGAAGACCCCGCAAAGCGCGAGCCCGAACCCACCGGCGTCGCGGACGAAGACAAGGACGACAAAGAAGACGAGCGGATTGCCTCCGCTGACGAAGACGACATCGACCCCGATGACCCCGACTCCAAGGAGCGCGAGGCGATTCGCGAGCGCCGCCGCCTTGAAAAGCTCGAGCGCAAGCAGCGCCGCGACGAGGCCATCAAGCGCGACAAAGTGGAGTTGGACTTCCTGCGCAAGCGCAACGACGACCTTGAGCGCCGCCTGAGCGCACAAGAGAAGCGCGCCCACGAGTCCGACCTGCGCGGGTTTGACGCTGAAATCCAGCGCGCGATGCAAGAGGCCGAGATGGCGGAAAAGGTCATCGCCAAGGCGGTGGCCGCTGGCAACGGCGAGGACGTCACGCAGGCCATGCGCTACCGCGATCAGGCCATGCAGCGCGCCCAGCAGCTCCAGTGGCAGAAACAGCAAGCCACGCAGGCTCCGCCCGCACAGCCGCAGGTGGATGACTTGGCGATGGGCTACGCCAAGGAGTTCCTCAAAGAGCTGGATTGGTACGACCCGCAGGGCCGCGACGAAGATTCAGCCATCGTGCTGGCGATTGACCAAGCGATGGCCAAGGACGGTTACGACCCCCGCTCCGAGGACTACTGGGACGAGCTGCGCCGCCGCGTGCAGCGCCGCCTGCCGGACAAGTTTGACACCAAGGCTGGAAACACCGCCCCCCGCCGCGAGGAGCGCACCCCGCGCGGTGGCCCCGCTGTGGGCTCGGGCAAGGAGCACGCCCCCGCCTCCACGCGCAAGGAGATCTACATCTCCCCCGAGCGCAAGCAGGCACTGATTGAGGCCGGCGTGTGGGACGACCCGGTGCTGCGCATGAAGTACGTCAAGCGTTACGCCGAGTACGACCGCAGCAACAAAGCCTGAACCGATTGCCTTCTGCATTTTTCCACCCTATAATTGAATCCGATCGCTGAAAGGAGCGAGAAACCATGACCGACGAACGCCTAAAGAAATCCGCTGGGGACGCTCGCACGAGCCGCGCGATGACAGATCGCGCTTTGACCGAGAATCGCGAGATCACCGAAGACGAGCGGGTTGAAATGTTCCGTCAACAGTTCTTTCAGTCCTCATTGCCGGACTTGCCTAAGATCCCGGGCTGGCACACCTGCTGGCTCACCACAACCAACCCGCGCGACTCGATCCAAATGCGGATCCGCCTCGGTTACGAACCCGTGAAGCCGGAAGACGTTCCCGGCTGGGAATATGCCACGCTGAAAACCGGCGACTGGCAGGGGTTCATCGGGGTGAACGAGATGCTTGCGTTCAAGTTGCCCGTTTCATTGTACGAAAAGTACATGAAAGAGGCGCACCATGACGCACCGATGCGCGAAGAGGGCAAACTCACCGACACGGCTGAGTTCCTCGAGCAACAAGCCCGCGCCTCCAAGTCGCGGCTGCAGGTGGGTGAAGGCAACCTGGAAATGGGACAACAGCGAGAGGCACTCTTTGACCTCTCGTGACGCAACCCGTTCAATCCATTAGGAGCAAGCAATGTCTTCGACTAGCGCACCTTTTGGCTTTCGTCCATCTTACCACAACAGTGGCCAGATGCGGCCGAAAGCCTACGTAATCGCGTCGGCGTATGCAGCCAACATTTTTAGCGGCGATCCCGTTAAGTTGACTGACGACGGCGTCGTTCAGTTGGGCACCAGCGATGGTACCCGTTCCGGCACCGTGGACGGTGTCTCCCTGTTGGGCATTTTTGCCGGCTGCCAGTACCTGGACGCCAGCGGCAAGCCCACCATCAGCCCCTTCTGGCCCGCAGGCACCACCGGCACGGAAATCGTGGCGTGGGTGTATGATGATCCGGAAACGCTGTTCGACGTTCAGTACACCAACCCGGGCACGCCCGGCGTCACCAGCGTGCAAAGCGCCGTGGGCGAGGAGTGCGACTGGACGGTGGCTTCCCCCGGTGGCTCTACCCGGACCGGTCTGAGCAACTGCCAGCTGACCGCCATTCAGGCGACGTCTGGCCAGTTCCAGATTACCGGCTTTGCGTATAGCATTTTTGACTCAATCACTGACGCCTATGTTCAAGTGACTGTTCGCATCAACGAACACCACTACAAGGCAGCTGTGAACTCGGTATAAGGAGGGCTAAAACATGGCTACCCCAATGCGTAGTACTGACTTTCGGTCAGTAGTCGAGCCCATCCTGAACGAGGTGTTCGACGGCGTTTACAACCAGCGGGCTGACGAGTGGAGCATGGTGTTCCGCGAGCAGAAGGGCATTCCGCGCAACTACCACGAAGAACCCGTCCTGTACGGCTTCGGGGCTGCGCCGGAGCTGCCTGACGGCATGGC
>Ga0129333_10000174_pt1 | contig 44177 bp, 55 predicted proteins | sample CPB6_08_DNA_FD_94474 | JGI IMG/M metagenome (GOLD analysis project Ga0129333, IMG submission 94474) | Freshwater to marine salinity gradient microbial communities from Chesapeake Bay, USA - CPBay_Sum_0.6_0.8_DNA | ecosystem: Environmental > Aquatic > Marine > Coastal | place: USA: Chesapeake... | reverse complement strand
TTTTGCCTTCGGAGCTGCTTTTGCTTTTTCTTCTTTCTCGAATTGACCAGCGTATTTTGAGAGCAAAGCGAAAGCGTCTTCGTCGGCCACATCTTTGACTTCATCTTTTTCAAACATCACATAAGTCTTCTCTACGAAAACGACCAAGTGATTTGCTTCGCCGATGTATTTAACCTTCATGGTTCAACTCCTTTGTTTAATACGATACTACAATGCAAATGCCAGCAGCGCCATTTCCACCTGCACCTGAACCTGTGCCTTTTGACGCGCCGCCGCCACCACCACCGCCACCATACGTTGAACCGCTGATTCCTGCATCACCTGCACCGGTTATTCTCCCGAAGCCGCCTGCGCCACCATTTCCTCCGGGACCAATCTGAGCGGTTCCTCCTGTTCCTCCGCCTTGCGAAGTTGTCGAAATTCCGCCGCCTGCTCCTCCAGAACTCGGTGCATTGATAGTATCTGCCGCAGATTCACCGATGCCAATCTTTGCATTGCCACCGCGAACTGAGTTTGTTTGAGCATCTCCGCCTGCGCCGACAAAGAAATCGAGGCGACCAGTTTTCCAGCGTGAACCGCCGAATCCTCTTTTTCCGCCGAAAGCCTTTGCATAAGTTCCAAACGAAGTCGTCCCGCCATCAGAGCCATCTTTGCCATTGTAGCCATCTTGAGTGACTGCAACGCCGCCAGAGCCGCCTGAACCAACGGTTACTGATACAGTCGAAGGCAAATCAGAAGCGAGAAGGTCTTTGACTACATATCCACCGCCTGAGCCGCCTCCGCCTCCGCATTGCGAGCCAGAAGTTCCGAACATGCCTGAACCACCACCGCCTCCACCGCCAATCAGAATGACTCTGACTTGTTTGCAGTTCGCAGGCTTCGTCCAAGTCCCATTGGCCGTGAATGTTTGAATCGTCGGGTCGATGCCAGAAGGGACTGCAATGAGTCTCTTTTTCCCTGTCTGGTCATCGACGGCAATTAGTTTGTCAGCCATCTTCGGAAATCCTTGCTTGAATGTTGAAAAGGTGAGGCAGATTTCTCTACCTCACCAGTTTAATCAATACTCGAACTCAAAGACAGGCGCGAAGCTGATTTGAGTTGCAGAGACCGCGCGGCCAACAGTGTAGACCGAGTTCCCGGTTGCGAAACCTGCTGTGCTTGATACCACGGCACCGGCCGTGGCAGCAGACACAAAGTATTTCTTTCCAGGTGTCAGGCTTGAGAAGCCGCCAATCACTGAGCCTTCAACAACGTAGAACTTGCCGGCAGCTCCAGAAGCCACGGAAGCCGAAGCCACCACAAGCTGAGCATCAGACAGGTCGACAGTTGCGATTGCTTTTGCCACTTCGCCGTTCGATTTGATGTAGCAAACCTGACCAGCAGAGATTGCTTCAGAAGCAGTCAAGCTGATGAGTTTTAGGTCAGCAACAACCAACTCAAGAGCATCGACTTCGCCTTGAACAGCCGAGACTGCCGAAGCGCGGTCAAGAAGTTCTTGAGCAAGATCAGCTGCAACGTCATCAATCGCTCCTTGGAGAGCTGTATCAGCAGCGGCACGATCCAAAAGCTCTTGAGCCAAATCAGCAGCAACATCATCAACAGCACCTTGCAAAGCAGTGTCGGCCGCCGCGCGGTCGAGCAATTCTTGAGCAAGTTCAGAAGAAACAGTGCTGATGCTTCCTTGCAATGCTGTATCAGCGGCAGCTCTATCCAGCAATTCCTGAGCAAGACCAGATTCGACTGCATCGACTTCACCCTGGAGAGCAGATTCTGCACCAGTTGCGCGAGTCACTTCAGCTGTGACAGCTGCCGAGACAGTGCCAATTTGACCAGCAACAGTAGTTGCAAAGTTCGGGTCAGAACCAAGAGCGTCAGCCAGTTCTTTCAGAGTATCGAGAACCGCTGGAGCCGAGTTCACCAATGCGGAGACTTTGCCGTCAGCATACGATTGAGCAGAAGCCAATGTTGCTGCATCGCCTGCAACGCGAGCGGAAGCCTCACCAGAAACAGCCGCTGCTCTTTCGAGGATTTCCTGAGCCAAGCCACTCGAAACAGTGCTGATGCTACCAGCCAGAGTTGTATCAGCAGAAGCGCGAGCAGAGGCTTCAGCATCGAGCTGAGACTTGTTCACTGCATCAGCAGCATCAACGCCATTTGCAACATTCACAATCTTGGCAGAATCAACATCAATCTGGCGGCCAGAGAGTTTGATTTTACCGCGAACGCCTGTTCCACTTGTCGCAGCAGTGACGAGATTGATGTCTCCACCGTTCACATTCTGAAGCAAGCCATAGCTATCGGCTTCGATATTGATTCCGCGACCAGCAGAGTCAGCAGCGTAATCGCCACCCATCGAGATAACGTACAAATCGCTCTGAGTTGAAGCGTGAACATAGGCGAAGTTGTACAGGTATTGGCGTCCAGGCTGACCAACATTTCTCTCGTTCGTCTTATGAGGAACAGTTGTCGTCAGGTAAACAACATTTCCGCTGTTAGGCGAAGTCAATTTTGCAGGGTCGCGTGGAACAGAACTTTCCGACAAGTCTGCATAAGACGATGCACCGCTAACAATGAGTTCGTCGATGAAGAATCCAGCGTAAGCAAACAACGAACAGCGACGATTGAAGTCATTGACTGTGGTTGTGAGAGTAATCTTCGCAGCCTTACCGCCAGAAGCAGCAAGAATGGTCGCCATTCCACCATTAGGATGTTGGTCGAGCTTGATTTCGCCGTAGTGAATGTTGTTCGAATGGATACCAACATTGATACCGCTGACGGTCATCGTTCCGAAGATTTCGCAGCTCTGAATCTGAGCTTGAGCAATCGCGTTGTTGTGACCATACAAGCGAAGCGTCGAAGCGAAGACCACTTCATTCAAGTAAAGTTTGCCGGCAGCTGATGTAACAGTCGACCAGTCAAAGTTCACAGCTGAGAGCAATGTGACGTTCGAGAATCCAGAGCGGTTGTCTGCCGAGCCGCTGAAGTCAGAAGCCATTGTGACTGGCGCAGTGATTCGAACGGCGTCTTGCATATCACCGACAACGAACACGTTCGCCTTGAGAGCGATTCCGGCTTCTGAGTATGCACCAGGGCCGACCTTGACCACATAACGCTTGCTCGGCGAAGCGTCAGTGATTGCAGCCAATGCGGCTGTAATAGATGCGAATGGCTTGCGAAGCGTTCCGTCTCCAGAAACATCGTTACCATCTTTTGCAACAAACTTTGTCTGACCAATACCAAACGAAAGCGTAGCCAGTTGGTTGTCAACGTAGGTCTTCGTTGTTGGGTCTGTTTCGAGAACATCCAAGCGAGCATCGAGAGCGTTGTCGCCTGACTGACGATTCGAAATCTCAGTTGTCAGATTCGACTGAACAGCGCCGATTTGGCTTGTCAGGGTCGCGGCGATGCTTGCATCGTTGTTGATTGCATCTGCAATCTCTTTCAACGTATCGAGAGTCGCAGGAGCAGCACCAACCAAGTCAGTAATCTTCTGGTCAGCGTATGCTTTTGCCGAGTTCAGTGTCGATGTATCGCCTGACTGACGGTCGAGAATCTCTTGAGCCAAGTCAGCCTGCAAATCAGAGATGTCACCGCTAAGACCACCAGACGCAGCTGCGATACCAGCATCAGCGTATGCTTTCGCAGATGCCAACGTCGAGGCGTCACCAGCAGCGCGGTCGATAGCTTCTTGAGCGAAAGCTGCTTCGACATCACCGAGGACTGCAAGAGACAGCTTGCCGAGTTTGAGTTCTGTTGTTTCGGAGTCGATACGTTTTTGCTTCGTACCGTCCCAAATAAGAAGTTGATAATTTTGAACTGCCATCAGTCCTGCTCCTCAAATTTGACAAGAATCGTCAGAGACGCCTTCTTGCCGTATTTCTTACACAAAGCCGCGAACTTCTTGTCAGCGACTCGGAATATCTTATCATCGAACTCGTCAAAGAACTGTTCCATTTTTTGGTCATCTTTTATTGATTCCACCGCTATTCCATCAATGAATATCTTGCGAGTATCTTCCATTGCTTAGCCTTCCGAAATCACTTGAGGGTCGATGAACAGTGATGTTGCTTCGCCTGTATGAGCACCGCTTGGCGGTTCTGCGCGACCAATCCTGAAGACCGTTCCCGTTGCTGGCGCGACCAAAGTCAGCTCGCCAGGAGTAGTCGAAAGGTAAACCGGCTGACCAGCGATTGCGCCTTTGCCAAGCAAAGCGTTCGGCACTTCACCGAGCTTGTGAATGATTCCGTAGCCAAGGTGAGCGATACCGTCTTGAGTGACTCCGGCAAAGTCATCGAGTCCCATTCCATCGGCATCAGCAAGAGAGACCGAGTTATTGTCTTCCCAGGCAACGGCTTTGAAGGGAAGAATCAATGCACCTGTGTTGTTGAATACGACCTTCGTCAAGCTGCTCATTGCTTCCTCTTCCTCATTGATGAACTCATAGCCTCGCAAGTACACATCCAAACTACCATCATCTTCTTCTGATAGCCGGTGAGCTTCAATCGTTATCAGAGAGTTCTTTGGCGCAATCTTGTAAGGGTCGAGCATTTGATTTGATTGTGGCTGGTATTTGTTTGTTCTGCTTGAAATGGCCAGAGAGCCATTGATTTGCACTGATACTCTGTAATCGCTTGCAGAGACGACAGTGAATTGCGACATCCTGAATGATTTCTCAAACTGCTGATGCGCTAGAATCAATCTTCTTTCGTCTGGGTCAAGAGTATCGGCATGGGTCAAATGAATCGGGTCGCCTTGCTTTTCATCAGATACGACAAGATTCCCGCCTTTCGAACGAACGAAGTTCAGCTGACCAGAATCTTCGTCAAAGGTCATGATTGGGATGCCGCGCTCTGTACCGGAAACGAAATAGTTATCTCGGAACAAGCTGGATTCAATGTCAGAAGCGAAAGCAGAAACCATCGTTGCCATCAGGCCGAAGGTCACAGTCCCGCCAGTGATGACAACTTCGCAGACTGGCTTCAAATGAACGCGAGCGACGATGATTGTATCCGCGGCCATCGAACCAGTTGTTTTGGTCGTATGGCTGACCAGAGGCGACCGTTCTTCATCTTCATCGCCAGTCGTCGTTTGAAAGTAGTTGACCGTTATTGAGGCATCGGTTGAAACATGAGTCACAAGCAAACTTGAGAGAACTGAGTTTCCCTCAATCTGCAACTGAACGTGATACGTTCCAGGACCAACTTCCCGAAGCGGAAACAAAGTCTGCGTTTCAAATTGGCGTATTTGAACAAGTCCCAGATCGGTAATTGTCATCTGCGAACCTCGGTTTTCAAGCAAAAAAAAAGAGCAGCTTTAAGCTGCCCTCATCATACCCTGCTTGAGTTCATCAAGCGAGGATGTTGATTCCCAAAACCGAGCTTCTTTCAGCAGAAGTTGCACCGCTTGCATACGCTTCGCCAGCCTGCTTGTGGCCTTTGAAGTCGAGGCGTTGATACGAAACCAACTGCCAACGATCGTATTCAGCGCGAGCGTCTTGCTGAACCTTGACGCGGATAGGACGGCGCAAGCCGAGATAGAACCGGCGAATGTTTGCAAGGTGGCAAACAGAACGGTTCGTGGTTGTTCCATCATAAACGCCGGAAGCGTTCAGGTTTTCACGAACGAACTCGCTCACGATGATTGGGATTCCGCGGAATACCGCGAGAGCTCCAGTCAGAATCGTTGCTTGAGGACCGAACTTCTCAAGCGTAGCAACTTCGTCGATATTCAGCATTTGAGCGTAGACCGAAGGTCCAACAACCCAAGCCAATTCTTTCGGAGAAGTTCCGTATTTACCCATTTGCTTACGCATAGCGTCGAGGCCAGTCTTGCTGACGCCTGCGCCAGAGAAAGAAGTTGTCGACGAAGCTGCGAGAGCGAGCTTACGGAGACCCTTCCAAGCCTTCTGGTTCGAAGCAGCCGACACAACGTCGCTGTCCATGTGAGTACCGCTGTCATCACCGTTGATGATTGCATCTTCAACAGCGCGAATTTGAGCCGCAAGAATTTCGCCACGAGCCAATTCCAGAATGGCTGGAGCACTGTCTTCGTTCAGTTCTTCTGGGAGGATGTAGTATTCAACCAATTTCTTGGCATCGAACTGGAGCTTCTCAGTATTGAAGTTTGCATCGGTTGCAGCAGCAGCTTCAGAAACCAAGCGAGCTTTCGTCACACCCTGTTGAACAGGAAGCTGGAAAGGGTTGGTTGCCATTGGGATTTCACGGAAAGCAGCAGCCAATTTCTTCTCAAGCTCGTATTCTTCGATGTACGAAGCCGAGATTGCAGTTGGCACCCACTCATCACCTTGTCCGACAACGGTCGAACCGAATGCCTTCAAGCGAGCTTTCAAGTCAACAGTGCGAGCGAAAGGTGTGTCGAGAACACCTTTCACATGAGCAACTCGCTCGTCATCACGGTCAAGAGGCTGACCAGCAAACAACTGAGCTTGCATACGAGCAATGTCCATGTCTTTCTTCAACTGAAGAACAGCAGACTTGCAGTTTTCGCTGATGTGAGCGTAGCGAGGGTGAGCAGTGTTGACTTCAATCAGGCTCTTGACGTTGCTGACGCCGAACGAGCTGAGAAGTTTCTGTTCATCGCTGTTGCTACGGTTGCTGAAGCTAGTTGCTCCACCAACGATATTGGCAGCCTTTGCCTTTTCGATTTCGCCAAGAGCAGACTGCACTTTCGATTCAAACGCAGCCAGCCGTTTTTCCATATCCGACATACATTCCTCCAATATCGCGGCTGACTGCCGCAAAGTTTCAATGCCTCGTCATGAGGCTTCCGTGACAGTGTAACACAAACGGTATGATTTCAAGCAAGCAGAGCTTTCAACTTTGCTTCATACTCGTCAAGCAGGCTTTTCATCGCCATCTCTGCTTCGGCAGGCAATTCCACTTCGACTTCTGTTTCTGGCGCCTCTGCTTCTGGTTTTTCGTCTTCGACTTTCTCTTGCATCACCAGACCTGCAATCGCGTCCTTCAAAGCATCGAGCTTCACAGAAATCGCGCCAAGCATCTCAAGCTGAGATTTCAGCAACATCAAATGCGCGTTGTCATTCATGCCTTCAGGCTCCTTGCTAGGCAGCGGTGCAGTCTCTTTGGACTGACCATCTTGTTCTGCTTGCTTGATATTGTCGCATTCTTCCAACCACTTTGCCATCATCTCACGAGTCGGCACAAATTCCGAGCAGCCTTTTTCTTTTGAACACATCGAGATTGCGATTGCCACGGCTTGGTCTTGCGGCTTGCCTTCGCCAATCAGCTTTGGAATCTTCTCAGAAACACATTCTTGGACTGCTTGAGAAAGCGGAGGATTCTCTGCCTTCTCGCCTTCCTTTGGCATTTCTTCCTCGGCCATCGACTTCTGCGCTTCAACATCAGCAGCGTTTGCTTCATTGAGCATGGTCGACTCGCAGCCGAGAATCGAGGAGAAAGCTCCGAGAATCGGTTCAGGAACAGGAGTCACATTGCCAGCGAGAACTTCAGCAAGAGCTGGCGGTTCAGCACCGGAAGCATCAGATAGCTTTTGAAGCAGGTCTTCTTTCTTCTCACCGGCATCAACCAACTTGCTGATGTGGTCATTTGCAATCTTGGCGACCATTGCTCCTTTGGCCTTCAGAGCCATTTCGCGCAGGTCTTTGAGGCTTTTGACGTTTGCCAATGAGAATGTGGAATCTGGTTGCGCTGGAATGCTCACGATACTTACCTCCTGAAGTTCCCAATCCTTGATAAGTTTGCCACCCTGAACTTCAGGGTCTTCAACAACTGTTTCATCAGCGAAGCGAACCGAGAACGTGCAAAGCGTTCCATCGGCGACCAAGTCTCTCACAAACGAGACCTTCTCATTGTCTGAGCTTGAAACCACGGCTTCGACCCAAAGGCCATCTTCCCGAGGCTCAACAGCGACAACACGTCCAACAGGATAGTTCATGTCATGGTTGAAAAGAAGAATCGGGTTCTGCTTGTAGCGTTCAAGTTTGACACTCAATGGATCCATGCGTTCCTTGTAGGCGTCAACCATGAAGCGGTTTGCAAAACCGGAGATTCTGACCATCCCTTCAGGGACGGAGTCACCAAGTTTCTTGAATCGAGATGATTTTGTGCATTTCATTCTGGAGCAGTCTCCTTCAGCTGTTGCAGTTCTTGCTCGTATTCTGCCATATCTTCAGGCGCAAGCGTCACAAGACTACACCGACAATTTATAGTTTCCGATGCCTCACCATCGGGGTCTTGAGGATACATTAAACCATTGCTGAATGGTTCGTCATGTTTCCTGATTTCTCCATTCACGCCGCGATGAGTTCCACGAACATTGTCATCTTGAGCGGTAACCCATGCTTTCTGAAGGTCTGGGATAGCCTTTGCAGCGAGCTTCATCATCGAAGCAGAGCCGATTGAAACAGCGGTCAGAGTCTCAGTTCTGGCAATTGTCCCTGCTCTTGATTTTCCAAGGTCCGAGAACTCCTCAAGAATGTTTCTCTGAATTTCATCGACAGAGAGATTATTCTCGATGCCATCCTGGACGATTTTCATGATTTCATCTGTCGAAGTCTGGTCAATGTTCTTGAAAGACTTCAATCCGCGAGCTTTCAGAGTTGCAGCGCGACCTTCAGCATCGGTTTCTTGAACCGCTGTCAGAGTCTCACGAGCAGTCTTATTGAAGACAATATCAATCTGCTTCTGGTATCCGACATCCATGCTTGATGAAAGAATGTCGCTGTATTGAGAAAGATATTGGTCCTGCAATTCCTTGAAAGCCTTCTCAAGACGCTTTCGGTATTCCTTGGCTGAAGGCATGTCTGCCTTGATGCCTTTCTTTTGCTTGAGAGCTTTGACTGCCAATTTCGCTTGGTCGGCAAACAAGTCGAGAGACCATTTCACCATCTTCGGCAGCTGCTCTTTCAAGTGAGTGCTGACTGTTTCCTCGTTCTTTTTCACCTGCGAAGCGTATCGTCCCATTTCTTTGGTTTCGCTTGCGAGCGGTTCAAGAGGCTTTTGTTCCGGCATCTCTGGCGGAGGAATAGCATCAACTTTCTCTTTTTCATCTGCCGCCTGAATCTGGCCTTGAACTTTCGAAGACCATCGCTTTCCGGCATCTCCACCCCAGAGCTTCCAAGCGATTGCTCCAGCGGAAGGTTCTCCGTTCGGTTCTTTGTTATCTCCTTCGCCATCATGACGAGCGAAATAACTGACCATCCTTTGAATTGTGTCTGGAAGAACGGTTCTCTTGTTCTTGAGTTGCACGGCTCGCGCAACACCGACTTCGGTGCCGCCTCTTCCGTATTTCTGCCGCCATTCAAGACCAAGCGCGGCTTCATCAGCAACATCCTGAGGAGGCTTGAAATCAATGTGTTCATACTTTCCAGGAATCGCTTTGTATTCAAGGTCTGAACCATCGTCTTCATCTGGCATCGACTTCACTTCAGGCAAAGACAACGGTTGAAACGGCAAAGCAGGAGCAGCACCAGGAGTCGAATCTCCTCCATCGAGAGCTGGCAGGCCAAAGATTTGCGATCGAACTTCATTGAGAGTGTGAGTCTTCAGAAGCAAAGCAGCCATTTCCGCTTGCGCTCTCAAGTCTTCCTGAAGGAAAACAACTTCTGAAGTGTTGAATTGCAGTTCTTCGTTGACCTGAAGCATCCCTGCTTTGCGGAAATGCTTTGTCAAAGCGTGAGCGATTGCCTTCGCCGTTGGAATGAGAGCCGTCTGCCAGAAGTATTTCAGAGCCATCTTATGCTCTTCTGAACCAAGCGAGCCAGCTTCTTGCAAAGACACGACGTGCTTTGGAATATGAAGCGTGTTCAGAATCGTCTCGCGGTTCATCTTCACGAGTTCAACGATGCCTTGGTCTGCAATCTTATGGTCAGCAGCAGTCCATTTGACGCCTTTTGGCAGGAGCATGGTTCTGCGTTGGTTGCGTCTTCCTGTGTGAGCCATTTCAAACGAGCGCAGCAAGCGGAGAACTGATTGTTCATTCGCAGCTTGGTCCATCTCAAGGATGCCTTGAGGCGTTGCGCCTTTGAGATAAAAGCTGTTCAGATAGTCTTGAGAATAACGATTGAACAGAATCGACCGACGTCCCGGGATGAATGGCGACAGACCCCAGATTGGCGAACTCGGATTCGGTCTTCTGGCATGAGCCATTTCATCCAGTCCGATTGAGATGCCTTTCGTCAGTCCAACGATGACTTCTTCAGTATCTGGGTAAACAATGTAGGCTTTCGGGAGATGCTGCTGGTCGAAGTCATACTGAACTCTGTCAAAGCTGATGTGATAGAGCTCTTTGCTTGACTTGGCGTGATACATGAATGAATTGCCGCCAAGAACATAGTCGCAGGCGAGAGAGTATTTCAGTTCAGAACCATTCGACCATTTATTCGGAGTCTCAAGAAGCTGAGCGACAGGATGAAATTCGACAGGCTTCTCAACAGATTGACCATCTTCAACAGACTTGCGAATCACTTGCAGAGGCAAAGAGGAAATCGGCTGAGCATAAGCATCAACGCTGATGAACACCCAATCTTCTGAATACAAAAGTGCCTTGAGATTCTGACTCGTCATGAAGGCTTTAGTTTCGACTGCCCATGCGGAGTTGTATGGTTCCTCTGAAGGGAAACCATTCGGGTCAATGTATCTCAAGCCATAATCACGCGAGCCGCGCTTACTTCTTTTCCTCGTTGGCTCTACGGACGATGACCGCTCCTTGGACTTTTGCATCTTCTTGCTCCTGCTCAGGCAAGACTCCCAATCTCTCAATCTTCACATCTTTGGGAGCGTCTAGGACAATTCGTGCGCCACGTGATGCGCTGACGATTAGAACTTGGTCACCGACTCTGAGTGCTTCACCTTTTTTAAGTTGCACGACCAAGGCCATCGTTGTCTCTGCTCCGGTTGGTGAGGATATGCGTCAGAAGTCATCGTTTTCATCGGCAAGAGAAGCGTACCACGACTCCACAGAAAGAGCAGTTTTCGGCAGGTCTTCCAGAAAACGCACATCGAAAACACGGTCTTGCGTTTCAAGGACTGCTGACCAAGCCAGAAAGCAGGCGGTCACAATATCATCATGCAACCCCGGAGGCGCGGAGTAAGTTGGCTTACCGAGAACACTCATCTTCACATCATAGTTGTCATGCTCTTTGATAAGCTCAGGCCAGTTCGGGAAGACTAGATTCCTTGTCTCAATGGCGACCATGTAGGCGTCCACCATCGAAGATTTGCTTTCATTTGTGAAAACGACAGGATCAATCGGATATGGGAAGCTGGAAAGCAGATCGTTGATTACGTCACCGATACCCGTTCGGTCATGACGAATCAAGAGAACTTCATTAAACTGTTCTCCAAACTGGTAGAGTTCCCGAATGGCTAACTTGTAGTCGAGGCCTTGAAATCTTCTGAAGCCGACGATTTTGGGTCTGGAAGTTCCGACTTCAAAAGCGATAAACACCCCATAGTCTGTTCTTTTCGCCCAGTCGGCTCCAATGACAACCTTCTTTGATTTGGCGTCTGGCACCTGCCATGCCTGCATCTTTCCATAAACTTCAATCAAATCGCCTTCAACGCAGTCCCGATGACCGAGAAAGACGGAGCCATCATCCATGAACTCAGCCAAGTAAAGCTGTCGGAATAGTCTATCTGGTAAGGACAGGCGAGCTTGTTCAACGACTCGTTTATCGACGTACGGAGAATCAATTGTTCTTGCAGTCGCGCAGAATTGTTCATACGGCTTCTGATGCTTTTCTGCCCATGCCATGTGTTCTTGGCATTGTCGGTACAAATCGTAGAAAAAGTTCTTTCCTCGAGGCGTTGATGTTAACGCAATCCATCCACCTGTTTGAGAAGTTGTCGACATGACTGATGCGAAGGTCTGCTGAGAGCATTTCGCTGCCTCATCAATCAAATTCCCATGCGTTCTTTCACCTTCGATACTGCGCTCCGGGTCTTGAGCATGGACGCATTGAATCTGCGCACCATTATGATTCCAGCGCATTCGCATCTTTGACTCGGAACGCTCTGGCGTAATCTTTGCCCATTGCTCCATAGCTTGCTTGTATTGTTGAGGCGTCAGGTTGCCTTGTGCTGGCAAAGTCTGTGGAAACAGCCGATCCAGATACTTGTAAGTGATACTTGCCTGTTGGTAAGTCGGTGCGATGATTCTATACAGAGCCGATTGTTCTCGCGGAGCAGAGAAGCTGAAATTCGCTATTCGCCCTGCTCCGCCAAGTGTTTTCCCGATTTGGTCCCTAACGCCAAGACAATTAAGCGTGTTTTTTCGTTGATAAGATGCTTCTGCCATGTGGCATATGGCATTGGCAACTTGATATTAAACATTATTATCCTCAATTATATTTTTTCGTCCAAATTCACCATGAAGTTTTTCTGATGCTTCATTATAAACTGCCGCAGCTTCTTCTTGTGTGTCAAACATTCCAAGATGATGCCGCGTATAATTGTGAGTTATAGAAACACACCACTTCTTTCTTTTACGAGAAACGCCTTTATATTTACTTGAAGCGGTCTCTTCATTTCGCTTCTTTCTGTTCTTATGGTTTTGTTGAGCTGTACAAATTCTCAAATTTATTTTTCTATTGTCTAAGGTGTTGCCGTTGATGTGGTCTATTATTTGACCTTTTTCAGCGCGCATTATTTGGCGATAAATTCTAATTTTTACGTTTCTTTTACCGTCTATTGTTTTAACGCGATAGACGTATTTTTTGTCTATGAACCAACTGAACTGTAAAATCTCATCTAAAATATCAGTATCAATTAAGAAGGATGCGCCACTTCCAAGGTAAATTTTCGCATAGTCTTCGCAAATGAAATATCTAGTAATTTTGCCTTTGGTTGGCTTTCGACCAGTTACTACTAATCTTTGAGTATAGACTTGATGCACATCTTCTCCTTCCCGACAGTTTGCACCGTCGGCTTCGATCGAAGAAGAAGACGGCATGGATCTTCTATATGACGCTTTTGAAAAAGTAAAATATCTTATTAATTCTCAACCAACTTCAATTTTGGCTGTGCGATGAGCGTCGTGCCACCATCTGGATTGACCACGGACTCAAAGTCGAACAGCGTTTCTTGCATCTGTTCTTCCTTACCAGCTTCAACCATTCCAGTCACGACATCTTCAATCATCATGCGGCTTGCATAGCCAAGAATCTTCTCAGCAGCTTTGAGTCGCAAGTTGAGCACCTGCAAGTCCATTTGATTCTCTATGTTCAAGTTCGGCTGGCAAAGGTCAACCAAGGTCTTCAACGCCAGCGGTGCTTGCTCACGCAATAAAGCGCGAAGCATGATGCGATGGCTGCTGGCACCTTCGCGTGTTTCTCTTGCAACGGCTGCTATAAGTTCATTGGATTCATCAATGCTGAGTTTGTACTTTGCCGCAATCTGATGCACCGAAGCGCCATTGCGTATGGCTCTGAGTGCTTCTTCGTGTTGTGCGTTGGTCAGTTTCATTGTTTTGCACTTTCAATACGCTTTTGAGCAATCTCAAAGTATTTGTCATCCATCTCAATACCAATGAACTTCCTGCCAGTGTTCATACAAGCCACGCCTGTAGAACCTGATCCCATAGTGAAGTCCAGAACGGTTTCGCCTTCCAGCGTGTATGTTTTGATCAAGTATTCGAGTAATGCGACAGGCTTTTGAGTGGGATGCAAGCCTCGCTGCATGGAAAACTCTATGACTGATTTTGGCTTAATTAAGTCATTTTCACCTGTCTGGTTCATACCTTCACTGTTTGGAACCTTGCGTGTAACTTGGCTTTCAAATATGCGTGGTTTGTTTTTTCTTTTGTTCTTTAGATCTCTTTGTCTCAGTTGTGGAAAAAAATTGCTTTGTTGATTGTAAAAGACGCTGATTGTTTCGTGGTATTTCAATACTTGTTTGTTGGCCATTAAAGGATTGCTAGGACGTTCCTTAACCCATACCCAATCATACTTGAACCGCTTGATCTGACTCATGCGCAAGGCACTTGAGAACGGTTCACTGCCAAACAACAGGCAAGCACCATTGGGTTTAAGGACACGCCAGATTTGTTCCCACATTGGTTCGAACGGAATGACGTTGTCCCATTTGCATGCTGTCGTGCCGTAAGGTGGGTCAGTCAGAATCATATCGACTGAACCACTAGGAATGTTCTTCATAAGTTCTAAGCAATCACCATGCAATAACATCACAAGCCTTCCATGCTTTCATCTTAGGCAATCTTCTGCTATACGAAGCGGCTAGTCAAATAACATGGAGGCACTCATGGCGTCTATCGCAAATTCTCATGATGAACTGTGGTCATCGCGTTCGTTTCTGATTGAAGAACAAGGCTGTCCAGAGAAGCTTGCCGCTCAATGCGGGAAGGACTTGGATATCGAACACGTTCAAGAGCTGATGGCACTTTCCCGCGAGGAAATGGAAAGCCGTCTTGCAAATTCCCTCTTGGAAATCGAGAGAGCAAAGAAAGAAGTTTCTGAGAACGAGAAATACAAACAAGCCAAGCAGGATGTGAAGTATTTCGATGATGCCTTGAAAGAGAAAGTGAATCCTCTAAAGGCTGTTGCTCAACTGATGCTCTGGAAATTGGAAGAAACCGATGGGTCATCTGATTGGGAATCGTGAAGACATCAAGGCTTCGTCTTCTGAACGCAAGGAGCTTTTGAGGCTGAGCGAGGAAGGCAAGCTGACGGCTGTTTATCAATATCTGATTGACCGAATCAACGAATACGAAATCTCAATCTGGGAGGAAAAGTTCTTTTCAGATTTGACGGGTGAGGAAATGACTTTGAATCATCTCACCTGCCTTCTGAGACGGGACTTGATTGAACATTCAGGAGTTGAAATCAGCGGTCATGTTGCGCGAAAGCTCACAACTTGGCTTTTGAAGGCGTTGATTTCTTCTTGCCTGGAATCTGGTTCGCTTGAACTCGACGCGACAAAGCTGCTAAGTCGGATTGGCTTTTCGAGTCAAAGTCTTGCTGTGCCATGCGATTGAGAGCATCAAGATTCATTGCATAAAGATAAGCGTTGATTTCTGTTTGTCCGACAACGCTGACCAGCTTCAACACGCAAAGTTCTTTCAGAGCAATGCGAATGGTCTTTGCTTCTGAGCCTGTCAAATCAGAGAACTCTGACACTTTCCAGTGCGCTCGATGAAGATAAGCCGCCATTGTGACCAAACAGAGCTTTGCTGTTTTTGAGCAAGGGACTGACAAAGCTTTGCGAACAGTATCGTGAAGCATGGTTTTCCCTCATGGTCCAAACATGGTCAGATCATGGTTCAATCATGGTCCGATCATGGTCCAGAAGTTATTCTTGAGGAAAGCCTATCATGGTTTGAATTGATAGTGCCTACAGTCTTTGACGATGTTTCGCGGGTCTTTCCGTTGAGGATGGACGAAGACTCCAGTCCAGTAAGGCTCCCATGTAGGAGAATCCTTTGAATCGCGGTCCTGTTTTGTTTCGCGCAATTCTGCGGATAATTCAATAAGTTTGAATCCGGCTGATTTGTATTCGATGAAACGATTTCTCAGCCAGGACATCGTTTTTTCACAGTCACAGCTCATGTCCATTGGCACTTCGAATCGGATACTCCAGGCACAAAGCAAAGAGACGCCTTTCTCCCGAAGTTCGTCGATGTTTTGCTGAACAATGATTTGTCTGGGATAGCCTTTCGTGAGCTGTCCATTCATATGAGGAATCACTTGGTCAAGTTTGTGTCGTTGTAGCATTTCTCAGAATCCTTTCCTTGCAGTCATCGGCTCCAGATTGACGCCATATTGCTTTGCAAGTTGTGCATGAACTTTTTTCGCCACTTCTGGCGGACATGGACGAACCAGATACTCGTATGGACTGAGGCCAAGGCTTGCAGCGCGTTGAATCACATACGGGTCATTCATCCGAGCTTCACTCGGCTTGTCTTCTGGGTCTGTTGGCTCTTGTTTGGCTTCGACAAGCTGAAGGATGCTTTTTTGAAGATATTCTACGCGACCAGTCAAAGCCTTACGCTTTTCCTCTGGCAGTTTTGAAATGAACTGTTTTTCAGCAGAAAGATAAATTGCTTCGTTCTCTGGGTCAAAGTCGATTGCTCTGTCCGAATTGATGACTCCCTTGGAAACCGCTTTTTCAAGGCCGCCAATACGCATGGACCTATCGTGACCTAAGGTTACCTCCCAAGTCGCCTTCAAGCCTCTAGCGCGGCTCTTTGACACGTTTTCGTCATATAGTTTTTTGAAAGCTCGTTCCGCTCCGATAAAATCGTTCCGTTCAAGGTACGAATTGATATCGCCTCTTAATGAGGCGTCTCTCATTTCTTCCGTCATGAAGGCGGTTTCGTCCTCGGACTTTGGCAACAATGCCCACGCTTCTTCGGCAGGCGGGTGTTCTTCAGCGGAAGTCGGCCTTAAAAGGTCCACCTGCTTTTGAAGGTCGCCAATCGTGAGCCTGCCTCGGGTGGTTTTCATGGCTTCCACAGCGGCTTGCATTAAAAGCCGTTGGTCTACGGCCGCGAATGTAAGCTGAACCAGTCTGGCGAGTTCTGGGGTCGGTTGCGTCCCGCCTTGCTCGAAAGCAGCTAGAACGAATTCAAAGGCGTTGCGTTCAATGCTCATGGGTGCCTCCTTTTTGAGCGTCTTCTGATTCCATTAGATCCAAAATTTGGCTTATGAAAGAAGTTTTTGAAGAAGTTTTATCGACGTATTCAGCCTCTCGGCGGGTCGTAAGGGTTCCGCGACGGTAACCGGCCACCAGCTTTTCAGCTTCAGCTAGAGCAACGCCTATCGTGTGCATCTGTTTGACGTACCAGTAATCATTTTGAAGCAGATAAAATGTGATTATTTTCGGAGCGTCTTCAAAACCGACTCGCTCACAGAACTGTTTTAACTGACTATTCACTTTTGCGTTTCGCGCTGGCTGCACTTTGTATCGTTTTTCATACCATTCCGAGTAGGCGGTCCAAGTTTCTGCTGTGTTTTGCGGCGATTTAGTTTTCAAGTTTGGATCTGGCCGTGAGTTCTCAAATTGACTGACCGTGAGCGCGGTGGCGTCAGCCGCTGCAACATCTGGGTCAGATACGGGATGCATAAGGGATCTATATAGAGGAACCGGTTCATTTTGACCCGATTGCCGGTTCATTTTGACCCGATTAACCGGTTCATTTTGAACCGAATCAATTTTCTCATTCGGGTCATTTTGAACCGATTCAGAAGTTTCCGACAGCAGTTTTTGCAGGTTTTCTTCATTGACTCTGTACGAATTGCCCGTTCTTGGGGCGATGTCGATTTCAAGAAGGCCACGCTCTTTCAGGTTGGAGAACACCCTTTTGAGCTTCGACTCGGAAAGCCAGCTGAACTTGGTCAACCAATACGTCTTGGAGCCTTGATACCAGCTCGTGCCGTAGTTCTGTCTTTTGAACCGGCAAAGGTTGTAAAGCGTTCGGAGAACTATCGCTTCATCGACGCTCCCAAGTTTTGCAGCGACATCTGGGTCGACGATGCAATAGTCTGAAGAGATTTTCCAAATATCTATTTCGCGGTTGAACTTATTTGACAAAGAAGCCTCCTTACAAAAACTTGCAATGGAGGCGAAGCTCATTTATGTTGAGCATCGAACAACCACTGAGTTTGGTTAGTTCCGCTCCCGATGGTTTCCGGCCAGTCGGGAATTTTCATTTTTCTGAAAACCTGCCCAGAAGTTTGCCTTATTTTTACGAAAAAAGAAAGCATTCCGGTCGCTTACTTATGAAGCGAAGTTTTTCAATCGCCCGATAACCGAGCGAACGAAAGTCATCATTCACCTTGAATGTAAATGAGGTCTCCTAAAACCTGCTGGAAGATGAGGTCAAACTCTTGGTCCAGCTTTCTGCGGAAGTCGTTTTCCAGATAGAGCTTGCGCTGCATTTCTTTCAGCGACCGGTTTTTCATCTTTTCGGCAAGCTCGAACTTGCTGTCAACGACCCAAGGAGACACGTCGATGCCTGCAATATCGAATGTACCTTTGACCGACTTGTCGAAAAACGTAAGAACTCCTGCGCTCAGATATTCGTAAAAGCGATTTGCAGGAGAACTGTAAATACCTTTCGGAGTACCCACATGTGAGTACGTGTCCTCAATGTAAAGAGCGCATTGAAACTTTCCGGCCTCTTCTGGGATAGATTTTTCGAACTGAAATATCTTAGCTTTCGGGTTCAAGGCCAAAAACTTATTTTGATGTTTCGGTGTCGGAGCGGCGATATTGAGCTGATAAGGCGCGTCAACGAAATACTTACGGAAGTACACTTCACGATGTTCTCTGAAGGCTCCGTAATACATAACTCCAGGAACTGTGAATTGTTTTTCTGGGATTCCTGGAATGTAAGTCAGCTGATTCCAGTTTAAGTATTTATATTTAGGAATCTTTTTATGGTTATCTGTTTTCCTTTGATATGCTGCGATCAAGGTGGCGTCAGATTTGCCGTAAAACCTTGATTTGATGTCATATCCAGAAACGGCCGGAATCCACATGTTAGGATTGTAGTCTTGACCGACCCAAATATGACGATTGTTCATGTGAACCAAAGCAGCATATTCCTGCTTGAAATTGCAAAACAAAAACACGCCATTGATCGTTATTAAGGCATCATATTTTTTAGGATGACATTTCTCTACTGAATCTATCAACGTTACTGACAAGCCTTTTGAAGCTAGTCTTTGCACTATGTACTTCGTGAGCCTGACCGTTGCCACAGTACTCATGTCGTGGTCTGGAATTTTATTGAAGCTCACAACGCCAATAGATTTCATGCGGTTTTCCTTTATTTATTCAAGGCCTCCGTGATACCTGCGGCCTCGTTCAAGTTCTTCTTCAACTGTTCCGCATTCACGCATTTTGTCGCGAAGGTAGTAAACAAGGCTGATTCTTTCAAACGCCTTACCATTGATCGATTTCATTTCTGTATTGCCGTGTGGTTCTTGTGGCATGAAGAACAACAAATCTTGATTGTCAGAAGAAACAGCTATTCTGTATCGTGGAAACACCAAGTTACCACCCATGAAATTACCGGCTCTGAGGACATTGAAAGCACTGAAAGAATCTTCCAGATTCAATCCGTCCCTATGTAAAGCTGTACGAAAGTTCTTATTTATCGTTACCGTAGAAAATACGGAATCACCGATGAGCCAGTCTTTTTTTACCTTAGCCGCAACAGTTGCTTGGTAATTATATTTCTCGAAAGCATATGTTTTAAAAAGCCTCGAGATTTCTTCAATCATCGGAATGGCTTTTTTCCATTCACTCGGGTGCGCATAATTCCAAGCACAAGCGCGACAATAATTCATTCGCGGATATCTGTCGAAATATCCGATAATTGAAGAATCAACTGCGTTTCCAATGCGTGTCTTGCTGACGGAACCGTCTTTGCGTATACGCATTTCGCTTTTACCAGATGCGATACCACGGTTGGTCGTTGACGTGGCTGCCTCTCTCAAGCTCTTATAAGCATCAAGGCAAAACTGTTTCGGTAAAGAAGAAGGTACCCAGACAGCGAAAGTTTTATTTGTGATGGCGTCTTTCAACTCGACTGGTTCGGTGAAGTTCTTATTGCTTATCAGCAAATCATAAGACTGCTCATCCAGAAAATCACCGAGTTGTGAATCGAGTTGTTTGTCAGTTTGCAGCGGTTTGAATGTTAGAACTTTCATTCTTGTTCATCACCTTGTTCGTGTACTTTACAAGCCGTTTCCAAAGCCATCAGTACGACTTCTGCCGTTGTTTTATCTGAACAACCGTAATAACGCTGGTACTTTTTAATGAACTCCAGATATTTCACATGTTCATCTGGTTTGTACAGAAGTTGGACTTGTTTGAAACCTTCAGAAGTTTCTTTCGTTTCTGAATCGTCTTTACTTCTGTCTTCCGGAATATCAAAGCCGATATCTCCGAGGTCGACATCCAGCATCGAGTTGATTTCAAACTCTTGAAACCCAGTCAAAGATAGGTCTACGTCAAGCTCTTTCAGGCTTGAAAGTTCTTCAATCAACTTCATCGTATCCCATCCGGTTTCTGACACTTTGTTGTCATATATACGCAGCGCAGCGACGCGTTCTTTGCTGAGATTTTTGTCCAAAATAAAAGCAGGAACCTTTTCCATTCCAAGGAATTTAGCGGCTTCAAGCCTGCCGTGACCGATGACCAAGGAATTATCACTGTCGACGACTACTGGTTGCGTGAAACCGACTTCTGAAATTTGCTTCGCGAGACTCTCAATTTGCTCTGGAGGATGCCGTTTTGCGTTACGCTGGTAGGGCGAAATTTTCTCAACTGACAACATAGTGATTTTCATGACGGTTTCTCCTTGAATGCCTAATCTTATAACTTTTTTCGATTATCGGCAAAAAAAATCTCAATAAAAACAGTAACTAAGTAAAAAGTCAGTAAAAAGTCCTTTGGCTTTTCCGCAAAAAGACCGAAGAGAAAAATAGTTTCCACGTCGAAACTAACAGGAGGCGGCCATGAAAATTACGCTCGATGAACTCGAAAACTACGGCCTTGAAAGCAATCTTCGAGAACACGTTCTCAAGCTCAAGCCGCAACATTGGCAATATGCTGCGAGCCTATTGGCAGCAATGAAGAATGAAACAGAAGAAGAAATGAACAGAGCTTGGTCTTGTCTGCCACGCAATTTGAAACCGGCTCCTGATGACAAGCTCGCGAGGGTGGTTACGGAATTGATTTGTCGCGTGATTTCCAGCCGTCACAATAAAGCGAAAGGAAAAACAAAATGAATAAACAACAACTTCTATTTTTGCTTCAGGCTAAAGCGGTTATGGAGACAGTGAAACTCAGCAGTTATGGAGTTCCAGAATCACAAGTTTATTTGGCTTTGGACATGGATTTTGAGCAAAGTTCAAACATAGTCGCTTTCTTGAAAGATAAAAAGGCCATAAAAGTCAACAGGAATTTGATTACTGCTGGAGAAGAGTTCGACGGTTTTTACGACATTCTAGAAAAGATAGAACAGAAAATTAAATCACTTTCTGGGGTTGTAAAATGAGTTACATCACCGTAACTGAATACGCTAAAGAATATAACATCACTCCTCAATATGTGAGGAAATTAATCAAGAACAAAAAGGTTCAAGCAATCAAGGTTCACGATAGGCTGTGGTTAGTTTATAGCCCAGATACGACGAGTGAAACCATAGACGAGCGGTTAGCAGATGCTGAAATCTTGAGGAAAGCGAAAAAGCTTTGAAGTAAGTTCAGAGCAATTCCTTCCATTTCGCTATCAAAACTTTATGTTCATCAATCGCCGCTCGTTTATCTGAAACTATCGCTCCACCTGAAAGCCTTTGGAGAAGATAGACAAGCCGATTATCTGGCTGGTTTTTTTGTTCTAGCTTGACTGCAACCGCCAGAAGCTCTTGTGCGAGTGTTTTTACGTCCTCTGGAGAACGAGCAAATGGCCCACAGCAGTAAGTCATCAGCTGAGCAATCTCTTTCAGCTCTTTGCTCAATTCAAGCTTCATGCCTTCACCAGATAGTCTTTGATTCCGATTGCCAGACCGAGCGCATATGCTTCTGTCACTTCTTTCGGGATTGTTCCTTTGAATCTTGCTGCGTCAATGAAGAAGCCTTCGGTCAAACAAGCTGGAATTAAAGTCGGACAGCCTTTGAGAACTCCGAGCGGCTGTTGTTTGATTCCACGGTCAAGGAATCCCAGATGCTCAACCAGCCGAACCAGAATGGCTTTCGCAAGCTTCGAATCTTCCGGCATCGCTTCTGAATCAATGCAGACTTCTGTTCCTTGAGCTTGTCCATTGAAAGCGTTGTGGTGAATACTCACAAACACATCTGCTTTGACTGCTCCAGCGCGTTTGCCTTTCTCGCGCAATGACAATCTCAGGTTCGGGTCTGAATACTCGAAAACATGAACTGTTGCTCCGAGCGTCTTGAGATGTTCAGCTGCTTTCAAAGCAGTTGCCTTGTTCAATTCTTGTTCCGTCTTGCCATTGCCTTCTGCTCCGACATCATAAATAGCTGTCGTATTATAGCCATGACCAACATCAAGAGCGATGACTTTGCCCTTGAGAACCTGCGTCAGAACTTCCTGTTCGCAAAGAGCGCACTTGCTCATGAGTTTTTTCCTCCTTGGAAAGCTTCCACAAGAATAACGGCAAAATCGTAAAGCAACAGAGGAAAAAGAAACAAAACTCGAACAAATCCGCTAACTTATTGTTTTTGCTCATTATCTTTTTCCTTGCCTTGTGTCTCATTATGAGGCATGACAAGCCTTCCCGCAAATACCAATTCATCACAGGAGGCACCGAGATGATTGTTTCGTCCGATTATTCGTTGGTCACAAAGGCAAATGTTTCACATTTTTTGATTGCTGCAAATACCATGAAAGCAGCTTTGATTGAATTGATTTTGACAAGCGACCCGGAAGAAAACGAAGATCAAAACGCCTTGTTCGCTTTACGTCAAACAAAACGCCTTATTGCTCATTGCAATAAAGTAGCAGAACAAGGAAAAGCCGATGAACATAACTGAATATCGCGCAAATAGTGCATTCAGTTATTCCAAGCTGAAGGCATATCTCAAATCGCCACTTCATGGCTTGACTCAGCAGCCACCGACAGAAAGCGCAGCAATGCGCTTCGGTTCCGCTGTAGATTTGGCTTTAAAGGGTCAGCTGAATGAAGTCATCGTGAACCCGTTTGAAGATGGCCGCACAAAAGCCGCGAAAGACTTCAAGCAGGAGAACGCTGGAAAGCTCATTCTCACTCAAGCGGAGATGGACAAGGTTTTGCATTGCGTTGCTTCTGTCAAAGCACATCCTGCCGTGAAGGCTCTGAATCTCGAAATGCTGGATTCTGACAAGCCATTGTTTGGCCAGATTGACGGCATCCCGATGAAGGGATTGCCTGACTGGTCGTTTGGAGAAACGCTCATTGATTTAAAGACCACAAGCGGAATGGTGAGCGCAAGCGAGTTCGCCAAAACCGTAGACAACTTTCACTATGACCTCCAGGCTGCCGTCTATTGCGAGCTGGCAAAGCAGGCGGGAGAACGCGAGCCAGAGTTCTTCTGGATTGTCGTGGAATCAGACCATCCCTTTGACGTGGCTGTTTACAAGGCCACTGAGCGCATCATGGCTGTTGGTCAGGCAAAGATGAAGCTTGCGTTGAACAACGTCCACAAGGCTCAGGAGGGCAGCTTTCTGGGAACGAGCGACATCGTTCGAGAGCTTGAAATGCCACCATGGTACGGGAAAGCCTTTCAAATGGACGGGTTTTGAAGTAAAGCAATTTCTCACAATTTAATACTACGGAGGCACCGTGACTCAGCTCGTGAAATCAGAGCTTTCTGCTCAAGATGTTGACCTAATCAAGAAGAACATCGCCAAAGATGCCAGCGATAATGAACTCAAGTTGTTCTTGCAGATTTGCAATCGCACAGGTCTTGACCCATTCGCTCGTCAAATCTTTTTCGTCAAGAGAGGCGGCGTTGGTCAGACAACTCTTTCGATTGATGGCTTCCGCCTGGTCGCAGAAAGAACCGGACGATATGAAGGCCAGATTGGCCCGTTCTGGTGCGGAGAAGATGGCGAATGGAAAGATGTGTGGCTCAAGAGTGAACCTCCTGCTGCTGCCAAAGTTGGAGTGTTTCGCGCTGGATTCAGAGAACCTTTATGGGCAGTCGCAAACTTCTCTGCTTACAATGCAGGAAGTCCAATCTGGAAAAAGATGCCTTCACTGATGTTGGCAAAGTGTGCTGAGTCTCTCGCTCTCAGGCGCGCCTTCCCGATGGAATTGAGCGGTCTTTACACGACCGACGAAATGGAACAAGCAGATGTTCCAATGCAGAACATCACGCCTCAACCAACCGCACAACCAGCACCAAAGATTGCGATTGGTCCTGCAACAGATAATCCAATCGTCAAAGCTTTCTTCTCTGTAAACGTCACGCAGCGCGACCTTGAAACAGCTCTTGGAAAGCCTGCTGCTGATTGGGATGACGCAGATACCAAATCATTGCGCGATTGCTACCAGGCAATCAAAACTGGAGTAAAACCAGTTGACGCACTTGGGAAGCTGACCAGAGAAGCAGTGTTCTCATGAGTCAAGAATGGATAAATCTCTTGCTCGTTATCGTCGGGGTTGGCGTGTTCAGTGCCATTCTTGGAAGTCTGGTTGCTCTTTTAGATAAATACGAAAGGTTGAAGAAATGATAAACAAGCTCACTCTTATTGGTCGCGCTGGAAAAGATGCTCGCGTTGGCGTCACTCAAAAAGGAACGAACTATGCTTCCGTCTCGGTGTCTTCCGGCTCGAAAGACAACACGACTTGGTTCGATGTTGTTGCTTATGAAAAACAAGCTGAATGGCTTGCTAAAGCAACTAAAGGCGCAATTGTTTACGTCGAAGGACCGGTATCAATCAACTCATATCAAGGAAAAGATGGAACGCAGAAATCGTCGTTGCAAGTGACGGCTTATCAAGTGCGTTTGCTTTCTTCTTCTCAAGAACAGCAATCAATACCACATGACATTGAGTTTGAAGAATCTGTTCCGTTTTGAGGAAAATATGAAACGCAGTGACGCTGTTAAAGCATTACAAGAATGGATCAAGATGTGCGACTATCCATGTTCTGCTTGGGAGTTTGTCGAACAAGCTGATGGAATAATCAAATTCCTCGAAAACTTAGGAATGCAGCCGCCTGCGTATTTTGTCAGATTTGAACTCCCCTCACCTGTTATTGATGATGAAAATGGATTCAAAAAAATGCTGACAGTATGCAGATATGAATTACAAAAAAAAGAAGGCTGGGAACCTGAAACTCCGCCAACTATTATTGAAGAAACGATTAACCAGTCTTTGATAGACCAAGCATTGGAACATATCAGCAGGAATGGATTACGCGGGAAGCTGGTTATTTCAGAATAAACCAAAGGAAGAACAATGAATGTCGAATGGATTATCCAGCAAGTCCAGAACAGAGGAAATGAACTCCTCAAGACTTTTGTTCACGAACCAAATTATTCACCACGGTTTGATATTGACGCCAGAACTCATCAAGCCAAGCTCGTTGTCAAATACGCAGACCGGCAAGCTGAAAGAGTCATCTCAACGCAGCTGGTATGCAATGCTCCCAAGAAACAAGCATCTGATTCGCTTGCTCTCGTTTATCAAGAATGTTTGAAGGAACTGATGAAATGAATATCTCAATTGAACAAGTAGAAAATGGCTTCATCATGCGATTCTGCGATGAAGAACTTCACAGAACTCTGGTCAAGCAAGCTGAGTTCGATTCAATGAATCTTGCGCTGGCAGCGGTCTGCAAAGAGCTTGTCGAATACTGGCAAGACGAAGACGAAGCAATCAAGGTTCGATTGGAGGCTTCTCCGTGAATCAAAGTTACCCTTGGATTGAATGGCAAAAGAATGGAAATCGTGTCACAGTTCACGATGAAAAACTAAGAAGCTGTCCTTTTTGTTCGTCCAGGCGTTTGACCGTCAGCATTGTCTTTGATGACAAAGCTGCTCGCGTTGAGTGTCGAACCTGTTTGGCTGAAGGTCCGTGGTGCTGGCACGAAGAAAGAGATGTTTTAATTCATGATGCAGTGGAGGCATGGAATGGATACGTTCGACCAAGACCCAATCCTGAACTTGATGGTGTTCTTGAGAACTAAGGAAGGCATTGAAAGCAAGCTGGCTCAAGAGATGGTCAATGCTTTCCTGCTTCAGCACTTCATTCTGCTTTCTTTGTTCGCATTGTTTTTCGTTTTCGGAGTCGGAATAGTAAAGTCTGCAAGTCATCGAAGCGGAGCGAATGCGATTGAGATTGAGAGACAGCGAGGCATTGGAAACGTATTGTGCTTGATTAGTTTTCTGCTCGCAGTTTATCCTCTTTACAGCCTGGCTGAAGGTTTCCTCTTTCCCAGAGTCGTCGTCTTGCGAGAAATTGCTAGGATGTTCGAATGAAAAAGATGATTCTCGAGTATCAAATAGAAACAGCTGATGACGAAAGAAGCGCCAAGAGAGCGTTATCTGTTGATAATGTTTACTGCGCTCTCTGGGATATTCGACAGCAAATCTTTCGACCCGCTCGCAAGCATGGATACTCAGACCGCTCAATCGCTGCTTTATTCGACGAAGAAAAGCATGGCGAATTGATTGGTGCATTGGAGTCGAAGTTCTACGAGATTCTCACCGGCCATGAAATCTGTTTGGATGACCTGTCATGAAAGTCTACAATAACGCTTCTGGTGGTTACAAAAACATCGCAGAGAAACATGCTCAGAATGAAGCAGTTGTTCTGGATGCAATAAAACGTCTCGGTGGTTCAATTCGGATGCGTGTGATGGAATTTCGCAGGCATCTGAATCAGCCTCTCAGAGAGACGCATATCAAGGAAGCTCTCAAGAGACTCTGCGATAAAGGCATCATACGAGTGACTGGCGAGAAGCATGATTCTCGCGGTCATTCTTACCAGCTTGTGAATTGACTTATCTTCCCATCCAATGCTCAACGCCAATTGCGAGAACGATTGCTGCCAGTGTCAGAATCAGTGCAGTTTCCATTGTCCTTTTTCTCCAGAAACGATTTTCGTTGGGCCGGAACCATCTGAGTTTATCTCAGCAGCTTCCAGCTGCCACATGACTTCTTTGTAGATTTCAGCTGTTTCTTCATCCTCGGCAGTCTGGTAAGCAATAGCAAGAGCTTCCATTATCACAGGCATCAAGTGAGAACTGACGGGGATAATCATGACGCGCTCCTTGGAAATCGTTTCCGACATCAAAGTAAAGCCAAAAGGCCGTCCCAGATTTCATCGTGGCATAGCTTTCACCGATTCAGCGACACGCGAATTTGAATCAACCGTCAGACGCTTGTTCAAAGGCTTATGTTCTGAGCCTTTCCTTGGCCCATTGAATGTTCAATTTGTTGCTTTGATGAAAAGACCGAAGAAAACAGACTTCACTTATCCACCGAGAGGCGATGTTGATAATCTGTTCAAATCGGTCGCTGACGCTGCAAATGAGATTCTCTGGGAAGACGATTCGCAGATTGTTCGAATGGTCTCAGAAAAGAAATGGGCAGATGAAGACGGCTTTACAATGAAGATTTCTGAAGTCGAGCTTTAGTCACAAAGCACTGGCAAGCGAATCGTCACGCCATGCTTCTCATTCACCAAGAACAATGCCTGCTGAGGCTTTTCAAATGGGAAGTTCATACCATAGGCAAACTCATCGTAGCCTTTCGTTGTTCCATTGATGATTAGGCTGTTCGTGTGAATGTAAGAATGGAAGTGACCGCACATCATCACATCGAACGGCTTATGAACTGCCTGCTGCCGTTTCAGCTTTCTGCTCGCGCCAAGCATCAGAGGAGTGAAGATTCCAGAGATTCCGGAACCGCCTTTGAATTGGTCGCCATGAGTGAGCAGGAAAGTCACATCGAAGACTTTGAAGGTCACATCTGTCGCTTCTGGAATTTCGAATCTGACATTGGACTCTTGAGAGAATCGCTTTGCAAGCAGCTGGTAAACAATCCACTCGTAGTTCTGCTGAACTCTGAACTTGAATCGCGGCTTCTTGTGAATCCGGCCATGATTGCCAACAACGCATGGAACATACAAAGCACCGAATGACTGAAGCGTCGAGCGTAAGCCTGCCTCAAGAACATCGGTCAGAACGAGGATGCTTTCGAGAATCGTCGCTTCGTTTGTCTCAGCAAGTTCTTCGTGGATATTGCCGGAAAGCAAGTCACCTCCAAGAGCGACAATGCAGCCAGCATACTTGTTCTTGAGCTTGCGAGTCAGAAGGTCGAGAGCATTGTTGAACACCGTCTGAATCCGCTTGATTGCGATTTCTCGATTGTACTGGTTCACATACTCGACCTGCGAAGATTCGACGACTTCATCGAAATGCAAATCACTCAGAAACAGCACAGGAATGCTTTTAGACGAGTCTCCCTTGCTCTTATACGTCAGCCATGATGAATCGCTCTGTGAAGCTGATTCTGAAGCGTTTCGAATGATTCTGACCAGCTTCTCATTCGAGACCGTATCCTCTTGCGATGCCTCAAGCTGTTCTCTCAGCTTCTTGACCTGCTGCTTGAGAGTCAGGTTCTCGCGCATCAGTTGGTTGTCTGTTCTTGTTTCATGCTTCTTGATTTCGGTATTGACCAAAATTCGTTGGATGCACTTGATTCCCACAGCTCGCGCTTCTCGAACGAGTCGCCTCAAGCTGTCTTTCGGGATGCCAATCTTTTCAGCAGCAGATTGATGCGTGGGATAGGATTCGAGATTGTTCCAAATCTCTGCAACTGATTCGAGATACTTCTTGCGCTCAGGAGTCGGCTTCTTGCTCATCGTCTGGTGCCTCCAGAGAAATGACCTTCTTTGATTTCTTCACTTGCAGAATTTCGGTTTCTTCAGCCAGGCGAGCCATGATGAATGAATCCCAAGCAACCATGAGAACAGGCGTCTTGTTGTCGTCGCCGTAGATTGCAAAGCAGGATGAACCACCATCTCCCAGAGAGTAAGCAGAACAGCTTGAGCCTTCTATTTTGATGGTCGTCGGCTTTTCGCCGTTGGCATAGGTGACTGCGTACAGTCGGAGACTGGATTTCTTCGCCATCATGCACCTCTTGTTTACAAGATACAGCATTCTGCGAAGATTCAAGGCAACAAAAAACCGACAGCGAGGACGGGATAATCACTCACGGTCGGTCAGTTCGAGAATGGAGGCACCAGTCTTGAACATTCATTCCACTATCACATCTGTGTATGCGCGCAACATCGAACCTAAAGCCATCAACTCTCGTTTGCCTTTCTGATTCAATTTGATGCTCAGCTTCATGCAAGGCGTTCCAAATCCGATGTATCCGAGACGATTTTCTTCAGCATACAGACTCACATCATACCGATTCCCAACATTGCAAAGCTCTACGATGAACAGTTCTCCAGCTTTGACTTTGGCGGGAGCCTTCAGCTCGGGAAGCGGTGGTTTGGTGGGAGTCGGCACAGGTGTGGCTGTCGGAACAGCTGTCGGAGCAGGAGTCGAAGTAGGAGCAGGAGAAGCCGGAGGCGATTGCTTTACAGGTTCTTTGTCACAATGGTCAAGCAGAGTGACAACGCCTCCAGCGACAGTGCTAAAAGCAACTGCCCATACTCTCAAGTTTGCCGGAAGGAACTTTGCCGCAAGACCGGCAATCCAACCGAGCCACTTGAAAATTGACTTCCATTTCTTACTTGGAGAGTTCTGCATACAAGACGCCGATAAGTTGTTTTGCTTCTTCACCGTCAATATCTTTGAGTTCTGCTGGAATTGCAGAGATTCCAGTGAAACCATCAGCCAACGCTTTTCTGAACTCTTCATCAGCAAATGCTTTCACAAGAGCAACAGCATCAGAGAAGTCGACGCCATCGCCGAGATTTTTGGCAGCCAACTTCCCAAGACGAATCAAACTAGCAAGCAATTCTTTCGATTCAATAATCCCTGTCGTCATTTCCTCTTTCCTTTCTCAATCTGGGAGACACGTTCATCAAGCTTCTCAAGCTGCTTTGCGAACTGGCTGTTCATCTCGATTTGATTCTCTGCAAGTCGCTTGATTTCATACTTCAACTCAAGGAATTGACTGGATAATGAAGCGGTTTGAGTTCCAATTTCCTTGAGATAAGAAACAGCGAAGCCAGCGATACCAACAAGGATGACTTTGATAAGCCATTCAACCAGCAGCTCTTGCCTGTGATTATCCACAACACATCCTCCGAGACCAGAGAAAGGCCAGTCGAACTTCTGACACTTGCAAGGTAAGCGTCCGCGCCACACGATTGGTTTCATGAAGTACGTTGTCATTTGCTCGACTGGCGAACTAAATCTGAGTGTACCATTCTCGTCTTACCAAAAGGCAAGGTCTTTTGTCCTTGGCTTCAGACGAGGTGTTCAGCTTTGGGATATGGAAATTGAACTTGATGACTCAAATTTCACGCACCGAGGCTTTCGTTTTGGTCAAATAGTCGCGTATTATTGTGAAAGACACTACATCTCTCTGGCTTCTCTAAAACCTTTCATTGAGGCAGAAGACGATGAAAAGCTGGATGGACGAACTGACTGAAAACGAACTTGAAGTTATGCGAGTCACTCTCAAGTGTTCAATCGACTCACCTGAAATCGGTCTGGCTACAAGGCAGCACGCGGCTATTCTGTTGGCTGAGTTGGAAGACTATCTTTGGAGTACCGTTTGCCGTGGTAGTCCAGTTGATTTAGATCAACTCCAAACAGGCCGCTGAGGAATAGCCATTCCCAGCCTTGTGACCGTTTCCAATCGTCATCGAAAATGTCCCGAGCGATCGACCATTGTTCTTTGTGTTCCGGTTCCTCTGGCCACATTTCGAGCATAAGGTTTGCGCATTTGTCATCCGGGCCGAATACCACGGTGCAAAACCAAGGGTTCACAGGCTGGCGGGACAGGGCCATGACTGCCGACACATAGGTAAGTTCCGTCTCCATGCCCAGCTTGTAAGCAAGCCATGCGGCCTCGGCCACCAAGTTGAGTTGATAACCCGATGGCACGGTATTGGCCTGCGCCAGTAAGACACGATCCCAGATTAGGGAATTGATGAACATGGAAGGATCTCGAACATAGCCAAGGTGAGAATGAACGCCACCCAGCAATGCCCACACCGTTGGAGTGAGTTCACAGCGGGAGTCGGTAGCGTCTTTGCAGATCTTGCCGTTGGCTTTGATGAAACGCTTGACGTCGATCCAGTGATTCTCACCTGCAAGTTGTGCCGCTAGAAAACCGAACAACTGATCACGGCTGGCTGTGTTGTCTGAATCCTGCCTATTGGGTGACCTGTGCAACTGTCCATCTTTTACGGATGCCGATACTGCATCGCACGCCGGTTTAAATCCGACAGAACAGCCGAAGCCAATTGCCCCTGCCATTCCATCGCCGTCGTTGCATTCCTGCGCTGACGGATACCCGTCACACCAGGGTGCCCACTGTGCAGTTTCTGAGGCTTTGAGTTTGATTGCGGCAAGTGTGTCTGGTGAGAGTTGAGGATCTCGCGGGTCTGGGAACCCGCAAGAGGAGAGTAAGAGGCAAGCAAGCAATAGACGCATGGTTGCCTCCTGTGAGGTTAGTTGAGGCGGATGAATTCTGCGCCACCACGAATATCAAAACCACTGCCGTTTGTATTATGTCCACATCTTACATAGTAGGTCGTTGTTGATGTGACGTTTAGTAATTTAAAATTCATGCTTGATGAAACTATATCAGCTACCGCAGTATATCCGCCATTTCCTAAATAATCGTGAGGACTGTTTACAACATCATACCAATTAACCGTTGCACTTCCGCTAGTCGTTAAACCGCATGAATAGTAATAAAAAGTCGCTGTCCCTGCGCCTGTCTTTTGAACGCCAGCGTAATATCTTACAAGATAATTTCCAGGTGTTATATTGCTATAAGTATTCACTGTGACGGTGCCGCCACCAGTAACGGCTGATCCGCTTCCAGTTCCACCGCCAAATTCACTTTTGCCTAAGTAGCCACTCGGAATAGCCGCACCTGTCTGCGCCCCCAAGACCGGTCCTTGAACGTACAGCGCAGAGTTTGATGGTTGGTCGAGGGGGGTCAGAAGAAAAGTGATGTTGGTGTTGTACGATCCTGAACCAGTGTTTGAATATGCTTGACAAATTCCAGATGATCCAGCATTCGCGTCGGCCCATTTATTCGCTTGCAAAACGAAGTTTCTCGTCGCCACCGATGTATTCGAGAAAACTCCTGCAAAGTTTGTATTGTAGTCCCTCGTTTCATCAAGCGTGCTGCTTGTCAAACTTAAATCCTGATTTACCTGTCTAGCTACCTCTGTCGTTGTTGTTGTTTCGTAAATTCTAAAATTGCAACGAGTATAACCATCAACCGTAGCAGAGTTTCCAACACCGGCATTGATCAAACCAGACACTTCAAGTTTGTAATTTCCGACCGGCATATTTGGAATTGAAAACCCAAGGTCCTGACCGCTTCCTGTGGTTGTTAGTGCGGCTTTACCTTTCAATGAACCATCATCCCATTGACCACCATTAAAAGTCGTATATGTGCTGCTGATTGCTGACCCACCAAAAAGATTTTGCTGACTTGCCGTATAAACAACGCCGCCAAAAACATTCTGTCTCTCAGGCGTCACGACAAGTTCTGAGGAGGTGGGAAAGCGGGAAATGCTTAATCGTGAGAACGTACTGTTGCTTGTAATAAATCTATTTGCAGAGTCGCTTTGATAAGCTGAGACTGCCAGAGTATCTCCGACGTTCAAAGAAATGCTTACAGACGATTCTTGAACATAATACGTCGTTCCTGACGGAATTTGACGTAAATTTTCAACAATTAAACTACCATTTTTAAACACGTTTAAATAAATGTTCGAGGAATTCCATGCGCTGTTGAACCAGAAGATGCTTGCCGCAACGAAATAATTTCCGGCACGTTTTGCGGTGAATACTCCGGTTGAGTTGTTATATTCTCCATAAGTATCGAGTGATTCAGATTGATAAACGACGTTTGTGTATGTTGCTGGCGGAATAGTGTTTTGTGCATTTACGTTTGCAATAACCACCGTTTCAGCCTGCGCAACATTTGCTTGGTTCGTCGCAAGTCCGACGTAGATTCCGCCGATTTCGTTTACACCACCAAGTGTCGATGTATCAGTGATGACAAACGTAGTCGCTGTCGAAAGATCACCGCAAGGAAAGTTGATTGACGCAATGCGTGGGTCTGTTCCTGTGGCTGACAAGCTGAGTGTCGCAACAGTGTTTGCACCTTGCTTGACGTGCGCCTTCGAGGTTGACTGAAAGCCACGATATGTGAATCGCGCTTCACAGTTTTGGTTCTTCATACCGGCATCAAAGCTGCGTGTATCCCAAGTAATCGTGCCGTTTGCCGAGGTCACTGTGACGTTGAACTCAGACGTTGCGACAAGCGGTGTCGTTGGCGACCTTGAAACGGTAGCCGAGGATGCTGTTACATCCTTCGTGTTCAATTTGGCATTCGGATTCTTAATGAAGTTCGCTTGTCCGAATACGTTGCTGATGTAATTTGCTTCAACGATTGTTGGCGATGTGCCTTGTCCAAGTGCAACAGATGCGCCGACTCCAATCAGCGCAGCCATTGTTCCAAATAACTTCCAATTCATATCTTTATCCTCCTGGATTAAGCGTTTCGAGCGAGTTCAAGATAAGCGTCATGTGTCGAATTATATACAAGCGTGAGTGTCTTTCCTTTGCCAAGCTGAACGTCTCCATTCAACCAAAGTCCTTTGGCAACCGGAGTCGTGTCTGAAGTCAGCATGATTGGATTCGAGTCAGAGTTTCCAATCAAGATGACTTTCTTTCCATTCACTGGAGCGGTTGAACCAAATGCCACCGTTGCCAGTGTCACGCCTCCAGAGACGGCTGTTCCGACGAGAATCTGTTCCTCATGCGCTGCGACTGACAGAGTGATTGTTCCGCCTGCCGTGAGCGATGTTTGTGTGTTCACGGTCGGAGCCGGTCCACGCAAGTCCAAAGCTCTTTGGATGCCAACGAGGAGTTTCGTTGTCGAAAGTGCCATGCCGACTGGCTGGCTGAAGTTTGGTGCCGACGGTTGAGTCGTCGTCAATGCTCCGGCTGTCGTCGCGTCGAGATAGTAAAGCGAACCTGCAACAAGACCAGTTGTCGTAACTTCACCAAGTAACGTGACAATGAAGTTTGATGCTGTTCTCGATTTCACGATTCCCATTGCAACTGTCGAAAGAGAATCCGCTCTTGCCGTGACCCAGTTCGTTCCATTGAAATAGATTGCCTGGCCGACCGTGAAAGAGTTCGCTTGGGTGATGGAAAGCTCTGCGCCTCCGCCGCCGGTTGAACCGATGACTCTCCACTTTGAAGCCGAAGTATCGTATCTGAGAATGATTGAGGCATTGGCAGCGAGCTGCAAAGGCGCACTTGTTCCAGTGAGAATCTGGTTCGCTGCTGTGCCGGTCGAATCATTGAACTGAACCGTGTTCCCGGTGACGTTGTGGTAAATGACAACCTTGCCTTTGCCATCGACTGGTGCAGTAATGCCATCAACAGAAACAAGGTTTGAATCGGTCAGCGTGTAAGCCATCGCCGCTGGATCAGGCAAAGTCTGGTTTGAACCAGTCGCTCCGCTTGCGATTTGACTGGAAGCGAATCTGCCGCCAATCGACAGCTTCCCAGAAGTGTCGATATCAATAGCCGGATCAAGGTCTGGAGTTCTGATATTCAAGGCTGTTGGATAAACATAAACCTCAAAAGTCTTTGAACCGCCGGTAATGTTCTGAACGCGAATCGTGTCAGCATCAACAAAACTGAAAAGATAGTTGGCGTTCTGATCCGCTCGTGAAAGAGGAACGCCGGACTCAACAACGAAATACTTCAGATTCGATAAGTTCGAGTTGAAGTTGTGAATAATGTCGCTTGTCGCAGATGCAGCGAGAGTCAGACTGCCAGACCAGCGAGCCGTGACGTTGTTGCTGAGAAATCCAATCGCAGCTGTTATTTGGCCGTGGAGAGTTGAGCCTGGGTCTGAGCCTAAGTCCGGCCAAGCAACGTCTTGACGACCATAAGCGGTAGTTGTCTGTGGCATTGGTTATACCTTTCCATACAAATAGTGGTTGTCCAAATCGTCTGCTTGCCGTTTCTCAACTTGGCAGCTTCCATTCTTGAAGATTGTAGCGCGTTCTGTCCGTGATACGAGAGTGAGTCCGACTTGTCGATGACTGCCGACTTTGCCGTTCAATGAAACAGATGCTTCCATCTCCCATTGAAAATTGCAAAAGTCTTGGCCTAGACACTCATAAACGCGATGAATAATTTGATTGAAGTCTTTGGCTTCAAGGACGGCAAACAGGAGTCCTTCTCGCGGCTGTCTCCAAGCCTGAAGAAGCGGATCATCGCCTGTGTAATCCCAACCACCAATTCGAGCAGGCTTGTCAGTATATTCAAATTTCCACCGCAAGCCGCGAATGTTTTCAATTTTCTGCGAGAGAAGCAACATCTTGTTTCCTCTCTTGCCTGTTAAGCCGTGTATGAGAAGCGTGCAATCAAGCTGGCCTGGAAGATGCCGCCATCAGCAAAAGCCTCGCGCAGATAGATGCGGAAGCGCAGTTTTGCGCGGTTTCCAAGAACGCTGTCATCCGCTTTACCGACTTTGCCATCGACTGGAGCCGATGGAGCGTTCTCTGCAACATCATCCGGCGTATAAAGGCAAGCCTCTTTGATAATGTCGAATGCTGTGGCTTCATCGACTCCAGCAGCAGACTTGCCGAAGATTTGAACGAACTTGCTGCCCGGGTCGGAACCGCGAGCGGTGGCGATGTCGAACTGGTTCGAAGTTGCCACGTTGTATTGCTGCTCCATCCATATGCCGGAAGCCAGACCGTTTGAGTTGTTCTTTGCAGCAGCGGTAACATCAGAAGCAGAACCTTCAGCCTTTAGAACCGTGTAGTCTGAAGCAGCTGTTGAAGCGCCTCCGTATGTGAAGCCAGTTCTTGAATACGAATCAAGATAGAACTTCAAGTTCGTGATTGGGTCGACGACTGCATTGTGACGTAGGTAAAGAACCTGCGCGCCAGCGTTCGTCACTTGATCGATGATTGGCGAATACTGACCGTTGACGACCTGTCCAAGGTCAACACCAGTGCCGCCTCCTGCGAGGCTGTCAGCCACTTCTGAGCCGCTGAGAGTTTCCGAGATAGTCAAAAGGACTGCCATGATTCAAGCCTCCGTTGAGTTCTGTTCAAAGATACACCAATTCATTCCGCTGTTATAGTCGCAGAGGCACCGCCAACGATGCCTGTGTAGCCAGGATTCCATGTTCCAAAAGGCAGCATAGCAAAAGACCAGAGCTTCACAGGCAATTTCAATCCTTCTGGCGAATATCCAATCTCTCGAATGAGACAGGGAACAGCCACGAACTGAGAAGCACCAATCTGCACATCAAGAAGCACCCATTCGCCAATATCCTGAAGAATGGCTCTGCTGGTCAAGGTCACTTCGATGACTTCTCGATAACCTGATGCCAATTTCAGAGTTTCTTTGACCTGAATTTCAACATCTGCAAGCCGATACAGATTCGGATAGTCCAAGTCTCTGGTCAGGATTCTGCCATTCTGAGTGATTGCTGCCTGATTGCGGAAATAGACTGTCGAAAAGGCTGATTGATTTGCTTCTGGAGCGAATCCAAAGGTTCCCTTCGACCGATTGAAGTTATTCTGCACATCGAGAGTCGGTCTCAGACTATCGCGTTCGACGTCCCAGTTGTTCACCGTATAAGACGGAGTGTCATCGAACTCGTCCCAATGCAGAGCATGAAGGTCGAGCTTTGCATCCTTGTTCTGAAACAGCTGAATCCTGACCTGCTGAAGCAGATTCGAAGCATACTCCATAGTATTCTTTGGTTCGCCAATCCAAGCTCTCGCTCGCCAGTTAGCCACCGCACCAGTTGCAGGAGACGATTTGGTTTTGAAGGTCACCCATGAAGCATCGAAATCGCCTCCAGAGACGCCTCCGTAGGTTGTTAGAATATCCTGTGCGATAGCCACTGCATTATTATCATAACCGCTCAGATTCTTGCCTTTGCAGCGAATGAAGAACTCATCTGAGCGACTGAAGTAATACTTTCCACCTTCGAACCAGTTCGTCGAGTTCTGCTTCAGTTCAAATGTGTTCTTATTGACCGAGATATTCACAACATCAGCAGCAGGCACTTGATAAAGAACACTCGAACGGCGCATGTAAAGATTGCTCGTGTCAATCGAAAACAACGCATTTGATGAAATCACGAGCTTGATATTCTCATGTGGTTCATTCGAATGCTTGGTGATGTAATGCCTTCCGCTTTGAGTGCCAGAGGCATTGAGAGCTGTCCCTCCGAGAGTATCCGAGAGAGTGAACGTCGAGTCAGAAAGAACCGTTTTGACGTATTTCTTGCCTTGCGAGATTCCCGTAGGAAGCGTTCCCTCTGTCATCAAATCAACTTCGTCATTCGCCTCAAGACAGTGCCGATACGCTGAGAAGATTGCAGGAGTGCCAAGAGCGATTGTCACTGTGAGTTCTTCGTTGTTCACAAAGATGTCGTTTGAGTTTACCGGATAGCATGGAATCGAGGCTGTAATTGGAGAAAGCAGTTCAGTCCAATCTCCGTAGATGACTGGAATCGTTTTGCCTAGCAAATCATCAGATGCTTTCGGATAATCTGCAAGCGTGAAGACTCCTGTGGGAAATGAAACATTATTCTTCGCAAGAACATCTCGCGCTCGAATGGTCACAGATTTGATTGAACGGCTGAAACCTGCTTCCTCTGTAACTTCTCCTTTGAAGATTTGAAAGAAGCTCGATTGAACATCTCTCAAGCCAATCTTGACCGTGACTGTTCGACCGACCCATCCTGCAAAGTTCGCTCCACCTGGAAGGAACTTATTGTATCGACCATCTGCATTTGAAAGCTCAAACGTCATTTCAGAGAACAGAAGACCTTCAGTCAGCCATTCTCCGACAGTTCTCACAACAGCAGGGAAGTTTGTCAGAGCTTCGTAGAAATGCTCGCCAACATATTTATTTCTGTCTGAAGCTCGAATGATTGAACCATCTGGAGCTTGAATCTCAACAATCAACTCAAGCTGATTTGCAAGATTGTCAGATGCAAAATTAAGCAACTGCTGATTGATGCTGCTTGCCGTCAGATATGGCTTTCGATTGGATGAACTCATAGCGATTCATCCACTTCGATTGAGAAGTCAACATAATCAGCATCAGCGCCTTTATAGTTATGCTCCTCAGCAGGAATATCTGTCAGCTTGCCAAAGACAGCGAATCTGCTTGGCTGTTGAGGCACGGGGATGTAAAGGCACTTGAGAGTGATACCAGCGTAATCGAAAAGCTCTCTCATGTTCTGAAAGTTGATTCGGCCATACGAGAGATTCCTGAACTCAAGGTTCAAGTATTTCTTCTTGCCTCTGTCGTTGCTGATATTCGTGAAGCCTTCAGTGTAAACCTTATCAACGAACTGTCTTTGGCCGAATCTGACTCGGTCAACAAAGCTCTCTTGGCTGAAGATAATTGCTGAGCCGAAAACTATTGTTCCGATTCGCAAGAAGTTATCAGCTGAACCAGCATCGCTTACATTCAATCTCCAGTAACGATAAGGATTCAGAGGCAGAGTCGGTGCGATGTAGTAAAGATTGTTTGCTTCATAATCGAGAGTCACATTGACTGGAATCGTCGCAAAGCTTGGGTCATTCGAGCCTTGAAGAATGACAGTCGCAGAACCAGAAAGATTGTGATTCAAGATTGCCAGAGTATCGAGATACACACCTTGAGGCAGTTCAGTATCGCAAGAAAGAGTTGCAGACAGAACGCCTGTTTCAGAACGCCAATACTGCTCTACGATGTCTGTGTTCACATTATTGATTGAGAAGCTGTTGGTTGAACTTGGAGCTGTGCTCGTCGAAGTCCAGTTTTCGCCAGTTGTTCCACGGCTTGGGAAATCCATCAGGATGCGAAGATTCGTAGTGTTATACAAAGCAGAGCGGAACTGAATCGCTCTTGAGTCTTCTTTGACAGATTGGAACTGGATTCCGAATGTCGCGCAAACGAAAGAGTTTAGATACGGATAAACAGAGAGATACGGTTCATCATTCAGATAACCATTCCCGAAGCACTCATAATGAGAGACGTGTCCAGGTCGGAACTGAATCCCTTTGATTTTCTCTTTGCCTTCGAGAAGACCCTTGAACTGAAAGCCAGCAGGTTTGTCTTTCGTCAAATTGCTCAAGAACTGAATGCCTGCGACATTTTCAGTAGTCACAGCAAACTCAGCTTGAACACCTTTTGCAATTTCTGCGACGATTAGATTTTCTGCTTGAAAAGCAGTCGTCAGTTCATCGAACTTTCTGAACTCAGTCTGCAAGCCGCGAGTCTGTTCGAAGCCTGTCACCTGCCCAATGAACTGACTTCCGATTGGTTTGTCTTTTGTCAGATTTCCAAGAAATTGGATGCCTTTCGTTTTCTCTTTGTCGACTCTGAACTCAGTCTGCAATGCCAAGCCTTGCTCAGCAGCAGGTTGAAGATATGGGAACTCGCTGAGATATGGAGTTTGAAGGTATCCATATTCGATGAGTTGAATCACGAGCGAACTCCTTTCGCTGACAACACGAAGTCACCTCTCAATGAACTGGCCTTCAGCTCGCTCTTGATGGTTGGCACAAGTGTATTTCGAATAAACGAAGCATCAAGCGCGTCTCGTGTTTCGATGTTCAAATTGATGTTGAAGATTGGTGCAGAGTCAGTCGGAAGAGAACCAGAGTTCAATCTGTTCAACAAGCCAGCACCGAGTGATTGAGCAGCATTGCGATTGATGACGAACTCACCTGGAGTCAGCATTGCTGGAACCGAGTCCCCCGTTCCGCTTCCGGGAACGATTCCGCCTGTGCTGAACTTCATCATCTGCTTAAACGGCTCGACCAAGAATCCAAGACTGCCTTTGATTGCGTCAGTAATCATTCCAAGAGGGTCAGTCACGAGTCTTTTCAAGTCGATGTTTGAAATGAATCTTGTGATTGAATCCCATAGCTTTTTGATATTGTCTGGGACCAAAGTATCGCCAATCCAATCGCCAACAGCTTTGACTTCCTCATCACCCCAAGGGACAGCTTCAGTTCCCGGGATTCCAAGGAAGTGACCTTCTGGTTTCTTTCCAGAGAAAAGAGAATTGACGAAAGCTGCAACGCTTTTGTCTTTCATCATGCTTCTTGGGATGACTGCTTCTCCGGGACTCAAGAGAGCTGGTACAGTATCGTTCTTCGATGAGTCACCAAGAACCTTCGGCTTGCCTGGGACAAAACCACCATCTGCAAAAGCAATCCAAGGAAAGTCGAAGCCAAGGAAATCTTCAACTGCGCCTTTGCCTCCGCCATCGAACTTGAACAGATTCTTGAAAAAGCTGCCAACGCCGCTGAACAAGTCTGCGAACCATTGCCATAATCCGCTCAACGCATCGGTGATACCAGTCCACAGTCGCTTTCCGAAGTCTTTGATTTGTTCATTGTCGAAGAACAATGACAAACCAAGAGTGAAAGGCGCAAGCACAAGGCTGATCCAATTATCGCTGAACCATTGCTTCAGTGGTTGAAATAATCCTTCATCAAGCCATTTCCCAAACTTCCCGAAGATTTGTCCGAAAAAATCTCCAATTTTCTTGATGCCTGCTCCAAAGTCATCACCTGCTTTCTTCAGACCTTTTCCAAAGTCATCTCCGATTTGCTTGATAGCATCGCGCAATCCTCTGAGCATCATCGGGATTCCGTCAATGAAAGCCTTTACGAAGCCTTTGACAACTCCGATTACAAATTTCGGACCAGTGAAAGCAACAAGCAATGCAGGCAATGCTTCAATCAAAGCTGTGATGATTCGAGGCATCATCATTTGCAGATTATAAATGAACTCCTCGATTGCTTTAGGATTGCCGAGAAATTCCAAGAATCCATCAATCAGGCCTTCAATCAGACCAACAGCACCTTCAGTAATCATCTTCGGAAGGTCAGCAATGATTTTCATTAAATATTGACCAAGTTGCTTTGTGAAGTCTTTTCCTTTGCGAAGCAGGTTTATCACTCCAGCAATCATTTCTCCTTCAGGCCCGAATGCTTTGCCGATTTGCGAAATCATGTTCCCAACCAACGCATCTGCACCGCCTTGAGCAGCAGAGATTGCGCTATTGACGCCTTCCATGATTGCTTTGCCAGTCTTCGCGCTTCTCATTTCTTCGACTGTGTTTTTGGCATTCTCAAGTGCTTGTTGATTTTCTTCGTTCAAAGCTCCCGTCAGCTTCAGTTGTTCTTCCAGAGCAGAAATCTTTTCGAGTTCAATCTGCGCTTGTTCATTGATGACATCGAAGGTTCCAAGATTTGAAAGTCGAGTCTGTTCAACCCACTTTGCCGAATCTTCATTCAGTTTCTTTAGTTCGGAAAGCGGTCCTTTTTGAGACTCCAGAATTGCTTTTTCTTCGGCTGCCTTGATTGCCTTATCACCGTAGACTTTGACAGCATCCTCTTGTGCCTTCAGAGCTTCTTTCAATTTGTCATTCAGGATGCCTTGGTCTTGAAGTTCTTTCTGCTTGTTCTTGATTGCCTCAAGCTGGAAGGATGTTTTCGCTTTGATTTGCGTGATTTCATCCTCACCCATCTGAGCAGTCTGCAATTTCAGATTGGCCGTTTCTTTCTGAATATCTTTGAGAGCGTTCTTTGCTGCTTCAATAGCCTTTTCATCAATGACTTTGATTCGAGCGCCGGTCTTGCCAAGATTCTCAAGCGAGACTTTTGCCTTATCTGTTTCGCCTGTGAATCCTTTGACGAGATTGATTCCTTGCTTGACGACTTGACCAGAGAAACCAGTGTCGATGTTGTCTTTTATCTTCGTGAAATTCTTTGAAACATTATCCTTCAAAGAGTTCACCGATTTCTCGATGCCTTTGAATACTTGGTCTGCTGCTTTGGTGAGCGCATTATCTCCGAACAGACCAAGAAATTCTTTCAATGACCAAGCTGCATTCTCAAGAGGCTTGAGGAACAAGAAAGCAATCGAGCTGGCAATCATCGCCAGAGCTTCATCGAACAAGCCGAAGTTTCTGATGAGGATTTCGATGATTGCAATAACGCCTGCGACAGCTGCAACAATCAATGTGATTTTCGCCGTGATAAGCAGAACAGGTGCAACGGCCGCTGCCATTGAAGCACCTAGACCAGTCACAGCAAGAGTGACTGCTCCAATAACTCCTGCAATCGGACCAGCGACAGTCATGAACTCTTTGAAGCTCTCAGAGAGCGCCTTCATATCGACAGCAGCGATTGCGTTTCTGACTCTGTTGATAACATCTCTGGCAGTATCAATAACAGCGTTAAGATTGAACGTCTCAACAATCAGCTTTCCAATATCTTCTGAAAGCTCTCCAGCTGCCAATTTTGCTCGTTTGACTGAATCAGTGTAAGAACCTGCTCCATCGGCAGCTTTCTTGTATTTATCTGCCACAAGAGCGAAAGCATCACCTGAACGAAGCTGTTCATCTGTTAGGTTCTGAAGCTCTGGAATCATGGCAGACAAACCACGAGCCATGCCTCTCGTTGTGCCAATCAATCTCTGGAAAGAACCATCGAGACTATCTCCGGTAACCTTTGAAAGACCAATGGTCGCCTCAACAAGCGACTTGATCTGAGATTCAGAGAATCCCATTTGAACGGCTTGCGCTACCAAGCCACGGAGAACATCAGCATCAACTGCTTTCACTTCCTGAAGGCTGTCGAGATATTCACCCCAAGCATCGGCAGTGTTCTGGATTCTGCCGCCAGAGTTCTCAATCGCCTGAGTGAGCATGATTTGAGCTTTTTCGGCAGCAGCATAATCATCGACGAATGAACCGAGAGTATTTGAGAGAACGCCGAAGACCTGAGTAACTGCTGCGACAGCTGTTTGAATCGCAAGCATTGGCAAAGCTGCTTTTGAAAGCGTTGCTGACATGCCTTCAAATGCTGCGCCTAGCTTGCCTGTCGATGTGTTTGCTTTATCGCTTGTTGAAGAACTGCTTTTGACGATTTTATCAAGTTCGACAAATTGTCCTTGAAGGTCTTTGATTCCTTTAATAGCACCAGATGAGTCGAGAACGACTTCAACGCTTAACTGTTCTTTGCTTATTGCCATTCTTGCTCACTCCTTGAGACTTAGCATCCTTGCCGTCACCAAGAACCATGACCGCTTTCCTTTGGAAGTTGGTCATATCATAGCGCGTTGTGAACCATGATAGCAGATCAATCCACCATTCAGGTTGTTCTGCCAAGCCTCCGTCTGACCATTGCGCTCCTGTGGTCACAGCCACCACAAGAGTTCTATACATTTGAACTGTCCAAGAATCCCAAGTCGCTTTTGCAGGGCAGAAGCCATACAACTCGCCACCTTGATGAACATACATCGGAAAGATGTTTGCATCCTTTTCCGTGAAATCCCATCGGTCTTCTTGGCAGCGTCTCAGCTTTGATACCTTGCAGCTGTTGCAATCAAAAGCGCGGCCTTCTTTCTTGAGCTTCGCATGGTCAGCAAAGTTCAATTCTAGAAGTGCGCTCAGCCTTTTTTTGCGATTTCAGGCGACCTGTTTGCTTGTTTAGTTTGCAAAGCAGAGAACAATTCAGGAAGAATATCTTGAGCAGCGAGCGCCGCCATCAGGTCATCAGCGACCAAGCCATCTGCTCCTTTGCGGAACATGCTTTCTTCGCCTGTTTTGATGTCTTTCAATGCGATTCTGACTTGCTGATACATGAGAGAGTAAATTGGAATGTCACCGCCATCCTTGGCTTTCATGGCAATGGCCGAAAGACCATCTTTTGCCGCCAGCACATCCTTGAGCTTTGACGAAACCACCAGATGAAAGCGAGTCGGTTCTCCTTCGAGGCCAAGCAAGCTCTCGTCCAATGATTCCAAGTATGCTGCATAATTTTCAGGCTGTCGAATGGCAGAGTCCTTCGACGATACAAAAGTGAATGCAGTTTCAGCAGATACATTCAGATTCAAAGCCATTTTCTTTTCCTTCTTGGTTAAGAAAAAACCCGACAGCAGTGAGCCATCGGGTCGATACAGAAAGGAGATCGCTCTTGTTGCTTACCAAGAGCCTAACATCACTTGTACGAAACCACCACCTCATTCGCAGCGTCAAGAGCATCTTGGTATGCCTTGCCTTCGAACGAGACTGGAATCGAGCCTGTGTCTGGAACATCAATCGAAGGAACTTGGAAGATGACCTTCGGCATGTCGATTTCCAAGAAGCGCAGAGCTGTGTCGCCAAGTTTGAAGTTCAGGTCTTGAGCTTCGAACTGCTGAACAGCGTTGTAGAACTCAACCAAGTCATGGTTTAGGTTCAACTCAATGGTTACATCGACTTCCAAGCGGCTCGCTGGCACGAAGATTGAACCAGAAGCAGCATCGGTACCCCAACAGTAGTTCACAACTTCATGACCGTTGGCAATCGAGATGGTTGCCGAACGGATGCAAGGGTTACCTGGAATGCTTGAGCTTGTGAAAGTACCTTGCAAGCCGGTCTGAGGATTGTCGATGCCTTCGCTGCCAGTCAGAACTGGTTCGAAGTAGCAAAGATAGAC